>Ga0138256_10001471_pt1 | contig 25396 bp, 22 predicted proteins | sample KNB2016incub_MG_FD_105486 | JGI IMG/M metagenome (GOLD analysis project Ga0138256, IMG submission 105486) | Active sludge microbial communities from wastewater in Klosterneuburg, Austria - KNB2014incub_MG | ecosystem: Engineered > WWTP > Activated sludge > Unclassified | place: Austria...
ATCATCGGTGCCTCCTGTTACAACGATCTCAACCGCGCTGAAGCCGCCGCGCGGGCTGGTGCCGACTACATCGCCTTCGGCGCGTTCTTCGTATCAAGCACGAAACCGGGCGCACGCGCCGCCGACGTGCGCCTGCTGCACCAGTCTGCACATATTGGGTTGCCACGGGTGGCGATCGGCGGCTTGGATGCGCACAATGCGCGTCCAGTGATCGCGGCGGGTGCCGAAGCCATCGCCGTACTCGGCGCGATCTGGGACGCGCCAGATGTCGAAGCTGCCGCGCGCACCCTCACCGACCTGTTCGATCTCCCGGAGTTCACATGAACCGCAATGCCGATCTATTTGCCCGCGCCCTCAAACTGCTGCCTGGCGGCGTCAATTCTCCGGTACGCGCGTTCAAGTCGGTCGGTGGCGACCCGTTCTTCGCCGTGCGTGCCGAAGGCCCGTATCTATGGGATGCGAACGGTGAGCGTTACATCGACTACATCGGATCTTGGGGCCCGATGATTCTCGGCCACGCGCATCCAGACGTGCTCGACGCGGTCGTGCGCACCGCCGCGCACGGGCTCTCGTTCGGCGTGCCCAACCCGCTCGAAGTGACAATGGCGGAACGCATCATTGAGCGTGTCCCCGGCCTGGAAATGGTGCGCATGGTCAATTCCGGCACCGAGGCAACGATGTCTGCGGTCCGACTCGCCCGCGGCTACACCAAGCGCACGCGTATCGTGAAGTTCGAGGGGTGTTATCACGGCCACGGCGATGCTTTTCTGGTCAAGGCTGGCTCCGGCGCATTAACACTCGGGCTGCCGAATTCGCCGGGGGTGCCGGCTGCACTTGCCGACCTGACCTTGACACTGCCTTACAACGACTTCGATGCCGCCGAGCAGCTATTCGCGGCGCAAGGCGCGGACATCGCCTGTCTGATCGTCGAGCCGATCATCGGCAACGCCAATTTGATCTTGCCGCGACCGGGTTACCTCGAACATCTGCGCGAACTATGCACGCATCACGGCGCGCTGCTGATCTTCGACGAAGTGATGACTGGCTTCCGCGTCGCCGCCGGCGGTGCGCAAGACTTGTATGGCATTCGTCCGGACCTGTCGACCTTCGGCAAGATCATCGGTGGCGGTATGCCAGTCGGCGCATACGCTGGTCGTCGCGAGATCATGCAGATGATCGCGCCGAGCGGGCCGGTCTATCAGGCTGGCACCTTGTCCGGTAATCCGGTGGCGATGGCCGCCGGTCTGGCGACCCTCGATTTGCTCGCTGAACCTGGTTTCTACGCACGCCTGGAAGCGCAGACCAACCAACTCTGCGACGGGCTCGAAGCGGCAGCGGCGGAAGCCGGGGTCGCGTTCAGCACCAACCGGGTGTGCGGCATGTTCGGCTTGTATTTCACGCACGAACACGTCGAGACCTACGCCCAAGCCACGGCCAGCGATAGTGCGCGCTTCAACCGCTTCTTCCACGCCATGCTGGAACGCGGCGTCTACTTCGCGCCGTCGGCATTCGAAGCGGGCTTCATGTCAATCGCGCACACCGACGAGGTGATCGAGGAAACCTTGATAGCCGCACGCGAAGCGTTTGCTCTGATCGCATGACGCTAGCGGACACCATCGTCACTGAGTGAACGCAGCGCATCAGCATGCTGTTCCCAGTGCTCGCCATCGAACGGCGTGATCGTTAGCTTGCGCACGCTACCGCGATCGAACGCGCGTACGTTCACGTCGATGCCATCGGGATTCGAACGCGGCACGTAGTAAGCCTTGACGCCGCAAACGCGGCAGAACAGGTGTCGGGCAATGCCGGTGCCGAATCGGTATTCGGTCAGATCGGACTCACCGCAGACCAGTCGAAACGCCGAACGCGGCACGATCAGGTGCAGGAACCCAGTCAGCCGACACATCGAACAATTGCAGTCGAGCGCTTCGATCTCGGCCGGCGCATCGACCTCGAAGCGCACACGTCGGCAATGGCAACCACCGTGATGCCTCACCCACTCTGGAATTACGCTCATACGTGCATACATTGGATAGGCTGCACTTCGCAGCCTCGGGATTGTCGCTCATGGATCCAGCGATCGGATATGCATTCGCGTTGATCTTCGTCCTGATCGGACTGGTCGGCATGGTGCTGCCGGCGCTACCCGGTGTGCCGCTGGTCTTCGCCGGGTTGCTGCTCGCAGCATGGAGCGACGGCTTTCAGCACGTCGGCGGCGTCAGCGTGCTCCTGCTCGCAGCCTTGACCCTGTTCGCGGTGCTGGCGGATCTCGTCGCAAGCGCATTCGGTACACGCCTGGCTGGCGCAAGCGCCTGGGCCTTCGCTGGCGCTGGAATCGGCGCAGTGATCGGACTATTTTTCGGCATTCTCGGCGTCCTGCTCGGCCCGTTCCTCGGCGCACTGCTCGCTGAGTGGCTGGTGTTCCGCAATTTCGGGCGCGCCGCCAAAGCTGGGGGTGGCGCCGCGATCGGGCTATTGATCGGCGTCGCCGTGAAGATCGCGGTCGTCTTTACGATGCTCGGCATATTTGCATTGGCGTGGTGGATCGATTGATCAGCGTCCGCCGTCCACCAGCCGCCCGCCAAGCCACGGCAATAGGTGTTCCAATGCCATCGGTTGGGCCAATGCGGTGCCGATGCCATACAGGCACCCAAGCTCACTGAGCGCATCGCGGACTTCCGGCGTATCGACACCAGTCGCGATCGCGCGCACACCAAGCGCTTCGGCCAGTGCCAACACGCCGCGCACCAGCGTGTGCCCGCGGCTTCCCATCTGCAATCCCTGACTCAGGCCACGCGACAAAATCAGGGCATCGAACAACGGTTCGTGCAGCGCCGCCAATGATGAGGCACGGCTGCCGAAGCGCGCCAAGGCCAAGCGCACGCCAATGTCGCGCAATTGCCGAAGTGGACGCACGGCCAGTTCACTGTCACCACCGAGCGCATCCTCGCTGACCGCGACCATCAGGTTCACCGCCGGCATCCCGAGTTGATCGAGCAAGGCAGAAACCCGTTGCACCAACCCGGCTTGTTGCAAAAGGCGGGCATCAAGCGGGATCAGCAACGACAACGCACCGGCCGCTGGCTGGTAGCGCATCAGGTTGGTGTATTCGCGTTGCGCGGTCGCCAGCACCCATTCGCCCAAACGGAGTTCAACATCAGCATCCTGCACGACATCGCGCAGACGCTCGATTGGAAACGGCGCGGTCGCCGGATCGCGCCAGCGCAGGCGCGGCCGCAACGCGATCGGATAGCCATCGACGATACCGACGACGGGTTGCAACTGCACGATGAAGCGGTCGTTATCAAGCGCGTCCGGCACTACCGCCTGCAAGGTCAATCGCTCGACCACGCGCGCATGCAGTGCCGTCTCGAAAATATGGTAGCGATTCGCGCCGTTCTGCTTGGCCGTGCTCACGGCAGTGTCGGCATCGCGCAGCAGTTCTTCGGCAGTGACATCGTCGCGGCCGACCGCCACGCCGATGCCGGCACTCAAGCGCAGGCTATGGCGTCCAATCCGAAACGGGGCGTGGAAGCTCGCGAGCACGCGTTGCAGACGCGCATTCAGCACCTCCGGATCGCCGACATCGTCCAGCATCAGGGCGAATTCATCGGCCCCGAGCCGGGCCAGCGAATCGCCACTGCGCAGACCACCCTTCAAACGTTCAGCGACCAACACGATGGCCTGATCGCCGGTGGCGTGGCCAAAGCTGTCGTTGATCAGCCGGAATTGATCGAGGTCGAGCACCGCCACTGCTACCCGATGTCCGTCGCGACGCGCATGCTCGCTGGCGCGTGTCACGCGCTCCAGGAATAGCTCGCGATTCGGCAACTGGGTCAAGGCGTCATGCAGTGCCTCGTGCTGCATTTGCGCTTCGAGCCGATGATGCTCGGTCACGTCACGCACGTTCAACACCACCCCGGCGAGATTGGGATCGTGGCGCTCATCAGTCACCGTCGTCTCGGTCTGCGCGTGGCTGCCGTCATCGGCGGCAAAACGCAGCATCAACTTGCCGCTACGACGACCGGTATTGCGATCGAGCCCAATCAGCAGGCTGCGCAAAGACTCGGCATCGTCGGGCGGCAGGAATCCGGAAATCGGTAGGCCGATCAGTCGCGCCGGCCGCGTCGCCAGCAAACGCAAGGCGGAAGGGCTGGCGTAGACAGTACGGAAATCGCGATCAAGCACGAAAATGCCATCAGCGGCATTCTCGATGAGCTTGGCCAAACGGCTTTCACCAGACAAACGCGTACGCTCACTCAGCAGACTGGCATTCTCGCGGCTCGCCAACGCTTGGCGGGCGACAACGCAAGCAATCAACACCGCGCCCCAGATCAGCAAGCTCGGTAGCGCCTGACTTCGAGTGGGATCAGAACCGATGGCCACGGTAGTGATCAACCCGTAGCCGGATGCCAACGCAAGATAGGGCAGCGCCGCGAAGCGGCCGACGCGTTCGCCGCGACGTTCGTTGAAAGCATGCGCCCGCCGCCGCGCGGTGTCGGCCATCAACACAAAGCACAGCGCCTGCGCGAACCACAGCAGTTCTGCGAACACACCCGATGCGCCGGCGAGCAACTGCAACAAGATCCAGACCAGATCGCCTGCGAGGCTTGCTGCCAGCGCTAATCCGAGCAGCAAATAGACGCCGCGTGTCGGGCCAGTGGGCAGGCGCAGCCACACGGCGGCAATGCCGACCAAGGTCAACAAGTCGCCGACCGGATAGGCAATCGCAATCCAGGCCACCAGCGGGTCGGCATGGGTATTCGCGACCAATGCCGGTCGAATGCCCAAGTGCCAGATAAACATGCCGCCACCGACCGCCACCGTGGCGCAGTCGAGCAGGAATTTCGCGAGGTCGTTGCGGCCTTCGAACACGCGCGGCAACTGCAACAGCCCCGCCAGCATGAGCGGGAAGTAGCTCAGATAAAAAATATCGGAAAGGCCGAACACCGGATAGGCGTCGCCGCGCAAACTGATCAGCGCACGATTACCTTCGCCGAGACACACCGATGCGATCGCAGTGCCGATCAACAGCCAAGAGCGCCGCACGCGCCCAGGGCGCAGATGCGCCACCGCGTGATGCAGAACCAGCGATGCCGAGACCAGCAACAACAGCGTACGTGACAGTGCATAGACCGAAGCGGGCGGATCCGTGCCGTTCAGCGCCGGTGGCAGAATGCAGACCAGCCACAACAATGTGACGACCACCGTGAAGATCGTCGCGCCATAGCCGTGCAGCGCACCGACGACACCACCTCGATCGGCGTGTTCGTCAGGTCGTTGCGGCATCGCATTCGCCATCAATTGCCTCCTGCCAACGATTCAGTGGGCGTCCTTCGCTGCGCGCATGCAGCCAGCTGATCAAGCAGCTGGTGCGGCGCCAAGTAACTGCCGGATCAGTGCCGCGATTTCGTCTTTGCTGCCGATGACAGTCATGAAGGTGTCGCGAGTGAACGCGGTACCAAACGTCACCGCGTACTCAATCCGATCATTGCCTTCGTCATCCATACTCGGATAGGAATCCGGCTTGCTGACGTAGGCGATGCGATTGGCGTCGATGATGTTGCCGTTCGGCAATTTGACCCAACGAGCGGCCATGGGCGTGTCCTTTTGATCGGTTTGGAGATGTGCCGAGCATAGCGCCGCGATTGCCCAATCGACCGCATCCGTGTCGGCATGCAAGCACGCCGTCGATTACGCCACGGGAATCGTCGTCGCGGCCACCGAAAGTCGGGCGATCACCGCTGCAGTCGCTTCGGCCGTGCTCGCCGTGCCGCCGAGATCACGCGTCAGGATGCGGTCGGTAATCGCCCGGTGCACGGCCGCTTCCAGTGCCAGCGCGGCTGCCGGCACTTGTAGCGACTGGCGCAACAACATCGCCGCACTCAGGATCGCGCCATACGGGTTGGCGACGCCTCTGCCGGCGATATCCGGCGCAGAGCCGTGGATCGGTTCGTAGACACCGGGGCCAACATCGCCGACCGATGCGCTCGGCATCAGTCCGAGCGATCCCGACACTGCCGCACATTCATCGGTGAGCACGTCACCGAATAGGTTTTCGGTAACGATCACGTCGAAGTCACCCGGTCGGCTGACCAGGTACATGGCCATCGCATCCACCAGCAAATGCTCCAGCTTCAGTTCCGGGAATTCATCGCCGACGACGCGGGTGACGACTTCACGCCAAAGCCGCGATGTCTCCAGCACATTCGCCTTGTCCACTGACGTCAGCTTGCCTCGGCGACTGCGCGCCAGCGTCGCCGCGGTCCGGGTCACGCGCTCCACTTCAGCGACGGTGTACGCGCATTCGTCCGTGGCACGCGTTTCGCTGCGGGTACGCGTACCGAAATAAATGCCGCCAGTGAGTTCGCGCACCACAATCAGATCGACATCGCGAATCCGCTCCGCCTTCAAGGGCGAGGCGTCGATCAAGGCCGGGTGCACCTGCAGCGGCCGGATATTCGCGTACAGGCCGAGTTCGCTGCGCAGTCGCAGCAACCCAGCTTCGGGGCGGATTGCCGTCGCCACGTTCGCCCACTGTGGTCCGCCGACAGCACCGAGCAGAATCGCGTCCGCCTTGCGACAGGCCGAGAGCACGTGATCGGGGAATGGATCGGCATACGCATCAATCGCTGCGCCGCCAAACGCATGCGCCGCGAAGCTCAGCCCCAGATGCAGCCGCACATCAAGCGCGTGCAACACCTCGACCGCAGCTGCTGTGACCTCCGGACCGATACCATCTCCCGCCAACACCACGATATGCCGACTCATGGCCGCGCCTCCTCGAACCGCGCGATCGCATCCTGTCGCGCCAGCAAATAGCCCAATTCGTCGACGCCATCGAGCAGACATTGCCGAGCAAACGAATTGACCGTGAAATCGATCGGCGCATGGCCGGCACGAGCGATCCGCTGCGCCCGCAAATCGATTGTCAGCGCCTCACCGGCGGCAGCCAGCAGGCTGGCATGTTCAAGCGGTGAAACGACAATTGCGAGCAAGCCATTCTTCAGCGCATTGCTGCGAAAAATGTCGGCGATGGCGGTGCTGATCACAGCGCGAATGCCGGCATCGAGCAGCGCCCATGGCGCGTGTTCACGAGAAGAACCGCAGCCAAAGTTATCGCCAGCGATCAATATCGCCGCACCCGCGTGCTCCGGTCGATTCAGCGCAAAGTCCGGGTTGGCACTGCCGTCCTCGCGCCAGCGCCAGTCCTGGAATGCATGGCGACCGAGTCCGGCACGCGATGTCGTGGTGAGAAATCGTGCCGGAATGATTTGGTCGGTATCGATGTTCGCGATCGGCAAGGCGACGCTGCGCGAGGTGATGCTACTGACGCCACTCATGCCGCCGCCTCCTGTTGATAGCGACGTGGATCAGTGATCACGCCAGCAATCGCAGACGCCGCAGCTGTCGCCGGGCTAGCGAGCACAGTGCGCACGCCCTTGCCCTGACGGCCTTCGAAATTGCGGTTGCTGGTACTGACCACGAGTTCACCCGGCTTCGCGATATCGCCGTTCATGCCAAGACACATCGAACAGCCCGGTTCACGCCATTCCGCACCGGCGGTCCGGAAGACAGCATCCAAGCCTTCCGCCTCGGCCTCACGCTTGATGCGCTCGGAACCGGGCACGACCAGCATGCGCACATGCGCAGCGACACGCCGTCCGGCGAGGATCGCCGCGGCATCACGCAAGTCGTTGATGCGCGAATTCGTGCAACTGCCGACGAACACGACGTCGACGCGCACCCCGGTGATCAACGCGCCCGGCGTCACGCGCATGTACTCGAATGCGCGTGCGTTGCTTGCCGAAAGCGCTGGCAGTGGCGCATCGATCGCAATCACTTTTCCGGGGTCGATACCCCAAGTCACGCTCGGCGCCACCTCGCCGGCATCAATCTCGACGGTTTTGTCGAAGCGTGCGTCATCGTCACTGCGATACCACCGCCAGTGCTTCGCCGCTGCCTCGAAGGCATCACCTTGCGGCACTTGGCGACGACCGCGCAACCATTCGATGGTCGTGCCATCAGCACCGATCAGACCAGCACGCGCGCCCATCTCAATCGACATGTTGCACAAGGTCATGCGTTCTTCCATCGTCAATGCGCGCACCGCATCACCACGGAACTCGATGACATGACCGGTGCCGCCAGCGACGCCGACCTGTCCGGCAATGTGCAGTGTCAGGTCCTTGGCACTGATGCCAACCGGCAACTGGCCACGCACAATCACCGCCATCGTCTTTGGCTTGTGCTGAAGCAGGCATTGCGTAGCCAGAACATGCCCGACCTCGGTACTGCCGATGCCGAAGGCAAGCGCGCCGAAGGCACCATGCGTGCTGGTGTGGCTGTCGCCGCAGACGATGGTCATGCCCGGTTGGGTCGCGCCAAGTTCCGGCGCCATCACATGCACGATGCCGCGATCAGGCGAATCGTAGCCGTGCAGGGACACGCCAAAATCGCTGCAATTTCGAATCAGTGCGTCGACTTGCTGCTCGGTCGCGGTATCGAGATACGTGCGCGAACCATCGGCACGCACCGGGGTAGTCGGCGTCGAATGATCAAGCGTCGCCAGCGTGCGGCTCGGCTGGCGCACGCGCAGACCGCGCTCGCGCAGGAGCGAGAACGCCTGCGGTGATGTCACCTCGTGAACCAGATGCAAATCGATATAGAGCATCGCTGGCAGACCGTCCGTATCGGCTTCGACCAGATGCGCCTGCCAGAGTTTTTCAAACAACGTCGTCGCCGTCATGGCTCGGTTCCCGTGGCGGCAAGCTGCGCCTGACGCTCGCGCGCAGCGTTGACGCTGCAGATACGATTGATCGCTTCGAGCAAAGCGCGCGCCGAGGCTTCGATGACATCGGTGCTGACCGCTTGGCCGCGATATTCGCGACCTTCGTGCACTACGCGCACACTGGCGCGACCCTGGGCGTCACCGCCGCTGGTCACGCTTTGCAACGCGAACTCCTGAACGCTGATGTGCACGCCAGTCGCCCGTGTCAGTGCATTGGCGATGGCATCAACCGGGCCATCACCGACCGCCGCTTCCCGCACCGTCCGGCCACTGGCGTCGCACAACGCAATGCTCGCGGTCGGCTCGTTGCGAGTGCCGATGGCAGTCGCGACATGCAGCGCATCCATTGTCCACGGCTGGTCGGCACCATCTTCCACGCCCAACCACAAGGCTTCGAGATCGGCATCGAAGACTTCCTTCTTGCGATCCGCCAGTCGCTTGTAGGCGACCATCAAGGCATCGAGATGGCTGTCTTCGATCGCATAGCCAAGCGTCGCCAGACGATCGCGCACAGCGGCACGTCCGCTGTGCTTGCCGAGCACGAGTGACGAACCCGGCACGCCGACATCTTCCGGCTTCATGATTTCGTAAGTACTGCGGTCGGCGATCATGCCGTGCTGGTGGATTCCGGACTCATGCGCAAACGCGTTTTCGCCGACGATCGCCTTGTTGCGCGGAATCCCTTGGCCAATAAACGACGACAGCAGCCGCGCGGCGCTATACAGGCGCGGCGTGCGGATATGCGTCTGCACCGGGTAGCGATCTGGACGCGTACGCACAGCCATCACGATTTCTTCGAGCGCCGCATTCCCAGCGCGCTCGCCGATACCAGTCAACGTGCATTCGACTTGGCGCGCACCTGCCTCGACCGCCGCCAACGAGTTCGCGACAGCAAGCCCGAGATCGTCGTGACAGTGGGTACTGATGGTGACGCCATCGATGCCGACGACATCACGTTTGAGCAGGCGGATCAGCGCGCCGTATTCACCCGGTGTAGTGAAGCCGACGGTATCTGGCACGTTGATGGTGCTTGCGCCGGCGGCAATCACGGCATTGAACAGGCGTACCAGGAACTCCGGCTCGGTGCGGGTTGCGTCCTCGGCCGAAAACTCAACGTCGGCACACAGCGCACGGGCATGGCGAACGCCAGCGACGGCGCGTTCGACCACCTCGTCGGCAGTCATGCGCAACTTCATCTCGCGGTGGATCGGGCTCGATGCGATGAAGACATGGATGCGCGGATGTGCGGCATCCTTCAGCGCCGCCGCGGTGGCGCGGATATCGGCGTCGTTGCAACGCGCCAATCCGCAGATGCGGGCATCGCGCACGCTGCGTGCAATCGCCTGTACCGCGTCGAAGTCATCCTCGGAGGCGTTCGGATAGCCAGCTTCGATCACGTCGACACCAAGCGATTGCAAGGCTTCAGCGATACGCAGTTTCTGCATCCGATTCAAGGTGCAACCGGGGCTCTGTTCGCCGTCACGCAACGTGGTATCGAAAATCAGCAGGCGATCGTTCATCGACGTCGACTCCGTACCGGAATTGGCTGCAGGCGCGTACGTGGCAACAGAAACGATGCGAACAGTTGCTCGAGCAGTGCGATCAAACGCTTCATAGTGAGGTCCTCGTCGGGTTGGATCTGGGCGAAAAAAAACCCCGCGCCGTTGCCGGTGCGGGGTTCTGGATTCCTGATTTCTACGCTGCTGTTCTAGGTCGAAATGGCTCCATCCCGCAATGTCGGCGGAATAAGAAGCAGACCAAGAAGTACCGCGCACGCGACCGTTCGCACGCTGGCGCGCGGCAAGTACAGTTCGTGGTGCAGTGCGGTGTTCATGGCCCGAAGCTCGCATGCGTTCGCGCGAGCTGTCAAGCCTAATTCCGAGATCGGAATACGCCGTGTGCACCATCAACCCACCGCCCTAATAGAGCTCACGCGAGCGTGCGACGGCTTCGTCGAGCGGCCACATAGGTTTTGCTGCGGCGCGCAATATTTGTGCTTGACAACTCCAGAACTTCGCCCTTAGCTTCGGAGTCATGACGACTTTCCCGGCCAAGCTGTACGCACGTAACGACAACTCGATGTCGCTGCCGTGCATGGCTGCAATTCGCATGCTCACCCTCGTAGTACTTATTCGTAGCTCTGCCGAGCGGGATGAGTGCTTGACCTGATGTAAGACGACGAAATCAGGACTCCACGAAAACCCCGCTCCGCAAGGAAGCGGGGTTTTCGCGTTCATGGAGTCTGGTTTCTCTACTGCAGAGAGATCCAGATGCGTAGCAATGCCATCAAACACGGCCCCGACCACGCTCCAGCCCGTGCGATGTTGCGCGCCACCGGGCGCGACGATGCCGCCATCGCCAAGCCCTTTGTCGCCGTGGTGCACTCGTGGTCGGACGTGTCGCCGTGCAACTTCACGCTACGCGCTGCCGCGCAACACGTTCGCCGCGGCATCGAGGCGAACGGTGGCACCGCAATCGAGTTCAACACCGTGGCGGTGACCGATGGCATCGCCATGGGCACCGCCGGCATGCGTGCATCGCTGGTGTCGCGCGACTGGATTGCCGATTCGATCGAACTCGCCGTGAACGGCCATAGTCTCGATGCCATGGTCATCCTCTGCGGTTGCGACAAGACCATTCCCGCCGCTGCGATGGCCGCAGCACGAATCGACGTTCCGACCGTCATTCTCTACGGTGGTTCGATCGCGCATGGCGTGCATCACGGCAAGCACATCACCATCCAGGAAGTGTTCGAAGCGGTCGGCGCCCATTCGGCCGGAAAAATCAGCGATGCCGAACTGCTATCGGTTGAGAAAGACGCCTGCCCCGGGGCCGGCGCATGCGGCGGACAGTTCACCGCAAACACGATGGCGATGGTGATGACCGCGCTCGGCCTGTCACCGCTCGGTGCCAATGACCTGCCGGCGATTCACGTCGATCGCGCTCGCGCTGGCGAAGACTGCGGCAAGCTGGTGATGGATTGCTTCCAGCGTGGCTTCACGCCGCGTCAGGCGTTGACGCCGGCTGCATTCCGTAACGCCGCACGCTTGGTCGCCGCGACCGCAGGATCGACCAATGCAGTGTTGCATCTGTTGGCCATTGCGCACGAGGCGCAGGTGCCGTTGTCGATTGACGATTTCGATACGATCTCGGCGATCACGCCGGTCATCGCCGATCTGAAACCGGGTGGCCGCTACACCGCGATTGAACTCAGTGCCGCCGGTGGCACCACACGCGTCGCGCAAATGCTGAAAGATGGCGGCGTGCTCGAAGACCATCCAACGGTCGAGGGCGATTCGATGTTGGCGCTGCTTGACGCCATCGAACTCGGCGATCAGCCAGAGCCAGTGGTGTATCCACTATCGCAGCCGTTGAAGCCACGCGGCGGCTTCGCCATTCTGCGTGGTTCTCTGGCACCGGACGGCTGCATCGTGAAGCTGGCTGGCCATGGCCGCATGCGCCACGAAGGCCCAGCACGCGTCTTCGACGGCGAGCCGGCCGCATTCGCCGCCGTCCAGGCGGGCGAGATTCGAGCCGGCGATGTCGTCGTGATTCGCCACGAAGGCCCCGCCGGCGCACCCGGCATGCCGGAGATGCTGGCCGTCACCGCCGCACTGATGGGCCGCGGCCTTGGCGCCGATGTCGCCTTGATCACCGATGGCCGCTTTAGTGGCGCAACGCATGGTCTGATGGTTGGACATATCGCCCCGGAAGCCGCACGCGGCGGGCCGATCGCGGCGATTCAGGACGGCGACACACTGGTCATCGATGTCGAAGCACGTCGCCTCGACTGCCTCGCCGACCTCTCCACTCGAACACTTAAGCAATTGCCCCCGCGCGCCACCACCGGCGTGCTCGCGAAATATGCACGATTGGTCGGATCCGCCTCGCACGGCGCGATCACGAATCCTTAAACCACCCACGACCCGAAACTGAAGGAGATTGATCCCATGAGCTCGACCACCGCACCGCTGAAAGAACAAATCATCGCCGTCATTGGCTACGGCAGCCAAGGCCGCGCGCACGCGCTGAACCTGCGCGATTCCGGATTCAAGGTCATCGTCGGTGCGCGCAAGGACGGTCCGAGCTGGCATCAGGCACAAACCGATGGCTTGCAGGTCTTCGAGCCAGGTGACGCTGCCGCCAAAGCTGACTTGATCGCCCTGCTGACGCCAGACATGCAACAGCCCAAGGTGTTCGAGGACGCCATTGCACCGAACTTCAAACCCGGTGGCGCCTTGTTGTTCGCGCACGGGTTCAATATCCACTTCAAGCAGATCGAGGCCGGCGATCAGTGGGACATTATTCTGGTTGCGCCGAAGGGCCCGGGCGCACTGGTGCGTCGTGAATACGAATCCGGCCACGGCGTGCCCTGCCTCGTCGCCGTGCACAAGGACATCTCGGGTGAGGCGCTGACCCGCGCGCAAGCCTATGCGCATGGCATTGGTGGCGCGCGCGGCGGCCTGATCACCACGAGCTTCGCCGAAGAAACCGAAACCGACCTGTTCGGCGAACAAGCAGTGCTCTGCGGCGGCGTCACCGAATTGGTCGTGCAAGGCTTTGAGACCTTGGTCGAGGCCGGCTATCAACCCGAAGTCGCTTACTTCGAGTGCATGCACGAACTGAAGCTGATCGTCGACCTGTTGCATGAAGGCGGCATGGCCAAGATGCATCGTTACATCAGCGAAACCGCACAGTACGGCGACCTGACCCGCGGTCCGCGCATTGCGAACTCGGCGACGCGCCAAAACATGCGCGACATCCTGCTGGAAATCCAGAACGGCCAATTCGCGCGCGAATGGGTGGCCGAATACCGCAGCGGCAACGCCAACTACAAGGCGCTGAAGCAGGCCGATCTTGACCATCCGATCGAGATCGTCGGTGCCCGCCTGCGTGCGCGCATGCCGTGGCTCGATCCAGCCAAGCGTGCGGCACATGCCGCACCCGCGGCAACCACCGCGAACGAACCCGCAACTGCCTGAGCTGATGACGATGACGAGCGACGACGATATTCGTAGCGGTGCCGAGTGGCTGATCCACGCGCTCGAGACTGAGGGCGTGGACACGCTGTTCGGTTATCCGGGCGGCGCCATCATGCCGGTGTACGACGCCCTCGTCGGCTCGAAGCTGCGTCACATCCTGGTACGCCATGAGCAGGGCGCGGCACTCGCCGCGGTCGGCTACGCGCGCGCCAGCGGTCGCGTCGGCGTGTGCATGGCGACCAGCGGACCTGGTGCCACCAATTTGCTGACCGGTATCGCCGATGCGTATCTCGACTCGGTGCCGATGGTCGCCATCACTGGCCAGGTGCCGACGCATTTGATGGGAACCGACGCATTCCAGGAAGTGGATGTGTTTGGCATGTCGCTACCGATCGTGAAGCACAGCTTCATCGTGCGCCGCACCGAGGACATCGTTGCGACCGTGCGCGAAGCTTTTGCGATTGCCGCCGAAGGTCGTCCCGGGCCGGTGTTGATCGATCTGCCGAAAGACGTGACTGTGGCGAAGTCGCCAGCACGGCCGAGCACGCGCATTGCCCAGCATCCTGCCGCACCGCATGGTCGTGACATCGCCCATGCACGCGCCTTGCTCGCTGCTGCTCAGCGCCCGGTGATCTATGCCGGCGGTGGTGTCGGCATCGCCCATGCCGAAGCGGCCTTGCAACGGTTCCATCACATGACGCGCGCACCCGCAGTCTGCACGCTCAAAGGTCTGGGCGGTGTCGACGCGAACGATCCGCTATATCTCGGCATGCTCGGCATGCACGGCAACCAGGCGGCGAACTTCGCCGTCGATGACGCCGATTTGCTGATCGTCGTTGGCGCCCGCTTCGATGATCGTGCCACCGGCAAGCTCGACACGTTCGCACCCAAGGCACAGGTCATCCATCTCGACGCCGACGCTGCGGAAATCGGCAAGCTGCGCCGCGCCGACGTATCTCTACACGGCGATTTGATCCGTAGCCTCGACGCGATCGCAATGCCGCTGAAGATCGATCCGTGGCGTGCGCGTTGCCAAGGACTGCGGGCCCAGCATGGCTGGCGTTACGACGCACCGGGCGAGGACATTTACGCACCGCTGCTACTGAAGCAATTGAGCGATCTCGGCGGCCCCGAAATGATTGTCAGTTGCGATGTCGGCCAGCATCAGATGTGGGTGGCCCAGCATTGCCGATTCGCACGCATCAGCCATCACCTGTCGAGCGCCGGGCTCGGCACCATGGGCTTCGGCCTACCGGCAGCGATTGGCGCCAAGCTGGCCTGTCCCGAAGCACCGGTGGTCTGCGTCAGTGGCGACGGCTCGATCATGATGAACATCCAGGAGTTGGCGACGCTGTTCCGCTACAGCATCCCGGTCAAGATCGTGCTGCTCGACAATGCCGGCCTCGGCATGGTGCGACAGTGGCAAACCCTGTTCTTCAATGAACGCCACAGCGAAGTCGACCTCTCCGACAACCCTGACTTCGCCGAACTCGCGCGCGCCTTCCGGATTCCGGCCGCCACCATCACCCGCCGTGATCAAGTTGACGCTGCGCTGCGCACCTTGCTCGATGCGCCCGGTGCGTACTTGCTGCACGTCAAGATCGATGCCAAAGCGAATGTTTGGCCACTGGTGCCGCCGGGCAAATCGAACGCTCAGATGATCGAGGAAAAAGCGACATGACAAAGCTTCATCAGTCTGCCGTGCAATTCCACTTGACAGCACTACACAACCAAAACTAATTTCGGACCCATGCTCACTGCCCTCGCCAGCGCCCGCCAGTACACGAACACCGAATCGGTGTCGTTGGCGATGCGTATTGAACAGGTGCTGTCGAAGCTGCTCGCGCTGGTACTCGTACTCGTACTTATTACGCCCTCACCGGAGCGGGACGAGTGCTTGACCTGACGCGATAACAACCGAATCAGGACAACAACCGAAACCCCCGCCCCGAAAGGAAGCGGGGGTTTCGCGTTTTGGGGTCTCGAAAAATTTTCACGCAAAATCATACTGACCGGAGACACACGATGAACGATAACCATGCACTGGGACTGGTCCTGAGCCGTAGCGAAGGCGCCTTATTGCGATTGCTTGGCACCGTGCAGCGCCGTGGCTTCGAGATCGCCGGTCTGACGACACAGCCACGCGATGCCGACACCTGGATCGTGCTGATGCAGCTGAACTCGTCGCGCGACGTGCAGACGTTGAAGCGCCAAGTCGAGAAGCTCTACGACGTCGTCGGCTTCCTCGACACCGAAGCCAGCCCGCGCCGCATGCCGCAACTCGCGGCTGTCGCCTGATTCCCACCCACGAGACCATCGCCATGTCCTTCAAAGCCACCCAATACATCTGGCACAACGGTCACTTCGTTCCCTGGCAGGAGGCGAAGATCCATGTGCTCTCACATGGCCTGCATTACGGTTCGTCAGTGTTCGAAGGCATTCGTGCCTACGCCACGCCGAAAGGTACGGCGATCTTCCGCCTGACCGACCATCTCGAGCGCATGTACGAATCCGCGCGCATCCATCGCATGCGCATCCCCTACGACTTGGCTGAACTGCACGAGGCCAGCCGCCAGATTGTGCGCAACAACCGGCTGACGCGCGGTGCTTATCTGCGCCCGATCGCCTATCGCGGCATGATCGGCTATTCGCTTTCACCGAATCCGGATGCGCCGGTCGAAGTCGCAATCGCCGCCACCGAAATGTCTGCCTTTCTCGGCAACGAAGCACTGGAGAAAGGTGTCGATGCCTGCATCTCGTCGTGGCAGCGCCCAGCCGCGAATACGCTTCCGGTTTCGGCTAAGGCCGGAGGCAATTATCTCAGCAGCCAGCAGATCAGCATGGAAGCGGCACGCCACGGCTATCACGAAGGCATCGCCTTGAACGTCGACGGCATGTTGAGCGAAGGCGGCGGTGAAAACCTGTTCCTGGTGAAGAAGGGCGTGCTGTTCACGCCACCCACCGGTGCCGCCATTCTTGCCGGGATCACTCGCGATTCAATCATGCAACTCGCTCGCCAACTCGGCTACGAAGTGCGCGAACAAGCGATGCCGCGCGAAGCGTTGTATGTCTGCGACGAGGCCTTCTTCACCGGCACTGCCTGCGAGATCACACCGATCCGTTCGATCGATGGTCTGCAGATCGGTGCTGGTACGCGCGGCCCGATCACCGCCGAAATTCAAACTGCGTTCTTCGGTCTGTTCAACGGCAGCACGCATGATGCCTGGGGCTGGTTGGAGCATGTCGGCGGCGGTGAGATTGAAGTCCATCACGATCTCGCGACCGCATTGGCATGACTGCGACCGCAACCACCACTGAACCCGAGTCGCGCGCGCAGCCACGCGAGCACGCGGCGGCGGTGGCTGCGGACTATCTGCAACGCGTGCTCAAGGCGCGTGTCTACGACGTTGCCATCGAAACCACGCTGGAGCGGGCGCCACGCTTATCAAAGCGACTCGGCGCACTGGTGTTGCTGAAACGGGAGGATCAGCAACCGGTGTTCTCCTTCAAATTGCGCGGTGCGTTCAACAAGATCGCGTCGCTCGACGCAGAGCAGCGCGCGCGCGGCGTAATTTGCGCATCGGCCGGCAATCATGCCCAGGGTGTGGCGCTGGCGGCACGACGGCTCGGCCTGCGCGCGGTGATCGTGATGCCAACCACCACGCCGCGCATCAAGACCCAAGCGGTGGCTGACTTGGGCGGAGAGATTGTGTTGCACGGCGACGACTTCGATGCCGCCTATGTCCACGCACGCGCGCTCGAAAGCCGCGACGGGCTGAGTTTCGTTCACCCGTTCGACGATCCCGAAGTGATCGCCGGCCAAGGCACGATCGCGATGGAGATCCTGCGTCAGCGACACGGCGAGGACATCGGCTGCATCGTCGTGCCAGTCGGCGGTGGCGGGTTGATCGCTGGCGTCGCGGCGTACGCAAAGGCGCTTTATCCACATATTCGCGTCATCGGTGTCGAGGCGGAAGACTCGCCGACGCTGCATGCAGCACTCGCTGCGAAACATCCGGTCCGACTCCATCGCGTCGGCATGTTCGCGGATGGCACCGCAGTGCGCGAGATCGGTCACGAGACCTTCCGCATTGCGCGTGAGTTGGTCGACGAAGTCGTGCTGGTCTCGACCGACGAGGTCTGTGCGGCGATTCAGGACATCTTCGAAGACACCCGTGTTGTCGCCGAACCGTCGGGTGCGTTGGCGGTGGCCGGACTGAAACGCTGGCTGCAGACGAACGACGCCGGCGACCGCGCCTGCGTTGCCGTGGTCAGCGGCGCCAACATGAATTTCGATCGCCTACGCCATGTCGCTGAACGCGCCGATCTCGGTGCCGACCGCGAGATGCTGCTGGCGGTCACGATTCCAGAAGTACCCGGGAGCTTCAAACGTTTTTGTGAAGTGATCGGTACGCGCGCGGTCACCGAGTTCAACTACCGCTACAGCGATGCTGGCGTCGCGCACATCTTCGTCGGACTGGCGATCGATCCCGGCAGCGGCGACCGCGCCGATGTGGTGCAGGCGATCCGCAGCGCGGGGCTCGCGGTCGACGATCTCAGCCGCAACGAGATGGCCAAGCTGCATGTGCGCTACATGGTCGGCGGCAAGGCCGCGAACATCCGCGATGAGCGCTTGTTCCGCTTCGAATTCCCGGAGCGTCGCGGCGCTTTGCTGAAGTTTCTCGACGCCATTGGCACCGACTGGAACATCAGCCTGTTTCACTACCGCAACCATGGCTCGGACTACGGTCGCGTGCTCGCCGGCATCCAAGTACCGGCCGGAACACGCGAAGCCTTCGCACAACACCTGACCGATCTTGGCTACGCGCACGTTGAAGAAACCGCGAATCCGGCGTACCGCGCTTTTCTTTAAGGCGCAGCGCTGTTCGCGCCTTCCAGCAATGCCAACCGCGCCAACAAATCGGCGACCACGCGCTCTAACTCGGCGACGCGTGCCGACAACGATCCGTTACTCGCTGCGTCCGCTGCGGTATCGCGCTCATCGAACCGAACCTGCACCTCGACTGGCCCGCAGAACAGCTGCGCATAGCGATCCTCGCGCTGCCCCGAGGCACGCCCGACATTGGCGACGAAGCCGCGTTGCTGCAATCGTTCCAACACCAGTTTCAGATCATCGAGCGCAGCGATTTCGGCAAGGCGGTCGCTGCGCGCCAGCAGTTCCGGCGCCGACTGCGGCCCACGCAGCATCAGCAGGCACAACAGCGCGCGTTGCGGCCGCGTCACGCTGAGTTTGTCGTCAATGCGATGCTCGTAGCGCAGCGCACGCGAGCCATGCACCACACGTACCCAACCGCGATCTTCGAGTTCGCGTAAAGCGTGCCCGGCCTCGCCCTCTTCGATGTTCATGATTGGCTCACGACTGGTCTTCTGGTTCGCCGCAAGGACCAGAGAATTCACCGTCAACGGATACGACTCCGGTGTCGTCGCCGCCTTTTCAATCAAGCAGCCAACGATGCGCGCTTCGGCGAGCGTCAATTTCAGCGATTCATCGAGCGTGTCGGACATGCGCTTCTCCACCAACGAAGACGCACAGTCTGACAAGTCGGCGCGAGTGCGGCGAGGAGCATCGTCCGCAATGACGATGATGGTGTCGAGGTCGATGGCCGCGGCACTGCTCCAGAAAAAACCAAGCCCGCAATGAAGCGGGCTTGGTCTGTGATCGATCATCTCGCCGGGCAGCGGCGAGGATCAACTGCGTTTCATAAACTTGAAGAACTCGTCATTGGTCTTCGTGTCCTTCATCTTGTCGAGCAGGAACTCGATTGCACTCAGCTCGTCCATCGGATGCAACAGCTTGCGTAGAATCCAGATTTTCTGCAGCAATTCCGGTTCAATCAGCAACTCCTCTCGGCGCGTGCCAGAACGGTTGATGTTGATCGCCGGGTAAACGCGCTTCTCGGTGATACGACGGTCTAGGTGCACTTCCATGTTGCCAGTGCCCTTGAACTCCTCGTAGATCACTTCGTCCATCTTCGAACCGGTGTCGACCAGCGTCGTCGCGAGGATGGTCAGCGAACCGCCTTCCTCGACATTGCGCGCAGCGCCGAAGAAGCGCTTTGGACGCTGCAATGCATTGGCGTCGACACCGCCGGTCAGCACCTTGCCGGAACTCGGCACGACGGTGTTGTAAGCGCGAGCGAGGCGGGTGATCGAATCGAGCAGGATGATTACGTCCTTCTTGTGCTCGACCAAGCGCTTGGCGCGCTCGATGACCATTTCGGCAACTTGCACATGGCGTGCGGCAGGCTCATCGAAGGTCGAACTAATCACTTCGGCGCGCACCGAACGCTGCATTTCAGTCACTTCTTCCGGACGCTCATCGATCAACAGGATGATCAGGTGAGCTTCTGGATGGTTGTGCACGATCGCCTGAGCGACGTTCTGCAGCAACATCGTTTTACCGGCCTTGGGCGGCGACACGATCAGGCCACGTTGGCCCTTGCCGACGGGTGCCATCAGATCAAGGATGCGACCGGTGATGTCTTCGGATGAACCGTTGCCACGTTCGAGATGAAACGACTGGCGCGGGAACAGCGGCGTCAGATTCTCGAACAACACCTTGTTCTTGCTGGCTTCCGGTGGTTCGCCGTTGATCTCGTTGACCTTGAGCAGGGCAACGTAGCGTTCGCCGTCCTTCGGTGAGCGGATCTTGCCGGTGATGTAGTCGCCGGTACGCAGGTTGAATCGGCGGATCTGCGACGGCGAGACATACACATCGTCGGGACCGGCCAGATAGGAGGCTTCGAACGCGCGCAGGAAGCCGAAGCCATCCTGCAGGATTTCGAGAACACCTTCGGCATCGATCCCTTCCGGGGTGCGCGTCAGCACCTTCAGGATCGAGAAGTTCACGTCTTGGCGACGGGCGCGGGCGACGCCTTCCTGGATGCCCATGCGTTCGGCTAGATCGATCAGTGCCGCCGGTGCCAAGCGCTTGAGCGCGGTCAGGCTGGTCGGCGCATCAGCCGGAATCGTGTAGTTCGCGCGCAACTGCGGCGGCGCGTAATCGCGCTCACCATTGCCGCCATTGCCGGCACCTTCGCCGTCGCCCTGGTCGGCAGGAATGCCATCGTTATTGTTGCGCGGACCGCGGTCGCGGTCTTTGTCCTTGTCTTTAAATCGCTTGCGGAAGCGATCACGCCGCGACATGCGTTGGGCAGCGCCTTCGCCGGCTTCGCCCTCGCCTTCGCCGCGAGGACTGTTATCGGTGGATTCACTGCCGCCCTGAGCAGTGTCGGAAGCCGTATTGCTCGGCTCGGAAATGGGCGAATCGACGGCAGGCGCCGGAGTAGTTTCGGACACGGGAGTCTCGCGCATAAGCGCTGATAGTTTCGGTGGGGAGGTTCGGGACAACGGGACGTCTCGTCCCGGTCTAACGCAGCCACCCTCTGCGGCTGCGCGTGTCGCGCGACAATTTTGTCGCGTTCAGACTGGAGCGAACACTAGCACCGCCATTGCAGCGGACACAAGCAGCAATGCTATGGAAGTGGCGGAAAGCCGCTCCCACAGGTCCAGCAATCAGATGTTCTTGTCGATCAGACTGGTCAGTTGCGACTTCGACAGTGCACCGACATGCGTGGCCTGCACCTTGCCATCCTTGAACAACAGCAGCATCGGAATACCGCGCACACCGTAGTTACGAGGAGTTTTCTGGGCAACGTCGGTATTCACCTTGACGACCTTCAGGCGCCCGGCATAACTCTCGGCGACGTCATCGAGGATCGGCGCGATCATCTTGCACGGCCCGCACCATTCGGCCCAGAAGTCGACCAGAACCGGTCCGTCGGATTGCAAGACAGTGGCTTCGAAGGTGTTGTCGTCGGCATGGGCAATGCGGTCGCTCACAGAAATCTCCTTGATGGGCGCGGACTTGCGCCGGACTTGCGGTACACTCGGCGGGTCGCGCGACGGCCTTGATCCTCTGGATCGGCACCGTGCGCTTGCCGGGGGCGTCGGATTGTCGCCCCCACCCGGGGGCCAATCAAGCGCGTCCCCGACCTGCCCGCGGAGTTGCGGGCGATTCCGCGCCGAACAAGGCCGCACCCGAAAGGCAACAGAAAAAGAATGTCCGACAAACCACTGACCGATGTCTGCTTCGAGAATTTCAGCATTCACCCCGAACTGCTGAAAGGTCTCGAAAGCGCCGGATTTATCCGCTGTACCCCGATTCAAGCGCTCACCCTGCCACTCACGCTCGCAGGCAAGGATGTCGCCGGCCAAGCCCAGACTGGCACCGGCAAAACTGCCGCCTTCTTGGTCTCGATGTTCAACCGCCTGCTGACCAAGCCGGCGCGCGCCGACCGCAAAGCCAATGAACCGCGTGCCGTCATTCTCGCGCCGACGCGCGAACTGGCGATCCAGATCGACAAGGACGCGCGCCAGATCGGCCATGACCTCGGCCTGCGCATGTCGTTGATCTATGGTGGCGTCGATTACGACAAGCAACGCAGCCAACTCGCTGACGGCACCGACGTGATCATCGCCACGCCCGGTCGCCTGATCGACTTCTTCAAGCAGCATGCAGTGTCGCTGAGCTCGGTCGACGTCGTCATCCTCGACGAAGCCGACCGCATGTTCGACCTTGGCTTCATCAAAGACATCCGCTTCCTGCTGCGGCGCATGCCTGGCCCGCATGAGCGGCAGAACATGCTGTTCTCGGCGACCTTGAGCCATCGCGTGCTTGAACTCGCTTATGAACACATGAACGAGCCAGAAAAGATCGTCGTCGAAACCGAAACGATTACTGCAGCGCGCGTGCGCCAGGTCGGCTATTACCCAGCCACCGACGAGAAGATCCCGCTGCTGTTGCATTTACTGCACAAGATCGGCGAGCCGCGCGGCATGGTTTTCGTAAACATGAAAATCGCCGCCGAACGCGTGGCGCGCAAGCTCGAGGCCCAAGGCTGGAAGGTCGGCCTGCTCTCTGGCGACGTGCCGCAGAAGAAGCGCGAGTCGCTGCTGAATCGCTTTCAGAAAGGTGAGTTGGAGCTGCTGGTCGCCACCGATGTCGCCGCGCGCGGCCTGCACATCAACGGCGTAACCCACGTCTTCAACTATGACCTGCCGCACGATGCCGAGGATTACGTGCATCGCATCGGCCGCACCGCGCGACTCGGTGCCGAAGGTGATGCCGTCAGTTTTGCCTGCGAAGACTATGCAGTGTCGCTGCCAGACATCGAAAAGTTCATCGAACAGAAGATTCCGTTCGAGTCGATCACGCCGGACATGCTCACGGCGCCGCCGAAGCGAGAACGCGAGCCGGGCGAAGGCAGGAGCGAACTGGCCGAAGTGCTGGACGCCGCCGCTGCCAAGCGGCGCGAAGACCGCGATCGCAAAAATCGCGATGGCAAGTCTGGCGGTGGTCGTCGTTCGTCCACCGGTTCCGGATCGGCGAGTGCGCCACGTGGCGAGCGCAAATCCAGTGGCGGTGAACGCCGCGATGGCCAGAAGCCGCGCCACGACAGTCCGCGTCCGCAGCAGTCGGCAGTTGTGCCGGTAGAAGCCAACGCTGCGAACGAATCACCCGCCGATGCCGAACGCCGTCGCAATCGCCGCCGTCGCAAGCCGCGCGGTGAACGGGTTGAAGCCAGTGGTACGGCCGCGATCCAGCAACCGATCACCGCCGAGATTCCGCTGGTATCAGACCAAGCGCCGTTCTTCTCGCGCCTGAAGCAAAAGATCAAGCAGATCGTGCAGCGCTTGCCGATGCCGGGGCGCCGCCGCTAATCGGCGCCAACGCGGCGGGCGTTAAATCGATAACGCCCGTCCGCCGTCGACGCGGATGATTTCGCCGGTGATGTAAGGCGCGTCGCGCAACAGAAATAATGCGGTACGGGCGATGTCGGCAGGTTCGCCGGCACGCGCCAATGGCGTACGCGCGATCAACTCGCGGCGCTCCCCGGTCGCCTTACCGACTTCCGGCCAAAGCACCGCGCCCGGCGCGATGCCATTCACCCGCACCGCCGGACCGAGGTCTTTGGCGAGTGCCATCGTCATCATCGCCAGCGCTGCTTTGGCCATGCTGTAGACCGGGTGCTGAGACAGCGGTCGCTGCCCGTAAATATCGACGAAATTGAGAATGCATCCGCGCGTCTTCGCCAGATGCGGCGCTGCGGCCTGAGCGAGAAAAAATGGTGCCTTGGCATTCGTCGAGAACAACTCGTCCCAATCTGCGCTGGTGGTCGCGCCGATCGCGGTCGGATAGAAACTCGACGCATTGTTGATCAGCGCATCGATACGCCCGTAATGTGTCACCACGCGCTCGATGAAAGGGGCCAATCCGGCCATGTCGGACAGATCCAGCGGCAACAGCAGGCACGACTGCGCGCGTTTTGCCTCGCAACGGGCCGCCAGTGCCTCGGCATCGCCACGCGAATGACGGTAACTCACGGCAAGGTCATAACCGGCCTCACACAAGGTTTCTGCCACGACCGCGCCAACCCGCCTCGCTGCCCCGGTGAAGATCACAACCGGTCGAGATGAATCCATCATCGGGTATGCTCCTCGCTTATTCGGACGTCGATTGTGCGTGATTCCCCGTGTTGTTGGCGTCATTCCGGAGATCCGCTTGCTGCCCCACTTCGACACCAGCTCATTTCCTGCCCCCAGTGCCGATGAACTCGCGCACAGCGCCGTCCTTGCCGACCTGATCCGGGCCGAAATCCACAGTCACGGCTCAATTCCCTTCTGGCGCTTCATGGAACTGGCGCTGTATGCGCCTGGGCTCGGTTATTACAGCGCCGGCAAGACCAAGTTTGGCGTCAGCGGCGACTTCATCACCGCGCCCGAGATTGGCGACCTGTTCGCACGCTGTGTGGCCCGCGCCACCGCAGCGATGCTGCGCGCGGGGCCGGAAGCCGAGTTCCTCGAAGTCGGCGGCGGCAGTGGCGCATTCGCAGCCGCCGTGCTGGCCGAATGGGAGCAACTCGGCTGCTTGCCGCAGCACTACCGCATTCTTGATCGCAGCGCCGAACTGCGCGCACGCCAGCGCGCCACACTGGCAGAGCGCGTGCCGCATCTGCTCGATCGCGTCGACTGGCCGGACACGCCGGCAGAACAACCCTGGCGCGGCGTGCTGTTCGCGAACGAGGTCGTCGACGCGCTGCCGGTACATCGCTTCGTGATGCGTGACGGCGAGCCACGTGAGATGCACGTGGCCGTCGACGGCGAGGGCCGCTTCATCGACGTCGAACGCGAAGCCGACACCATGCTGACCGCCGCCGTTGGGGCCTTGCAGCAGGATCTGCCGGAGCCCCTGGCGGACGGCTATCGTTCGGAAATCCTGCCGCAATTGCCGTGGTGGATCGACGCCGTCTGCGGCCAACTTGAGGCCGGACTGGCGATCTTCGTCGACTACGGCTATCCACGCCGCGAGTACTACCTGCCGCAACGCGATGACGGCACCTTGATCTGCCACTACCACCACCGTGCCCATGGCGATGCGTTGCGTTGGCCAGGGCTGCAGGACATCACCAGTTTCGTCGACTTCACGGCGCTCGCGTTCGCCGGCACCCATGCGCGGCTACCGCTGGCCGGGTTTAACACGCAGGCGTCATTCCTGATTGCCGCCGGCATTCTGGAGCGGATTGAGGAAGCGGCACACCTG
>Ga0138256_10001475_pt1 | contig 25350 bp, 19 predicted proteins | sample KNB2016incub_MG_FD_105486 | JGI IMG/M metagenome (GOLD analysis project Ga0138256, IMG submission 105486) | Active sludge microbial communities from wastewater in Klosterneuburg, Austria - KNB2014incub_MG | ecosystem: Engineered > WWTP > Activated sludge > Unclassified | place: Austria...
CCAAGATCAGCATTGATCTTAGCTACCTGAAAACAAGTCAACGTTCTGTCTTTACAGAATGCTTGTGGTGGTGCTTTGTCTTCAACAGTGACATAACCCCAACAAGAGTTATTACTACCATCTGTAAGCCTAACACTATACACAAATGTGTACCCAATCTGACTGCGATTGACATCGGTACCATTACCTGGTACAGTACCATAAGGATATGATAATGCAACGGTATAAGAAGTACAATTGGCATCAGGATTTTGAAGAAAATCTTCAGCTTGAAAGGTACGGTAACATCCAGGGTCAGCTGGCATACTGGCATTTACATGGTCATTACAGACCAAGTTACAAGGTATTTGTGGATTATCATCTCGACCAGTAGTTTTGACTCTGATGGTTGCATCCCAATCACCTGCTAATCCAATAGAGTTAGCATGAAACTCAAATGTAAGGCAACCACTGGGAGCACTGCTAGTAAAAGTAGTTCCATCTGGAAATATACCAGATGCATTCAAAGTTGTATTACCAAGAATATTCCCTAATGCATCTCCATCTCTAACAATAAGGTTGTCAAAGCCTCCTGCATTAAAAGTCATGCTATTAAATGTAACACACACAATATTTCCTCCTGAACAGAGTGTAACCTTACTCCAACAGTCATTTATCATATCAGTTTCCTGACAGTCTGGTGCTGTGTTGGCTGAGCCGCCCATATCATAAAATTTTTGGAGGTCAGTAACTTGTACGGTTATGTTTTGTCCGTAAACAGGTTGATTGACTTGCCCCCAAGCGGAAAAGGCTATAGCGCATAACCCTATTATGAGGTAAATTGAATAAATCGTTTTTTTCATGAGATTTGAATTTTCTAATTGTAAATAAAAAAGTAAGTTCTTCGTCTTTAAGTGAACAAATATAATTTTAAGAGCCCGCAAGTCTTATACCCTAATAGTGGTAATTTTAACATTAACTATTTATGTAATCTATAAACTCCTTATTTAAAACACTATAAATGAGGCGATATAGGTTTTACCATTTGAAATAGTGGTAAAATAAAAAACTCCGGAGGATCGTAAATCACTTTTATTCAATAAGATACGATTTTCACCAGGTTGCAAGTCAAATATAAATTGATTGAATATCACACCGGAAGTGCTCGTTAAAAAAACCTTATCATGTAGCGGATCGTTCACAAAAAATTTGATAAAAATCTTTTCTGAAGAGGGATTGGGGTAAATCGTAATTTGAGGATCAGGCACCTTCAGGCTTAACCTAAAAATAGCATCATCTGCAATAATGGTGGAACGCCAAAGCCTGCGAAGGATGTCAAAATCACTGGGACAGGCAGACCTGGAAGTTACGATCTTAAATAAAGGATAAGCAGGATTGAGAGTAACGCCATTGACACTTGTCCAAACTATGCGCAAATGGTCATCTGAAATATAAAAATTTTCATTTTCGACTATTTTTAAAAGTCCAGTACCCAAAACCTTAGAGCCTTTTGGAACCTTAAGATCAACAGCGAAGGCGTTTAAATTGGTCAGCTTTTTGGGCAGATAAAATCCCCATTCAAGGTTAGATCCATCAGATATTGGTCTTAAGTCAAGCGAAATGTCTGATTGGCTTCTTTCTTCTAATCCTCTCAAACCTACAGTGGCAGAATTATTGACATCTCCTACTTTTACCCCAATGAAATCTGCATTTTTCATCGAAGTAACCAAAGGATCGTACTCTATGGTCTGAGGGTAAATCCAGGGATTTGCCAGGTCCTGAAAAACAAAAGATTTGGGAATAAATATCCAGCTTTTATTATTTGGAAAAGTAGTGCTGGTGCCCAATATAATTTTTTGAAGAGAAATAAGATCTGAAACAGTAATAGATCCTGAATTATTGACATCAGCAGCGATCAGCAAATATGGATCCGTGAGAATAGATTGTCCTTTGATGTGCTTTTCAATCAATAATAAGTCTATGGTACTCACTCCATTGAGTATGTCATCATCTTTATAGGGTATCAATTTTACATTGGTTCCGCTGTTTAAACTAGAGATGGAGTATTCACCGGTAGGTGCTGTTGTAGAGGATACATTAATAATGTTGGTAGTTATTTTTACCCCGCTAATGCCTGTGGAAGCAGAATTCATTACTTTGCCATCAATAGAGAAATCCAAACTTGAAGTACAAGCTAAAGTAGCTGGCACGACTTGCAGTGAAATTTGACAAGTAGCCTGATAACCAGCCTGATTGGTAATCCACAATGTCCTTGTCCTTACGCCTACACTGTCACAGGTAAAAGTTGCGATACCTTCCTCAACAATGTCAGAAAAACTATATTTTAAATTTCCTCCGCTGCAACCTGGTAATGTCCCTGCATCAAAATCCTGTGCATGGACTAAAACACTTCCTGAAGATGGTATAAAAACCTGGGAGGGTGTCGTCACACAAAAAGGTATTGGACTACTCCCATCAATAATGTTTAAATCAGAAAGGGAGCTATCTCTATTACCACAAAGATCAGAGGCAACCACTTTAATTTTGTGATGACCTATAGGTAATCCTTCCGGAACGATGATCATGGTTTCATGCCCTAACAATAAGTCTTCACTTTCATTGGCTCCAAGATCCAAATAGGCGGTCATCTGAAGCCCTGAAGTAGGGGTGCAATCATCTGACAATGAAACATTCAAACTAATAGACGGCGACAAACATTCATTGTCAGAAAAAATAGTCGAATCACCTATGCTGATCGATGGAGGCCGAGTATCTTTAAACCTAATCAATTGTCGATACTGCATAAAGCCATCTCCTCCATCTTTAAGTGAACGGTATACACAATATCGATCTGTCGGGTCTGCTACTATGGTATCGTTGAGTATGATATCGGGCTCAACCCTGTCCGGTGAAAATCGACTCAAGCAAGTATCTAAAATATACCATGACCTCATAATAGCCAGGCAGCTAGCCCCATCAGGCACAATAGAATCGCTATGAGTCACTCTAAGGCTGTTGGACTGAAGCCCTTTAATGAATGGATAGCCAGCCAGTTGAGCCCCCAATGTGTCAAAAGAATTAACTCCACTGCAATCCAATTGGAGGTCTGCTGGAAAAATTACTTCAAAATCTGATCGCTTTTTAACGGAAAGTATTTGCGAAAAATGGATAGTTTGACCACAAGTAGAAGCCAGGTCCCAATAGCGGATTACTGTGAGATCACCACATAAGCCGGCAGTCATACTATCCTTATGATCGACTGTCCAGGATTGATCGCAACCTAAACCAAGGCTAAACTCCATGGCCGAACCTGGTGATTGAAACACAGGTCTGTAGAATATTGAGTCATAATCCAAAGCAGAAACAGCTATGTCCTGATCCACATATCTACTGCAATAAATAGGTCTTACATAATTGTTTTGATCATATCCACTGCAATCACTTCGATAATGGTAGATGCCAGTAGAGTCATAGGTTACATCGTCGTTTACCGGTCCTCCATAAAATCTTGCAATCTGAGATGAGTCACAATTACACCCAATTGCTCCAGGCCAAGATCCGGGAAGATAAGTTTCGCCAACACAAGATGCACTTCCGCAACAAATGATTTGACTATCCTCTTGCGCGCCATCAGCATAAATAAGGAGATCAGGTAAAGCTGGAATAGTGGGAAGTGTGGTATCCTTAACTATAATATTAATGTCAATCTGTGCAAAAGAAGTACCAGAAGATTCAAACACATTGCGCAAATATTCTCCTTTACAAGAAGTCGAATCATTTAACTCCTCTGAAAGTCCCAGACGAAATTCTGCTTTCTTATCGTTCAGGGATTTAAAAAATACTGAAAAACAAGATATTGGGTATCTTTCAATACAAGGTAAAGCTGCCGGTACAAAAGAATTGGCCCATATCCTGAATGCAGGGAACATTAAATAATTATACCAGCTCTGTTTGTCACAAGCAAAGCTTTCACTTTTTGCAGGAAGGTCGCACAATGAAAATCCCCGCAAAATCAATGCCTGGCTACCGCACGAGGACAGATCTACATAAGGTTTGAATACAAAAGCATTGATCCATTCATCGATCTGTTGGTCATACCAGGCAGGATGAAAAGTATATTGATCACTGTCCTGGCAAACGGAATTCAAAGTCGTTCTTAAATAATTGGAATAATGATCTACGGAATCTTTGACCGCAATCGTCATCAAGAAATTATTACAACAATTACTCCGGATCATAGGTAGATAATCGGAAGCATAGATTCTGGACCAACAGGTGGCTGGATCTATAAAATGGCTTTGTAAGGAATCAATTAGAATGGATGGCTTTAAAATGCCATTGATAATAAGGCACACTTCTTCTCTCCTGGCATTAAAACATAAGTCTGCAAAAGTATAAACAAGGTGATACCCACCTTTGGGAATGGTTAGATTAAAAGGCAGTAAACTATTGACCACGATGAGCTTGCCGGGGTTTAACAGATCTGGGTAAGAAAACTCCAGACGCTGAGATACTGCATTGCAATCTTCGATGTCGGGCAATAAATCGAAATTAACATTGGTTGTGCATTGGTCAGATTCTAATTGAATGTTAAAGCCATTCAAGTTTTTCACTTGAGGAGGTGACAAGTCTTCGAGCGTGATATTCTGAATACATACCGTGTCCAGTCCTCTGCAACTACTTTTTAGCCTCCACTGTCTTCTAATCTTATAGGTCGATCCACAACCGGCTATTATTAAGTCATCATATTTTATACTACTCAGGCAAGCTCCAAGAGAATCAGGAATGATCTGACCATTGATCATTGGATAAATGAGCACTGATGGCGCAAAATCCAATCGATTGTCATGATTCAGATCAAAACGGACACTTAGATAATTTGGGGTAAGATCTTTGGCGACAATACCAGGACTCAGTAGTTCGCAAGAAATTTTGAAGTCTTTTGGGCAAACCAGGGAATCCAAAGTCAGGGCTCTAACATAAAGGGTATCAATACAGGTATCTCTAAGACCGTTTTTGTCCTTAGTTTCTACAGATTGAAAAATCAAGCCAGAAAAATGATTTTCGCAATCCATGGTTTCAAACCTGGTAGAAAGTATAGTATATTCAAAGCCAGAGCAAGTATAAATATGATCAATCCCCCGAAGATTTTTCTCCCAATGGAGGCAATCTACTGTATCATTTTGGCAAAACGAATATGGAGATTGTGATTCATTGACTTTCAGATATCCAAAACAGGCAGCTTTGCTGGCAGAGTCCGTGACTTGATATAAAAAAGTCTGCCCAAGATGGCTCTGATCGAGTGCTACACTGCCCAAGTCAGAAGTGCCTTCAGGGTAAAAAAGTTTTAAATAAAATTTGCATGGTGCATAAAAATTGTCTACAAAACTACTCACCTCCGTCACTTTATAACAAGTATCTGAAGGGAGCTCAATAGTGACCAGTGGCTTACAAACTGGGGCACAGGCACTTCCACCTGGCATCGATTTTTTATAGATGATGATATCTGCTTCCCACCCAATTGAATTGCCGATGGTGGTGCTGAACCATTCGAAAGTAATACATCCGTCGGGAGAGTGACTTTTATGCAAGGTACCGGTGGTAAGCTTCATCCCATTGACTGAAACACCTTGATTCTGGCTATTATATAAGATCGGTCCTGATGTGTTTTTACCAGAAAAAATCCTAAGACGATCGCCCGTCACGATTAGATACTCAATAAAATTGACTGCTACAGTATCTCCCTGACTGCATAAAGTATAAATAGATGTACAGTTGGTAGATTCGTTAAATGGATCACTGCAATTTTTATAATTGCCTGGCTGATCGGGAATTCGACTTCCACCCTGACCACCTGAGTCATAATATTTGTCCCCTGTGGACACTTGGATGGTAGCAGAATCTTTGTCTTTGCCCTGGAGGATAATCTTGGCTTGTGCAAAACTGGAAAATCCAAATAAGAGAAAAGCAATAAAAACCAGGAAAGAGGGCATATGCCTTCTTACGATGTGTAACACAGGATATGAGTGAAAGTATTGCACTTTACTCTATTTGTCTTTAAAAAGTTCTGGTTCTAAAAATTCTCGGTGATCTTCTTTGCAGAAAATCAACACAAAAGTAGAATGAAAAAATCAGGTAATCTGCCTGATTTAGTTAAATTTTCGAATATAAATTTATTTAATCTATAACAAGGGTATCAGCCTCTTTTCTCTGGCAGCCTGCATCAAAGAAATGCTGTTTTTAACACCCATTTTCCGAAACAAATTCTTTCTGTGCACTGCGACGGTCTGGTCAGAAATAAATAATTGTTCACTGATGGTCCGATTGTTAAGCCCTTTGCATATGAGCGCTAAAATCTCCTTTTCTCTAAAGGTAAGGTGAAAGTCCAGACGGCCGGCGGCTCGTTGATTAGCGACCATTTGATTGAGGTCAGGATGTATTCGAAAACCATGAGGCATCACTACTTCGTTGGAAATAATTCTGGTCAGTGCATCCAAAAACAAGTCTTCGGAGCTATGAACATAGACTAAACCATTAGCCCCCTTGATAAAACATTTTCTGGTGACTTCACTATACTCCGGAGTAGAAATCAATAAAATCTGGGATTTTTTGGATTTTTTTTTGATGGCTTCGACCAATTTGATTTCGTCATTCCCTTTAGAAAAAACACCTATAAAAATCAGTTCTCCTAACCAATCGCTTATTTTTAATAGACATTCTTTTGGATAAAGCCCTGTCCTAATGCAAGCAGTCTGCCCGGGTTTAAACTTTTCCATCAAAGAAACCAAACCTAGATTGTACAAAGGATGAGGATAGACTATACAATAGGAAATCATGCAGGTACGTAAGATTTAGAATCAACCACCATATGAGTGCCGCCCTGATACATCGCATAACTAAAACCAGGCTGCAACGCAAATGAACCTATCTGACCCTTTTGATTAAAGGCAATAAAAGCCACTTGAAATTCTTTATAATTATTGTTCTTTTTAACGATTCTTTTTATAGCCTCTTCGCAGGCTTTTTGGGGTGTATACCCTTGCCTCATCAACTCAACTATCAGAAAGGTAGAACATTGTCTTAATACTACCTCTCCCAACCCTGTGCCGGTGGCAGCCCCAATTTCATTATCCACATATAGTCCAGAACCAATAATTGGGCTATCCCCTACTCTTCCGGCCATTTTATAAGCCAGACCACTGGTGGTGCAGCCCCCTGCGATGCGATTTTGGGTATCCATGACCAACATGCCTATAGTATCGTGATTCTCTACGTTAATTTTTGGAGCATATTTGGAGGTGATTTTCCATTTTTCCCATTCCTGACGAGAAGACTCAGTCAATAAGTTTTCTTTTTCAAAACCCTGAGTCACTGCAAAATCCAAGGCGCCTGCTCCGACCAAAATCACATGAGGGGTATTTTCCATTACTTTCCTAGCCACTGAAATCGGATGTTTTATATGTTCCATAGCACATACAGACCCGGCCTTTCCTTCATGATCCATGATACAAGCATCCAATGTCACTCGACCATCCCGGTCTGGTAATCCACCATAACCCACACTGGTATTGGTAGGATCTCCTTCAGGGATTTTTACACCTGCTTCAACGGCATCCAATGAACTCATACCCATCGATAAAGCATTTGCAGCAGCTTTATTCGCTTCCTGACCAAAGCCCCAGGTCGACAAAATTATTGGAGGTGCATATTTAGGTACCTTCGGACGAGCAATATTAAATAAAGGCAAAGTCGCCAAACCAGTCACCTGGCGCAAGAATTTTCGCTTGTTTTCTGTTTTATTATCCAAAATCAAGAATATTTATTTTTAATGTAGACAAGGTAATTATTTTTGAGCATGCTGAAAAGTTTACTGTACTATGTATTTAAGGTGATCATATGGTTCTCATCGAAGTTATCGGACAAAAATTTGTATAGGTGTTCCAATATAATAAAGGTAGTATTGTATAACCTACTTGGATACAGAAAACAAGTAGTTATTAAAAATTTGAGAATGTCATTCCCTGTCAAAAGTGCCGCTGAAATCGCATTATTGGCAGAAAAATACTATCAACATCTTAGCGACCTTATCATGGAAACCCTGGCTTCCTACAGCTGGTCCAGGGAAAAATTAGCTACTCACTTTAAGTTTACCAATTTGGGCGTTTTACAGCCTTACCTGGAACAAAAAAAACGGATGGTGGGCGTTTCAGCTCATTTTGGCAATTTCGAAATCGGTGCCATACTCATCCCGTCACAACTAAAAGTGCCCGGGTATGCCATTTACAGGCCTTTGGCCAACCCAAAACTGGAGCAATGGATGTATAAGAAGCGTACAAGGTCCGGTCTAACCATTGTGCCGAGTAAGGAACTAAGACCAATGATCGAAAAGATGTCATCACCCGGTATACTGTTTTTGCTGGCTGACCAAAACCCATCTATCATTCAAAAAGCATATTGGGTAAATTTTCTGAACAGGGATACAGCTTTTGTACATGGTCCTGCCAATGTAGCCAAAGAGCATAATATGCCAATACTGTTCTTTGATTCAAAAAGGGTAAAGCGTGGTTATTATGAGTCCGAGATATCAGTCCTTGTAGATGATCCTACGAAATATACGCATCAACAAATCACTGAAATGTTCGCAAAAAAACTCGAACATATACTGCAGGAGCGCCCGGATGATTGGCTGTGGTCTCATAAACGATGGAAATGGGCTAAAATCAATGAAGAAATAGTCAGAATTTGATAAGAGGCGCGTTTGTAAAAATCAGTTCATCCAATGTAGAGTATTTTTGACTTGGGAACATGAACTGTACGTGGCGCAAAAATATAATTCCTTCGTTGGTATTGCTGCTGTCAAGCTGTTCTCTTTCGATATGCATTGGTCAACAAAATCCTTATGTAAGAAATATAAAGATTGAAATAAGAGATTCTATCAAATTGGTGGATACATTGTATATCATACCCGAGTCTGTCACGCTGCTACCGGACCAACTGTCTGCATTCAGGTATGTAGTTGAGGGAAAAGAAATCACTGTATACAATCTAACAGAAACGCCAAAAGAGATAAACTTAATCTACAGCGTATTGGCAGGCTCACCTGAAATCAACATCACTGGAGTCGATACAGGTATGCTGAGTGATATCCTTGAAAATGTACCTATGAGCTATCGGTATCCGCCGTCAGAATACAAAAAAAACAAAGAGTCAAACAATGAAATACAATATATAGGAGCCTTTGGCAGGGGGCTGAGTTTTGGGAATAATCAAAATGTAGTACTCAACTCTACACTTAACCTCCAATTGGCCGGAAAACTGGGTGACGATATAGAAATCAATGCAGCCATAACAGATGAAAATCTGCCAATCCAGGCAGATGGTAACACTCAACAATTAAATGAAATAGACAAAGTATTCATCGAAATAAAAAGGAAGAATCAGACCTTATTGGCAGGCGATCAGCAACTCAAACCTGACGATACCTATTTCCTAAAATATTATAAAAAATACAAAGGGTTACAATTCCTGACGAAAAATGATTTATCCGACGGAGGCACTATAGAGACCCAATTTGGCGGGGCGATAGCCAGGGGAAATTTTAAAAGACAGACACTTGATGTGCAAGAAGCCAACCAAGGCCCCTATCGATTGACTGGCAATGGCAGCGAAATATTTATCATCGTATTATCCGGTTCTGAAAAAGTCTACCTGGATGGACAGCTCCTCACCCGTGGACTTGAATATGATTACGTGATGGACTACAACCGATCAGAGATCAGTTTCACCTCAAAAAGGTTGCTGAATCGAAACAGCAGAGTGATCGTGGAATTTGAATTTTCAAATCAATCCTATTTGAAATCAGCCTGGTCACTGCAATCAAGATATCACAAAAAAGATATCACACTACAGTGGAATAGTTACACCGAAGGTGATAATAAAACTTCAAATATCCTTCAAACATTGACGACAGAAGACAAACAACTTTTGAATCAAGCGGGAGATCAGCTCAATAATCTGAATAGATCAACCATCAGGAAAGTGGAACCTGGAGTAGAACCAAATACAATTCGATACAACTTAGTGGACACGATCGTGAGCGGGGTGCAATACCTGGAAGTGCTGATACTCGCACCAAATACCAGCACCAATAACTATACCGCGCAATTCAATTATGTTGGCCAGGGGCAGGGAAACTACATCACAGAACATGAATTATTCACCAACGGAAGAGCATATCGCTGGGTATCGCCTGATCCAGGTACAGGCATCAAAAATGGAGCATACGAACCTACAATCAGTTTGACAGCTCCAAAAAAACAAATGCAACACTCTATGTGGTTAGAGTACAAACCATTGAATGGACTATACAGTAGGTCGGAGATCAGTCTTAGTAATCTGGACAACAATCTGTATTCTTCAAAAGACAAATCCGATGACTATGGCCTGGGCTGGAAGCAACAATTAGTTATAGAAAAACAATTGAATCCAGCTGGACTGACCTGGAAAAACGAATTTTCGATTGAAAAGATATCGCAAAATTTTAGCATTATCGAACCATTTAGGAACCCTGAGTTCAATCGGGACTGGAGCCTGCCTTCCAATAGCTCTTCAAGCGGAAAAAGTCTACTTTGGGCACTCCAAAGCGGACTCCATCAAGATCATTTTGTAGCCAATTATAAATTGCAGCGATATACTCAATCTTCTTTTTATCAAGGTATGATCCATGGGTGGAATCTGGCCTTTGACCATGCGGGCACCACAGTCAAAGCTTCCGGATCAGCCATGTTCAACTCATCTATGATCAGCACCGGATCTTTGATCAGACCTAAAATGGAACTCAGGCAATCCATCATCAAAAAAGGGCATCATACTGCCGGAATCAGCCTCGACCAGGAAACTAATAAACAATCATTTGAACCCAACACTCCTTTGTTACCCAATAGTTTTTCTTTCAAAACTTTGAGGGCATTTGCGGAAGGCAATCTTGCCAATAACAAATCTTCCTACCGGGCTGAATATGCTATCAGACAAGATGAAAAAATAAATGGGGATCATTTTGAGAAACACTATCATTCCAATGAATATGCGCTCGAACACCAATGGAGGATCAATGAATACACTCAATGGAACTTCCGGGCTGCCGGCAGGAAATTATCGTATGATCAGGTCATAAATCCTATACAAGAAAAAAATAGCACCAACCTACTTGTTCGGCAGGCATTTGTCACCCGTACCAAGAACAATGCTTTTCGATTCAACCAGACTATCGAAACAGGCAGAGGACAAGAACCGAGTATCGAATACACTTATATTAAAGTAAATAAAGGACAGGGATATTATACCTGGATAGACATCAATAAGGACTCTACTATCCAGGTCACAGAATTTGAGTTGGCTCCATTCAGCGATCAGGGAGAGTATATACGCTATGCGATCAGCGGCAATGACTTCGTAAGTACCAAAAATTATCTTTACTTACAAAATTTTGAATTTGATGGTATAAGGCTACTGCAGCCTCAATTGCAGAAAAAATGGTTTCACAAACTAACATTTGCTTCCAGCTGGAACTTCAATTGGAAACTCGCTGATGAAACCGCCTTTGTACTGCCTATCGATCCGAATCCAGACCAGTTAATCTCACTCCAGGGCATCATGCGAAATCAACTATATTTAAACAAAGGAGCTCAAAAACTTGAGCTTCAAGCTGGCCAGTTGCTGAGTACCAATAAATGGAGACTCACTACCGGATATGAAATAAGAAGCAATAAAGAATATTTCTTAAGGTCCCGGCAAAGAATAAATCAATCACTCAGCTTTGAAAGTTACCTTGCATCTACCGCTCAATCAAATCATGCAGCGTTTTTTAAAGAAAAAAATTTCACTCTTCAATCATGGATTATTGAGCCCAAGCTTCACTTTCAATATAAAAACACCTTGCGCTTGTCCGGTTCCTATCGTTATAAGACAGGCAATGAGCAAATAGCCAAAACCCATACGATGGCCCACGAGACAAAACTTGAGATCACCTCACAACCCTGGCCCACCTGGAGCTTGCGCAGCTCTATATCTTCGATCTGGGCCAGCCTGTCCGGTCCATCCAATCCTTGGACAGAGTACAGCATCCTTCAAGGATTGAGGCCTGGCAAAAATTTATTATTACAACTCAATATCGACAAAGAAATCAATGCAAATACCACGCTTAGACTGGGATATGATGGCAGGCAAAGCGAGGGCGGAAGATATATCCAGACAGGCAGGGCACAAGTATTGGCTAGTTTTTAATTTTGTATTCTATATTAAACTATATTGTCTAATCATCTTATGCGAATCATCCTCATATTAATCATTTTAACGGCTCTTATAAAGCCATCTGCGGGACAAGAATATTGGCACTCTATCGAAATGTCTCATTCCCCGAAGTCTGGAGGTAAAATCTATCAACTAAATATTGAATCATTTTTGACAGCCATCAAGCGCAAGGAGTATGTAAGCATCCCTACTGGTACAGCATTTTCAGAAAGATTGGTTTTTGAAGAAAGATCTAATTTTTCAGCTGAGCTGGCGGCAAAGTATCCTGCGATCAAATCATATGTAGCTCAGGGCGCATCTTCCACAATTTACCTGGATATCTATAAAAACAAAATTCATTTATTTTCATTAGGGGCGGCAGAAGCCAGTTTCATCGAGCCCATTGAAGAAAAACCTGACACTTATGAATTTATTCAGTCGAAAAACTTACAAAATATAAGCTCTTCCTCTGAAATATTTCAGTGTCAAAATCAAGATATAATGCTCACTCCTTCTACTTTGAATCAAGGATCATTTCGAAATCTGCCACCCGAAAAAATTTCACTGCGGACTTACCGTATGGCCATAGCTACAACTGGAGAGTTTTCGAATAGACTAGGCAGTACTAAGGAAGAAATATTGGCTGGGCTCAACGGTCATCTCACCAGGATCAATGCAGTGTATATCAAAGAAAGTGCCATTCAATTTAATCTCGTAGCCAATAATGATACTTTGTTCTTTACTGATCCTCTGACAGACCCATATACGAATGGCAATACCGGTATCATGCTCGACCAAAACCCAACGGTCTTAAATGATAGAATAGGTCTCAATAACTATGATATAGGACATGTATTTGGCACCAATGCCGGAGGCATCGCGCTTTTGTCCAGCGTGTGTACAGCTAACAAAGGTGCAGGCGTGAGCTGCTCCTACGGACCTTTTACGGATCTACTATTTTACACGATACCATGCCATGAAATCGGCCATCAATTAAGTGCTACGCATATATTCAATCTTTGTGACAATTCTAATGAAACCTCTTCAAGCGGATTTGAGCCCGGTAGCGGAAGCACCATTATGAGTTATGCTGGAGCCAGCAATTGTGGCCCAAATTATGTGCAGGCTCTACCCGATCCATATTTTCATGCATATAATCTCCAACAAATAAAAACATACTCCAAGCAGAGTACCGGATCGCTTTGTGGAACTAAAACTGATCTGACCAATGTCACACCGGTCCCTGTGATTATGAATAAAACAAATGGATTTATCCCCATCGGCACTCCCTTTGAGCTGTCAGGCACCGCCACGGACGATCTCAGTGTTCCTGTTTATACCTGGGAGCAACTCGATCTTGGCCCCAAAAGCATCTTAGGAAGCCCTGTGAGCACTGCTCCATTGTTCAGGTCATATACACCTTCGCTTTCCGGGGTACGAATCTTCCCAATATTGCAGGACATTTTATTCAATCGGGCCAGCATCACTGAAGTCCTGCCCACGACTACCAGACCATTGACCTTTAGATTTACAGCCAGAGACCTCGATCCCTCCGGAGGAGGAACACAATGGCTGGATATGGGCCTTCAGACGACTTTAGCAGCAGGTCCTTTTAATATAATTGACTTTAACAGAGATACCACCTTAAATCAGAGCAGTCTCGTCAAAATCAAATGGAACGTAGCCCATACAGATAAAAGCCCCGTCAGCTGCAATCTGGTCAATGTATTTTGGTCAGATGATGGAGGTAATACATTTAGACAGACATTGGCTAGTGACATTGCAAACGATGGCGCTGAATGGATCACAATGCCATCGACTGCAACCGACAATGGAAGGATAAAAATAAAAGCCAGTGAAAATGTTTTTTTCGATATCAATAACGGCAAAATAAATCTATCCCCTGAGCTACCATCCTTACCTATATTAGGTGCTCAATCGGATTTACTAACCATATGTAATGGAGAAACCCAAAGTGTTAGTTTGATAACTTCCAATTCGTCGAATGAAGATTCAATCAGACTTTTGATTCCTGATTTTTTCCCCTTCCTATCATTCAAATTTGGCAATCCATGGATGACCCGGGCAGATACTACAATGCTTTTAATATCGGTAGATGAAAATGCCCTTTCGCAAATACTGCCCATCATGATTAAAGGCATCAGGAAAAACCAGGATACTGTCGATATAAGCTTTAACATCAAAATTCTTTCTGGCAATCAGCACCTATTATCCCCAATGAACGGCGCAGACCAGGTCTCGACCAATACCCTCCTGAAATGGCAAAAAATATCTGCAGAAGGTAATTATGTCATCCAACTTTCAGAAAATGCATCCTTCGACCCTACCGTTTGGTCAAAAATCATTACCGAGCAGGATACGATCGGTGATCCAGACATAGAACTCGCTCAAAACATGCTCTATTTTTGGAGGATCAGACCGCAAAGCTTTTGTGCGAATACTGATTTTAAATTCAATGTGTTTCATACCCAAAGCCTGGCTTGTAAAACGTATTCTGCCACAGACCTGCCAAAGTTTATCTCTGCCACAGGAACGCCCACACTCTCGTCGAGTATCAATGTCCCTGATTCGATTGCTTTAAATTTGATCACTTTGCCGATAATACGAGGTGCCCATGATTTTGTGGGGGACCTTACACTGAGTTTAAAAACCCCCAATGGAGACAGCTCCATTTTATGGGCAAGACAATGCAATAACCTCAGTAACTTTAATTTAGGACTCGATGATCAGGCCTTGATAGACATCACCTGCCCGTTGACTGATCGAAAGCTGCACAAACCATTAAATCCTTTGAGTGCTTTAACCCGATCGAATTCCAAAGGAATATGGTCTTTGAAAATCCAGGATGGCAATAGTGGAGCCGGAGGCAGCATGGATGAATGGTCACTCCAACTGTGTGGCGCGGTGCCTGGCAATGGCCCCATTCTTAGTAATAACAAGCCCATTGAAACATTTGAATTCAAAACGGTCATTGTGAATAAAGCCTTCATAGATGCTACGGATCAGGACTCAAGTCCGGATCAAATCACCTATACCCTATTGGAAACACCATCGTTGGGTGTCTTATTAAAAAATGGAGTCGACACGATCAAAATCGGGAGCTCATTCAAACAAAGTGACCTCAACAGTGGTAGCATAAGCTTTACCGGACATTCGGTCATTGCAGACTCCACCGAACATATTAAAATCATCCTGGTCGATGAAAAAAATAATTGGTCCGGCATCCAGACGATTACATTAAAAATCCTGAATGATATCACTATAGCTGTGATTAACGATACCCCACAGTATGATTTGAAGGTATTCCCCAATCCATTTGGCTCTTACCTCAGGTGTGAAAACTCCGCACCGGAGCCTATATCTATAAATATCTTTTCAATACAAGGCCGACTTCTGCGAAAGTTCAATCTAGGGCCAAATGAGCACAGAACTGAATATGTGAATCTACCAAAAGGCCTCTATATTTTAAAATACATTCCTCGTGGGTCAGGAGCCAAAACCCTGAAGATCATATGCCTAAAATCTTAAATTCACTAAAGATTTGCAATAATTGTACTACAGAATAGCTATTACTTGGGTAATTTTGCCTTCTTTTATAGAATCACTGGCGCGTGGATAAAAAACTTCCTATTTATAAAGATCCTTTTTTATGGCGGAATATTTTTGCCATGATTTTATTTTTGTTGACATTATTGATGATCACCTCCTGGTGGCTCAAATGTTACACCAGGCATGGGCAAAGCATCACCCTACCTGACTTTGTGGGCAAAAGTATGGAGGAAGCTGCTCAGATGGCCTCCAAACACGATTTTGTATTGGTAAAAGTGGATTCGTTGTTTAAAGTGGACCAGCCTGGGTCTATGATATTACAACAAACGCCTATAGCCGGATCTTTCGTCAAAGAAGACCGAAAAGTATACCTGGTGGTGACAAAGCATGGTGCTGATCTTGTCCCGGTGTCTTCTCTTCCCAAGCTGTATGGGCAAAGTTTTGAAGTAAAAAAATCAGAATTGCAACGAGGATTTGATATCAAAAGCAATATCGCAGGATATGTCTACGATGCAGGTCCGGTCAATTATATCATGATGGTGATCTACCAGGGGGATACCATCCTTAGTTCTAAAATCAATAGGCAAGAGTACAAACTACCAAGAGGGGCCACCCTTGATTTTATTCTTTCTACAGATACAGGTGCAGACATACCGGTGCCCAATGTGGTATGTATGACTTATGACGCCGCCCAGTTTTTGCTTTCCAGCATGGGCTTGATCATAGAACAGATCGAAGAAGATGTGATCGATGACATCAATGCCAGCTACATCATCCATCAGGAGCCGATTTTTGACCAGGACAGTAAAATGAAAAGTGGCGACACTATTAGAATATTTCTCAATAATAAAAAACCGGTATCTTGTCCAGACTAAATTATGGATATATCTGTAAGCGAATTAAAATCAAAAATGGAGGACAAAGAAGATTTTGTGCTTCTTGATGTCAGAGAGCTCTACGAATACGATGAGTTTAACCTTGGTGGCAGGCTCATTCCACTGGGCGAATTAATGAGTCAATTAGACACTATTTCGGTCGACAAAAACAAAGAAATCGTGGTTTATTGCCGATCTGGTAACCGCAGCGCCATGGCCAAACAAATACTTCAGCAATCCGGGTATACGCAGGTGCGAAACCTGTTGGGTGGGATCATGGATTGGGAAGCTTCATTTGGACAGTCAAGACCCTAAAATTTATTCTTCCACATCATTGACTCGAGTGGCTTCGGGCTTCGGGTAGTGTATTTTGCATCGGTTTTGGTGTTATAGGACCTTAAAATCTCACCGTCAACCGCAAAATAGATTAGTTGACCGATCGGCATACCTGCATATATACGTACAGGCTGCACGCAGGAAAGCTCCAAAGTCCAATAGTTACAAAAACCTACATCCCCTTTACCCGCGGTGGCGTGGATATCAATGCCAAGGCGACCTATGCTTGACTTTCCTTCCAGAAAAGGTACAGCATGGTGCGTCTCCGTGTATTCCTCAGTTACACCCAGGTAGATTACCCCGGGTTGCATCAAAAATCCATCTGGTCCTATCTCTGATTCAATTACTTTATTATGTTTTTTGGCATCCAACTCATGCGAATCATAAATGGATAAATATTTACCAAGATGCACATCATAACTATTAGTACCCAGGCATTCTTTACGAAAGGGTTCGATGACAATCAATTTGAGCTCAATAGCCTCTAGTATTTTGTGGTCAGATAATATCATATATTGTGAAAAAAGTGCCCAAAATTAGGACAAACTTTATTTTTACGAAAATATGCCTCAGATATTTCACTTTCAAGACTTAAATCAGACTGTAACGGTGTGGAAAATTCTCGAGCCAATTTCATTTTTTATAGACCATCTTCCGTCGGAGCTACATTCTCTTCCATTCAAAATAGAAGCAAAAAACCTGGAGTGGCTGGCTGCAAGATACCTATTATATCAATTACTAGACAGCCCCATTATAAAGAAAGATGCTAACAAAAAGCCAGTGCTGGTTGGAGACCAAAGGTATATATCTATCAGCCATACCAGCGATATCGCTGCTGTCATGGTGGCCACCAAACCCTGTGGTATAGATGTAGAAAAAGATCTACCTCGTATTCATCGGATCGCTCACAAGTTTTTAAGCCCTGAAAAACTAAGCTTGATCAAAGGTCCCAAAAATCAAAGCTTATTATACCAGGTATGGTGTGCCAAAGAGGCTATGTATAAAGCCTATGGGTTGGGCGGACTTGATTTTAAACATGACCTCACCGTAGACCTTAACGCACTATTAAAAGGGCAGGCTTCGTTTAATGGGCAATTGAGCAGAAGTCAAATACTAGTTAAATTTCTATTGAAATATGAAAAACCAGCTGAAGAGTATCACCTTGTCTACGGTACGGTCGTATAATATTCTGTACTGCTTTTTTCTATTGACAATCATTTTATCTTGCCAAAATCAAAAGGGCCAGCAACCACCAATCATTGAGTCCATACCCACCGTCAACCATTTTGATGAGTTTTATCAGGCTTTTCATGAGGACACTAATTATCAACTTGTCCATATCAGATTTCCATTAGCCGGAGAACCTGAACAATCTGATCCTGTGGTGTATAACGACACCTATCACTGGGAGCAAGATACTTGGGTATGGCATAAACCATTTAATGACCAGGACACCCTGTTTACCAGGCACTTTGATGTATACGATTCATTATTAATTAAGGAGACCATCTTTCATAAGTTGAGTCCGATGCGATTGGAGAGAAGGTATGCATACAATGGATCATCCTGGTTTTTAATCTATTATTCTCCCTTGCGTATGCCGGTATCTATTGAGATCAATTAAACAAAATCTGACCGCAATTCCGGTTTCAGGATGACTCAATGATATTTTTATTCATGGTTAAATAGATATCACCAAATCGATGAGGGAAGGGCGAATGCTCCAGTATGTTCGTAAACTCATTGACAGGCACCCACTGGCTATACATCCAACGCTGGCTTTCTCCCGGGGAAAAATTGCAGTGATAGCTACCTAATGTGTTTAGTTTTTTCAAACAACGTATGATTCTTTCCAGATCAAAGGCAAGATATTCTAAAGAGATGGTCTCAATGGCATGATTCAACCCCTGGATAACTTCCCATTCAAACCCTTCTGTATCAATCTTGCAGAATGAAGGCATCCCATAATCTTGGATCATCATATCCAAAGTGACTACCTGTACCTGCAGCTGTTTGTCCCAGGTGGATGGCTTCCAGGAGTATTGGTTGATACTGTATTGCCAATCAAGTTGTCGGGCTGTAGAGATCGTTGGGCTCCTGGCGCTAATATTAAATATGGTAGTGCCAGCTTCTGCGCCAACCACGGCCTTGAGTAAATAAAAATGCTCATTGGATAAAAATCGTTTTTGCAGATACTGCACACAAATCGGTTGTGGCTCTGCAGCGATGACCCGAGCTCCAAGAGCTAACCAGGCTTCGGATCGATTACCTAAATGGGCACCAATGTCGAATACCAGATCACCTTTGCCAATGAAGCCGGAATAAAAACCTTTGAGCCGCCTTTGGTTAAATGGTTTGCCGTAGTACATCAACCACGACCTCCATAATCCATATCGTTCAGCCCAGCTCAATGTGTGATAAGTTTAGTGAATAGTGCTTTCCAGTTTTTACCATCCAAAACAGAGGGTAATACATGCTCTTTTAAAATTGCTAAAAAATATTTTCTATCAACATTTTGAGCCCCAAGGCTCGAGAGGTGATCCGAATAGACCTGGCAATCGATGATCTCAAATCCGTTGGCATTTAAAAATTTAACACCTTGAATAAACGCAGCTTTTGAAGCATTGTCTTTTTTGGCAAACATGGATTCCCCAAAGAAAACTTTGCCTATACCGACGCCATATAGTCCACCCACCAGTTGGCGGTCAGACCACACTTCAAAAGTATGTGCGTAGCCAAGACGGTGCAGCTCTAAATAGGCAGACTTAAAATGCGCATCAATCCATGTAGCCTGCTGTCCTTTTCTTTCAATGGAGGCGCACTGAGAGATCACCTGCTCAAATTCAGTATCACAAGAGTATTGAAAAATATTTTTATTGAATACATTACGCATACTTTTAGATATCTTAAGCTGATCTACAAAGAGAACCATTCGGGGATCTGGACAAAACCAATAAGGCAGCTTGTCCTGAATAAACCATGGAAACAACCCAGAAGTATAAGCGCTGATTAAAGTTTCAGGATAAAAATTGGCTCCAACGGCTACCAGGCCTTCTTCATGATCGTATTCTAAATTGTATGAACCGAAATCGACCGGATATCCATCATGCTGGATAAGAAGAGGTGGCATTCATCAATTGGTCTGCTTTACTCCTTCTATTACTGCCGACAGACCTCTGTCGACCAAGGCGTCTTTCAACGGCTTGAGCGAGTCTAGTGGAGCAGTCTTTACTGTAGCCTTGCCTTTAAAATGAATGATTAATGACAACTGCTCTGATTGCTCAAATGAATGCCCGCAGATATCCATTAGACATTCTATGACCCAATCAAATGTATTTACATCATCATTGTAGACGATCAAAGCTGAAGGATCACCATAATCGAGATTCAGATCATCGACTAAGACTTCTTCATCCTCATGATATTTAGTATAGGTATTCATTATAATTTAAATTGTAGGATTAATCAATGGTTTCTAAAGCTCGCTTAAGCGCCTCAAAATCCGGTAGGTGGCCTGCATTCTCCAACACTTCACGGTATTGGATCGTTCCATTACTGCCAATTACAATAACGGCCCGTTCTGCAACTCCGTGCATATCACAAACAAAATCCTCCCGGTATACATCATATGCTCTGATCACGCCTTTGTTAAAATCACTCAACAAGGTATACTGCAAGTTTTTATCTTCTTTAAATCGTTTGAGCGCAAAAGGAGAATCTACAGAGATGCCAATCACTTCAGCTCCCAGTTTTTGATAAAAGGACAAATCGTCGCCTACAGAACACATCTCCTTGGAGCATACACTAGTCCAGGCAGCAGGGAAAAAAAATAAGATAATTTTTTGTCCAATTTTGTCTGAAAGATTGACCAATGATCTATTGGTATCAAAAAGAGAAAAATGAGGAGCAACCTGACCTATATTCATCAATTACAAAAATATCCACAAAATTAAAGAATTATATAGCATTCCAAGTGCTTTTAACTATTAATAAATGCCCTTCTAAGGAACTCTATTTTGTCAGCATCGATCTAAAAAATAATATATTTAATCCTTTAGATACAGCTACTAATCCGAAATGAAAGAAGAATTTAAAGCTTATATATCCATCCATCTTGCAGTCATATTGTTTGGTTTCACAGCTATACTGGGTGCTGTGATCACACTTCCTGCCATGATCCTGGTGTGGTGGAGAGTGATGATTGCAGGCATTGGACTTACTTTTTTTCTAAGAGACTTCCACTTTTTAAGGACGATATCCAGATTACAACTCCTGCGATTCATCGGAATAGGTAGTATTATCTCAATTCATTGGGTCTTATTTTTCTTATCTGTCAAATTGGCTGGCGCCTCGGTGTGCCTGGTATGTATGGCTACCACTTGTTTATTTGTCAGTTTTATCGAGCCTATACTTTTGAGAAAGACTTTTAGAAAACTCGATATTGGAATTGCCCTCCTGATAGTACCTGGTATGGCGATGGTCGTGCAAAGCCTGGAGGTCTCACGATATCCGGGAGTATTGGCAGGATTGTCCAGTGCCTTTTTAGCAGCGATTTTTTCAACTTTAAATAAAAAATACATCCGAAATATCACTATTTGGCAATTATCATGGATCGAAATGTGGAGTGCATTTCTGACCCTCAGTTTGATCCTTATCATCAGTATACCATTGGTAGGAGCCTGGGAGTGGTGGCCAGCAAGTACCGATTGGGTGTACCTATTGATACTGGGATTTGTGTGTACCACTCTAGGGCATGCTATGTCCTTATATGCACTCAAATCCATATCTGCATTTGCGCTCAACCTGGTGATCAATCTTGAACCGGTATATGGAATGGTCCTCGCTGCACTTATGTTAGGAGAAAACAAAACTTTAGCTCCTGGTTTTTATGTAGGAGCTACTTTGATCATATTATCTGTATTTTCTTACCCCATCATTCAAAAAAGATTAGCCCATGCTATTTCATGAACGCCTGTATAATTACAGCGATACCCATAGTTATTCGATGCCAGTATATCTTGATCAATTGGATCGTGAGACCGGACTTACTACCGTCAATCCATTTATGTCCTGTGGACCCGTCATGGGAAGATGGCTGATCCAAATCAGTGAATGGATTCAACCAAAACACATTCTGGAGATAGGCACTTTTACCGGTTACTCTGCGCTATGCCTTGCTCAAGGTTTGCAATCAGATGGCATTATAACTTGCCTTGAAGTCAATGAAGAGTATGAGTCTATCATCAGGAAATACTTTGCGATAGCAGAAAAATCGAATCAACTAAATTTAATTATAGGGGATGCGATAGACACCCTGGATCAATTGATTGACCAATACGACCTGGTCTTCATCGATGCCAACAAACAAATCTACGAAGTGCTATATGAGAAAGTCGTCACAAAAATGTCTCCCGGTGGCATTATATTGATAGATAATGTATTATGGTATGGTAATGTCCTTTCAGAGCATATGGACAAAGAGACCCAAGCCATCCATGCATTTAACCGCCATGTACATCATGATCCGAGAGTGAAAAGTTTCATTTTACCTATCCGTGATGGAATCACTCTAATCAAAAAGCTTTAAAAATAATTGATATACCCTATATGGAGCTTGACTGCCCTTAAGTCAAAGCTTCCTGGAAAAACCTTGCCGACGGAAGTCGAGACGGATAATAATCCCAGTGAGGTATTGACGACAATGCCTGCCCCGATACCCCATTGTGTAACGTTGACAAAATCTTCAGCCAACATTTTGTGAAGTCTTGCCAAATCAGAATGTGCGTAGATATATGACCATTCTCCTGTGTGCAATCTCCATTCATTGACCCATAATAAATAATCTTTGGCATAAATCGATTCTTCATCAAATCCCCTAAGTATGTTAAATCCTCCCAAACGAAATAATTCATTTTGCTTTAAGCCAGGTGAGGCTGATTTAAAGCCAGATTTTACAGCACTATACCATGTACTGAAATTGCCAATGGGTCTATAACTTTCTAAGTCAACACCCCAATTGATTGAATATCCATTTTTATTGAATGGACTGTAAAGGCTGGAGAATGAAAACAGGCTATCTGCCGGGTCCCTTAATGCAGTGATGGCGGGATTGCGGACTACGGTTCTTGCAGCACCAGTGATATTTCCCCGTAATACTATGCCTCTTCGGGGATTTCTTACAACATCAAGTTTCCTCCATTGGAAAATGGAACCGAGATAATTATTGCGAATATCAAGTGCCGAAGGCAAGGTCCGGGTAGCCATGATTTTTTCCAGATCAGGTTTAAGCAAAGATGAAGTATAAGTGCCCACATTGATCTTGAAATCGCCGCCTGATCCAATATGCCAACTAGCACCTACTTCTGCACTGACATCCAGAAATAATGAATCTCTTTTGTACAGATTAAAACTGGCAGTAGTACCAAATGGCAAATTCAATAAATAAGGTATGCCAAGATCTATTTTTAGACTTTGACTATTATTCTGAAGACTTTGGAAATTTATCCTGAAGGACTCTCCCTGTCTAAATTGATTCAGAAAAAGAGCATTGAGCGTACCATTGATTTTCAATCCACCGCCGGAGCCGGATGCAGGTAAGAACCCGAGTAATGCGTCAAGATGGTTTAGTTTTTTTTCTTTGATATAAAGCCTTATTCTGGCTTTATCCCTGTGGTAAGTGACCAATGGAAGCGCATATGATTCCAAAAATGGATACTCTGCCAGTGCATTAGAATAAGCCAATAATTTTTGTTTGCTAAACAATTTTCCGGGTACAAGCTGGATCGCATTGAATATCAAGTGTGGCGATAGTTTGATATCATCATCCCAGGTGACTGTGTCTATCATTACTACAGGACCGGTGATCAGTTTAAATTTTCCATTCAAAGTACCCTGAGAAGTCCGTATGCTATCGATATATATTTGGGCAAATGGATAACCTTTTTGATCCAAAGCTTCGATGATATTATTCATAATTTCCCGGCATTCCATAAAGGTCCAGGTAGTTTTATGATTATACTTTTTATACAATTCTGCAAATAAAGATTGGTAGCCCTTCAGATCATTCAGGTTGATAGTAGTCCAGGTGTATCTTGGGCCTAAGTGAAATAAAAAAGCGGCTGCACTGTCAGGAGTATTGATATCCAACAAATGAGCCTCCAGGTAACCATCCTCGTGTAAAGTGTCTAACCATCGAGTGGCATTGTTATGGAGGGTCTCAGGACTCAGCAGAGTTCCAATATGGATTGGTAGATTGGGAGGGGGAGTTTGCTTGCCGATGCTGTCAAAGAATACCAATGCTATCGGCTGATTCTGCGAGAGAGCAACAAAGGAAATAAAATAAAATAAAGAAAAGCATTTCCATTTGATCGGCATAGATGGTGCTAAATTACAAGGAAGCAGCTATTTTGTTGCCAAATAGCATGGCAGGCATCTACATTCATATTCCTTTTTGCAAACAAGCATGTGTCTATTGCAATTTTCATTTTTCTACCAATATGAAGCTAAAAGGTGTATTGCTTGATGCCCTTCTCGAAGAAATAACGCTTAAATCAAACTACTTAAATGGAGCCTTGATCCAAACCATCTATTTTGGCGGCGGGACGCCATCGCTACTGACTGATTTCGAAATCAGACAAATACTCGATCGAATAGCAAAACACCACCCTATCGACCCGGGAGTAGAAATCACTTTTGAGTCCAATCCTGATGACCTTCATCCAGCTTATCTCAAAGAACTCTATGAGATCGGTATCAATAGATTGAGCATCGGCATACAATCTTTTATACCTGAAGATATGACCTATATGCATCGGGCGCACACTCCTAGTCAATCCATTGAAGCAGTTCTATATAGCCAGGATGCTGGTTTTGGCAATATCAGTGTAGATTTGATCTATGGGGTGCCCCACTCTACTATACAGACCTGGCAGAAAAACCTCGCGAAAGTTTTTGAATTAAAAGTGCAGCACCTATCTTGTTATGCACTCACCATAGAGCCAAGGACCGCCCTCGCCCATAAAATTAAAATGAATCTCGCGCCGGCGCCTGATGATGAAGAGACGATCTCCCAGCTAAATCACCTCATGGACCTAAGTCCTCAATATGGATTTGAACAATACGAGATTTCTAATTATTCCTTGCACGGATTTAGATCCAGGCACAACAGTAGCTATTGGCACGGTGATCACTACCTCGGGCTAGGGCCTTCGGCCCACTCCTATGATGGCAATTCCCGACACTGGAATGTAGCCAATAATGCAACCTATATTCAAAATATCCGGGAGGGTCGTCCATATTTTGA
>Ga0138256_10001477_pt1 | contig 25322 bp, 20 predicted proteins | sample KNB2016incub_MG_FD_105486 | JGI IMG/M metagenome (GOLD analysis project Ga0138256, IMG submission 105486) | Active sludge microbial communities from wastewater in Klosterneuburg, Austria - KNB2014incub_MG | ecosystem: Engineered > WWTP > Activated sludge > Unclassified | place: Austria...
CCTTGCCTTCGCGGATGTCCTCGCCCATATTGAGGATTTCAGCAATGGTGGCAGGGGATGCGCTGATGGCCTCCATCATCGCCATCAGGCCGCCTTCGATGCGCTTGGCGATTTCGATTTCGCCTTCGCGCGTGAGCAGCTCCACCGTACCCATTTCGCGCATGTACATGCGCACCGGGTCGGTGGTGCGGCCAAATTCGCTGTCCACGGTGGAGAGCGCCGCTTCGGCAGCTTCTTCGGCTTCTTCCTCGGTGGCAGCTGTCTGGGCGGTGTTGGTGACCAGCAGTTGCTCGGCGTCGGGCGTCTGCTCGTACACGGCCACGCCCAGGTCGTTGAGCATGGAGATCACGACATCCAGCGTCTCCTGGTCCACCAGCTTGTCGGGCAGGTGGTCGTTGATTTCACCGTGCGTGAGGTAGCCGCGGGTCTTGCCCAGCTTGATCAGGGTTTTCAGGCGCGAGCGCCGCTTGGCCAGGTCTTCTTCGGACAGAACGGTTTCGTCCAGGCCGAATTCCTTCATCAAGGCCCGTTCCTTGGCCTTGCTGATCTTCATGCGCAGCGGCTTGACCTTCTCCACCGGAGTTTCTGTGGTGGCCACTTCGGTCGTTTCCTCAACCTCGCCCTCCAGGTCGGACTCGATATCAGAGAGATCGGCGTCGTCGCTGTCGGCGTCTGCCTGGCCCTTCTTGCCGCGTGCGGCCGGAGCCTTGGCGGCTTTGCCTGCTTTGGGCGCAGCGGCGGCTTTGGCTGGACGGCCGGCACGCTTCTTGGGTGCCTCGGTTGTCTCGGCCTCAGGCGCAGCAGCCTTGGTGCGGGTCTTTTTTTCTTCGGATTCGGAGGTCTTTGCAGCAGTCTTGGGCACGGAAGGGGCTTTCTTGGCAGCCGGCGCAGCCACTGCCTTGGGGGCAGTTTTTGCGGATGGCTTCTTGGCGGATGTCTTGGCTGTGGCGGGCAATGCCTTTGCGGCGGGAACGGACTTGGGCAACTTCGCAGGCTTTTGAGCAGGCATGGACAACCTCGGGGTCAAAATGAACAAAGACGACGCAAGCGCCTGAAATCCCGGCGCGGGTGGCACGGCAAAGGCAGTGGGCCTTTACGGGTGAAGCCGAAGGGGCTTCAAGCAAGATGTCTGGGCGATCATTTGGTGTGCAGTCCTTGCGGTAAGGAGGGCGGTCGTGCGCGTGTGTCACTGGTGCCCGGCCCGGAGGTGCTGCTGTCGCTCTTGCCGATGAACCCTACATTATACCTGCCAGAAGTTTTTCAAGAGACCTGGGGCGCCAAACGCTCAAGAGCCACCCGCCGCGCCTGCAGCGCGCGGTAGCGCTGCAAGGCCGCGGGGTCGGTGTTGGCCGCCGTCAAGGCTTCGGTTTCCTGCACCCGCAATTGTTCTGCCAGCATGCGGTTGAGCAGACCGCGCAGTTCCAGGCGCAGTTCGTGCGTATCGCCTTCGGTCTGGGCGTGTGCACCGGTCATTACACGCTCGGCCAGCGCTTCGCAGCCATGGCCACGCAGCGACTCGCGCAACACGGCCCAGGGCAGCGCGCCCTGCTCATGAAATTGCGCCTCGATCCACGCGAACAAGGGGCCGTGCGGCGGTTCCTGGCCGCTAAGCAAGGCGTTGTCTTCGTGCGATAGGGCGTCTAGAAACTCCATGTGCGAAAGTAGCAGCCGCGCCGCATGGTCAACGCGGCCCGCCGGTGCTGCCCGCCGGCGTCGGGCGCTGGTGCTGGTGCTGGAGGGAGCAAAGCCTCGGCCGGGCTCGGCCCGGGCCGGGCGCCGGGCGTCAGCCGCTTTGCGCGGCGCTGGCGCAGCAGGCGGGCGCCCGCGCAGGGCTGCCTGCTCCCACACCTCCTGAAGGTCCAGCGGATCGAGCTGTGCCAATGTGGCCAGCTCGCCGAGCAGCTGGCGCTTGAGCGCGCCATCGGGCAAGGGTTCCCAAAGCAGGCGGGCGTTGCTCGCCATGTGGGCGCGGCCCTCTGGCGTTCCAAGATCGCATTGCTCACCAGCCGCCTCCACAAGAAAGCGGCTGAGGGGCATGGCGTCGGCAATGTGGCGAGAAAACGCGCTGGCGCCATGGGCGCGCACGAAACTGTCGGGATCGTGCTCGCTGGGAAGGAACAAAAACTTGACGCTGCGCGTGTCTGCCGCGTGGGGAATGGCGGCGTCCAGCGCCTTGCGTGCAGCTCGGCGCCCCGCAGCGTCGCCGTCAAAGCTGAAGACCACGCTGTCGGTAAAGCGCAGCAGCTTGGTGATATGTTCTGCTGTGCAGGCTGTGCCAAGGGTGGCGACGGCGTTCTCAAACCCCAGTTGGGCCAGCGCCACCACATCCATATAGCCTTCGGTGACGAGCGCAAATCCGGCTTCGCGAATGGCGGTGCGCGCCTCGTAGAGTCCGTAGAGCTCACTGCCCTTGTGGAAAACGGGCGTTTCGGGCGAATTGAGGTATTTGGGCTTGTCGTCGCCCAGCACGCGCCCGCCGAAGCCGATGCATTCACCCTTCACGTTGCGGATGGGGAACATGACGCGGTCACGAAACCGGTCGTAGCGCTTGCCGTCCTCTTCGCCCACGATCACCAGGCCGCTGTCAGACAGCAGTGGGTCGTCGTACTGTGCAAACACGCTGGCCAAGTGGCGCCAGCCTTCGGGTGCGTAACCCAGTCCGTAGCGCTGGGCGATTTCGCCCGAGACGCCACGCCCCTTGAGGTAGTCCACGGCGCGTGGCGACTGTCGCAACTGCTTGCGGTAGTCCTGGCCCGCCTTTTCCAAGGTCTCGCTCAGGGTGGCCTGGTGCTGGCGGGCGGCGGCGGCGCGCTCCTTGTCGGCGGGCGCGACATGGTCATCGGGCACGCTCAAGCCCACCTGACGCGCAAGGTCATCGACCGCATCGACAAAGCCCATGCCCGCGTGCTCCATGAGAAAGCCAATGGCGTTCCCGCTTTTTCCACAGCCAAAGCAGTGGAAAAATTGCTTCGATGGACTCACGCTGAACGAGGGCGACTTTTCGCCATGAAAAGGGCACAACCCCATGAAGTTGGCTCCCGCCTTGCGCAGTGGCACATAGCGGCCAACCACCTCGACCACGTCGACGCGAGAGAGAAGTTCCTGGATAAAAGTTTGCGGGATGCTCACGGGATCATTGTCCCGCGTAAACTGTTTGTTACGAAATCCAAAAAAGGTGATGCGTGGCGGCAATTGGTGGTCGAAGCCCTCTAGGGCGCTTGTTTGCCAGCTTGCGATGGGTATTGACCGGTTGGCTGACGCTGTCCGCGTTTGCTGGGCTGGCGCAGGCGGCGCCGCTGCTGCGTGTGCTGGCCTGGCCGGGGTATGCAGACGCGGATGTGGTGGCGCAATTCGAAAAGCGCCATGGCGTACGCGTCGAAGTGACTATCGTCAGCTCGGACGAAGCCCTGCGCAGCCAGATGGCGAGCGCCCGGCCGGCGTTTGACGTGGTGGCCGCCAATACGGTGGAGATCGCGCGACTGGTGGGTGCGAAAAAGTTGGAGCCGCTCAATCTGCAGGCAATTCCCAATCTTGCCCACCAATTGCCGAGGTTTCATCCGCTCGCGTTGATTGCTGGAATCTCGGACGCCGAGCGCGTCTATGCCGTTCCCTATACCTGGTCAGAAATGGGCTTGATCTATGACCGCACGCAATGGGCGGCTCCGCCCGATTCGTGGGCAGCGCTGTGGGACCCGAAATGGCGCGGCCGGGTACTGGAGTTTGACAGTGCAAATCATGGCTTCTCTCTTGCTGCGCTGCACCGTGGACTGCCACCGTTTCATATCCCTCCCGAAAACATGCGTGGCCTGGCGCTCGATCTGGTGGAGCTGCGCCGCAATCTGCTGGCGTTCTACAACTTGCCTGAAGAAGCCGTGCGATTGTTTCGGGACCACAAGGCCGCACTGCTGTTTGCCAATTACGGGCAGCAGCAATTGAAGCTCCTGCGCGATGCGGGAATTGATGTTGGCTACGTGATTCCCCGCGAGGGAGCACTTGCCTGGCTCGATTGCTGGGCAGTGCCTGCAGGGGCACGTGAACCATTACTGGCCCACCAATGGATCAACTACATGCTGGAGGCGTCGGTCAGCCAGACGTTGACGCTGCGCCAGGGTTTGGCCAACACCTTGGAGCCAGCGCCAGGCCTTGAGGCAGGCGCAGCCAGCCCAAAAATTCTGTGGCTGGAACCGCTGGAAGATGAATCCCTGCGCTCACGGCTATGGCGACGCATCGTTTCGGGCGAGCGGCCGGAGCGCTTCTGACCATGCGCACTGGCATTGCCTTTCGCCTGGGCATATTGCTTGCCAGCTTCAGCGTGCTTGCGGCGTCGTTGGCTGCCTACTACACCTTTGATGCCGGACGCAGCCTGCTGCAGGCACGTGCAGAGAGTGCATTGCTTGGCACCACACGCTTGCTGGTGCGTTACCTCCAGACGGGACTCGGGTCGGTTACGCGTGATGCTCAGATGCTGACAACGGCGGCGTCTTCACTGGCGCGCGGCGCAGAACCGCTCGACGCGCGGCAGCGCGCCGCGGTGGCCGATGTGCTCAAGGCTACCTTGGGGGCCAGGCCGGCCTATCGCCAGATCCGGCTCATCGGCGTTGCCGACCATGGGCTTGAACTGGTGCGGGTGCGCCGCCAGGGCGAATCCGTCGTGCAGGTCAAGCAGGCCGAACTCCATGAGCAGGCCTACCGACCTTTCTTTTTCGAGGCCTTGAATTTACCGGCCGACACCAGCTACGTAACGGAGCTAAGTCTGGCGATGTCATTCGACGAGGCAGCCACCTCGTCCGAAGCAGTTTTTCATGTGTCGATGCCCGTCACCAGCGCTGGGCACTTGTTCGGCGTACTGGTGGTGGATGTGAGCGCGCCCGCATTTCTTGCCATTTTCCGTGCCAATCTGCCCAAAGGGTTGGATTTTTATCTCAGCAACCAATGGGGTGATTTTCTTGACCACCCCGATGCCGCACAGGTGTTCGGCGCCGAGCACCAGGGCGAGCGCATCCTGATCCAGGAGCGCTTTGCCTCGGTGCGAGCGCTGTTGGAGGGCAAGCAGAACGAGCAGGTATTCAGTCAGAACGACGGTGGGACCGTGCGCCAGGCCTATGCCTTCGCCCGCTTGCCATACGGCGAACAGGAAGACGGGCGCTTCATGATCGTCGGCCTCTCACAGCCGCTGAACGTGGTGCAGGACGAGGTTCTGAATTTTGGGCGGCGCATCTTGTGGGTGCTGGCAGTGCTCAGTGCGGCAGCCGCGCTGCTGGCGGCGCTGATCTCGCGCGTGGTCACTGGCCCGATCAAGGTCATGGTGCGCGCAACGCAGGCTTTTGCGGCAGGCCGCAGTCACGGCGCGCTGCCGGTGCATCGGCATGACGAACTGGGTGAACTTGCGCGCAGCCTGAGTCAGATGGAGCAGCAGATTGGACAGCAACTCGATGAACTGAGCGCGCGCCACCACGACATGGCGCATCTGGCGTATCACGATACTCTGACGGGCCTACCCAATCGCCGCATGTTCGAGCAGCGACTTGCCCAGGCGCTCGCCATGGCGAAACGCACCGGACACCTGTGTGCGTTGCTGTTTGTGGATCTGGATGACTTCAAGGCGATCAACGACGCTTTGGGGCACGCTGCCGGCGACACAGTGCTCAAGGCCGTGGCGTGGACGACAACGCAGACTGTTCGCGAGAGCGATACGGTGGCACGGCTTGCAGGAGATGAATTTACCGTGCTCTGCGAGAACCTCGACGCACCAGAGCAGGCTGCCCAGATTGCAGCGAAACTGGAACAGGCCCTGGCGCAGCCGCTTGACTTCAATGGGCAGGTGCAGCCCATACGCGCGAGTGTGGGTTTTGCGCTCTTTCCGCGCGATGCGGCGGATGCCGGCGGCCTGATGGCGGCCGCCGATGCCGCCATGTACCGCGCCAAGCAGCGCAACCGAGGCGCGTGACAGCACGGCGCAAGCCGGGCATTCTGTGATTGAGCCTTATGCGCTTGGCACTTTTTCACCAACTTTCACCGGGGGTTCCATGACATCCGTATTCGACCAGCATTTGCCGCGCACCCCTGCCAATTTCGCTCCGCTCTCGCCACTCGGCTTTCTGGAACGAAGTGCCGAGGTCTACCCAGACCGGCTTGCCATCGTGCACGGCAGCCTGCGCCAGACCTGGGCACAGACCTACGCGCGCTGCCGCCAGTTCGCCAGCAGCCTGCAAAGGCAGGGCATCGGCAAGAACGATACGGTGGCGGTGCTGCTGCCCAATACGCCGCCGATGGTGGAAGCGCATTTCGGTGTGCCCATGGCCGGGGCCGTGCTCAACGCGCTCAACACGCGGCTCGACCCGGAGACCATCGCCTTCATGCTCGACCATGGCGAAGCCAAGGCGGTGATCGTGGATCCGGAATTCACGGGCGTACTCGCCAAGGCGCTGGCGCTGCGCAGCTCAAAGCAGCCGCTCATCCTGATCGAGGTGCAGGACGCGCTGTACGGACCGGCTGCGCACCCGCTGGGCGGAACCGACTACGAGAGTTTCCTTGCCGCAGGCGACCCACATTTCGCCTGGGAACTGCCGGGCGACGAATGGGACGCCATTGCGCTGAACTACACCAGCGGCACCACGGGCAACCCCAAGGGCGTCGTCTACCACCACCGCGGCGCGGCGGCCAATGCCATCAGCAACGTGCTGGAGTGGGACATGCCCAAGCATGCGGTCTACCTGTGGACGCTGCCCATGTTCCATTGCAACGGCTGGTGCTTTCCGTGGACCGTGGCGGCGCGTGCCGGCGTGAACGTCTGCCTGCGCCGCGTGGATGCACAGGCCATTTTTGATGCCATGCGCGAGCACGGCGTCACGCACTATTGCGGCGCCCCCATCGTGCACGGCCTGCTGGTCAACGCTTCCGCTGCCATGAAGGCGGGCGTACCTGCGGGCATCAAGGCCATGGTGGCGGGGGCGGCGCCGCCGGCCTCGATGATCGAAGGCATGGAAAAGATGGGCTTTGACCTGACGCACGTCTATGGCCTGACGGAGGTGTACGGCCCCGCGACGGTATGCGCCAAGCATGCAGCTTGGGACGAGCTAGACATCGGTGAGCGCGCCCGACTCAACGCCCGCCAGGGCGTGCGCTACCACCTGGAGCGCGACGTGCGCGTGCTGGACCCGGAGACGATGCAGCCCGTGCCGCAGGATGGCGAGACCATGGGCGAGATCATGTTCAAGGGCAACATCGCCATGAAGGGGTATCTCAAGAACCCCAAGGCCACCGAAGAAGCCTTTGCCGGCGGCTGGTTCCACAGCGGTGACCTGGCGGTGCAATACCCTGACGGCTACATCAAGATCAAGGACCGCAGCAAGGACATCATCATCTCGGGCGGCGAGAACATCTCGTCCATCGAGGTGGAAGATGTGCTGTACCGCCACCCCGACGTGCTGGCTGCCGCCGTCGTGGCGCGGCCCGATCCGAAATGGGGCGAAACGCCTTGTGCTTTCGTTGAGCTGAAGGCGGGCGCGCAGACCACGCCCGAAGACATCGTGGCGCACTGCAAGCAGCATCTGGCGGGGTTCAAGGTGCCGCGTGCGGTGGTATTTGGCGAACTGCCCAAGACCAGCACCGGGAAAATCCAGAAGTTCGAACTGCGCAAGCAAGCTGGGTCGGCGGTGGCCATTGACGTGTGACGTCTCGACCTGTTTGCTAGTGCAGAACAGAGAAGCGAAAAATTTAAGTGTTTTTAGGCTCTAGCGCTTATTCAGCAAGCATTAGTAGCTATCATTTATATAGTCCATTGGCGCGATCTATGCCTCTCGAATGGGCCCGGGATGGCCTGGTTCGACCACAAAACGCGCCAGCGTGTGGACGGCGCTGTCCATCCGCATCGGGTCCTGCACCACCTGCAGGCGGGTGGTCCAGAGCTTGGGCGTAATGTCTGCGATGCCGTAGCCGCGCTCGCCGCAGCGCGCCAGCAGCACGTGCGGGTTGCGCCGGACGATGGCGTCAAGCTTTTCCTGCGTGGTTCCCGAGCGCGAAGAAATCGAGGTGCCGCAAAACTCGCTCGCTACCGCCGGCCCATCCAACTCTTGCGCCTTTTTGGGCACCCGGCAGACGTAGTTCTGGTGAATGTCTCCCCCCAGCACCACTGTTCTTGCCGGCGTGTGCCGCTCGATGCTGGCCGTCAGGCGCTCGCGCGCTGCGGGGTAGCCGTCCCAGGTGTCGGTGGACTGGATGCCAGAAGGGTAGTGGCGCGGTGAGAACAGCGTCTGCTGAGCGAGAACGCTCCAGCGCGCGCCGCGCTCAGCATCCTGCGCCAGACCCGCATCCAGCCAGTGCTCCTGTGCGCCGCCCAGAAAACTGCGCGTGGGCTGTTCAAGCTCTGCGCATTGCCTAGCCTGCACGGCGCCAGCGCCGGATGCGTCGGCACGGCGGCAGGCCTGTCGGTGGCGGTATTGGCGGCCATCGAGGACATGCAGTTGGGCGAGTTGGCCCCAGGCAAGACGTCTGTAGAGCTGCAGCGCGGCAAAGCCCGGCCCCGCGAGCCTGGCGGCGCCCAGCGGCATGTGTTCATAGAACGCCTGAAACCCGGCGCTGCGCAGCGCAGAAAACGCTGTGCTGCTGTCATGGCCGGTGTCTCCCGCATAGTCGTTCTGGACTTCGTGGTCGTCCCAGGTGACGGCCCAGGGACAGGCCGCGTGGGCCACCTGCAGCTGCGGGTCGCCTTTGTGCAGTGCGTAGCGATCGCGGAAATCGTCCAGGCTGCGGGCATGGAGCAGCGTGTGGGTGCGCGCCAAGCCCGTGGTGTCCGTGGGTGTAGCGTATTCGTAGATGTAGTCGCCCAAGAACAGAACCAGGTCTGGGGCGTCGTTGGCCACATGGCCCCAAGCGGCGTAATGGCCGTGTTCCCAGCGCTGGCATGAGGCAAAGGCAAGGCGCAGGTGTGGGGGCAGCTCATTCAAACCTGGCGCTGTGCGGGCCCGGCCAACGCGGCTGACCGCCTGCCCGTGGGTGAAGCGGTAGTGGTACCAGCGCCCAGGTGCCAGACCGGCCACCTCGATATGCACGCTGTGCGCAAGCTCGGGCCGAGCCAAACTGGAGCCGCGCTGCACGATGCGGCGAAAAGCAGCGTCTTCGGCGACCTCCCAGCGCACGGGAAGCGCAGTAGCAGGCAGTGGGTCGTCCAACGCGAGGAGCCTCGTCCACAGCACGAAGCCATCAGGCGCCGGGTCCCCGCTGGCCACGCCGAGACCAAAGGGGTCGTGGTGCAAAGGGGCGGCGCCAAAGGCCGAACGCGCTAGCGTGCCAGCGGCAGACGCATGTGCTGCGAGGGCCAGAAAGCGCCGCCGGTCCATCAAGCAGTGCTCCAGGACGTCTCAGGCGGCAACGACGCGGTTCTTGCCTTGGCGTTTGGCAAGGTACATCGCTTGGTCCGCCCGGTTGATGGTGTCCTGGCTGTCTTCGCTGGCTGCCATCTGCGCGACGCCTGCGCTGAAGGTGATGAGGAGTTTTTCGTTGTCTTTAAGGAAAAAGTTTTTTGTCAGCTCGCGCTGCAGGCGCTGCATGGCTTCGACGCCCGCAGCGAGCCCGGTGTCGGGAAGCACGATGACGAATTCTTCGCCCCCGTAGCGGGCAAGCATGTCCTGCGGGCGCATGACGGTGCGCACCACTTCAGCCAGGTGAACCAAGGCCGCGTCGCCCGTGGCGTGGCCGAGTCGGTCATTGATCTGTTTGAAATTGTCCACGTCCAGCAAAGCCACGCAGAGCGGATTCTCGGCGCGGCGCGAGCGTGAAATCTCACGTCCCATCACTTCGTCGAGCCCTTTGCGATTGAGCGAGCCCGTCAGCGAATCGTGGCGCGCCTGCTGGCTGACATGGTCGAGCGACTGCTGCAGACGAACCAGTTCTTCCTGTTTTTCCTGCGCGCGCTGGCGCAGTTCGTTCAGTTCTTCGTGGGCCACGCGGCTGTCCAGCGCCATGGAACGCGTGGCGCCCATCACCTGCTGGAGTACGGGCGTGATCTCGTCCAGTGTGGTGGCGCGCGCGATCTGTGCAGCGCACTGTTCGATGGTGGTGTGAAAGCTGTCACTCGATTGGGTGATGGCGCCCAGGCGTGCGATGAAGACGCTGAGCATTTCTTTCATCTGCTCTTGTGCCTCAACCATGCGCTCCTTGGCCTCGGTCTGTTTGAAAATCACATCCTTCAGGCGCCGCTGCACATCGTCCAACCGCCTGAGCGTCAGCGGCTGCGCTGTCGCATCGACCAGGGCCTGCGTCTGGCCGGACAGCCATCGGTCGTCCAGGCTCAGCGCGACCATGTTCTGAAACACCATGTTCAGCAATTCAAGCAACAGGGCGCGAACTGCGGCCTGGTCCTCCGCAGCAAACGAGAGCCGAAAGCTGAAATTGGCGAGCATGAGTTGCAGCGTGCTCGCCGGCGGCGCGGGAGAACGCAGAAATTGCAGCAATTGCGTGCCGAGCAAATGCAGGCGGGCATCGTCGGAGCTCAGGCCGGTCAGTGTGTTTTCTACCAGCCGCGCAATCTGCTCGGCCAACTCGTCGGGTAGCACGGCGGCTGGAGGCGTGAGCGCGTCTGGCTCGGCAACTACCGCCCCGCTGAGCCCGAGTTTGGCGTAACCCACCACCACCGCCTGGATCGCACTCCAGTCATGGGCCGTCACAGCCTTTTCAAACTGGTCGAGCAGACGGCGCTGCACCGGCGTCTGGCCGGGCACGACGCGCAAAATCTGGCGCAGCGGCCCTTCAGGGAACACAGGCGGGCTGCGCGAGCCCGAGATTTCGTCGTAAATCTGGGAAAAATTTTCCGGCGTTGGCGCCAATCGCCGGACGGCCAGCTGCTTGAGGGTTTCGCGCGCGATGTCCGAGGGAGTTCTTTCAGCCATGGTCCACCACGACAGGTGTCAAAGACAAGACGTTGGAGTGTGACACGGCTTGGGACGCCCATGTAAGGACCTCCGTCGCCCGAAACTAGTTCACCAGTACCAGCTTGCCCTGTACGGCGCGCGAACCCATGCGTGCAAAGGCAGCGGGCAGATCGGCCATCGGCATCGCGCGATCGATCACCGGTTTGATTCGCCCTTGCGCGTACCAGCTTGCCAATTGCGCCATCATGGCGGCGTTGGCCTTGGGCTCGCGCTTGGCAAACTCGCCCCAGAAGACTCCGACGATGGATGCTCCCTTGAGCAAAGGCAGGTTGAGCGGCAGGGCGGGGATGGGGCCGGACGCGAACCCCACCACCAGGTAGCGGCCGCGCCAGGCGATTGAACGGAACGCCGGTTCGGCGAACTCGCCACCCACCGGGTCATAGATCACATCCGGCCCTTTGCCGCCCGTCGCCTGTTTGATGGCCTCGCGTAGGTCGTGGGTGCTGTAGTTGATGGTGGCGTCGGCCCCGAGGGACTGGCACAGCGCGCATTTTTCGTCGGTCGAGGCGGCAGCAATCACTTTGGCGCCCATGGCCTTGGCAATCTGGATAGCCGCAGTGCCTACGCCGCCGGCTGCGCCCAGAACCAGAACCGTCTCGCCCTCTTTGAGCATTGCGCGATCGACCAAGGCATGCCAGGAAGTCGCATAAATCATGATGAACGCTGCGGCATCCACTGCGGGGAAGCCTTTGGGCAGCGGCATGCACAGGGCCGCTGGTGCCAGGGTGTGGGTACCGAAACCTCCCGTTCCGGAGAGGCAAGCCACGCTTTGCCCGGGCGAGAGGTGCGTCACACCAGGTCCCACCGCCTCTACCACGCCGGCATATTCCGAACCCGGTACAAATGGCAGTGCCGGCTTCATCTGGTATTTGTTCTGAACAATCAAGAGGTCGGGAAAATTGAGGCTGGCGGCTTCAATCTTGATCAGTACTTCTCCAGGACCCGGTGCCGGAGTAGGAAGTTCGGTCCATTTCAGTGCTTCGACGCCGGTGGGTTCAGTGCATAGCCATGCGTGCATGTGGTGTCTCCAATCTGGGTAAGCGCGGATGATAGGGGGGGCTTCCCGCCTGTGGATGTCTCAAGAGAGACCTCTGGTTCAAGCGTTTGGCCGATGACCGCGCGGCCTACAATTGCCTATCGATCGTGAGCAGTATGAAGATTCTTATATCCAACGACGACGGCTACCAGGCTCCCGGCATCGTCGCGTTGCACGCGGCCCTGTCGCGCGTGGCGCAGGTGGAAGTGGTGGCGCCTGAGCACAACAACAGTGCGAAATCGAATGCCCTGACGCTGCATTCGCCCCTGTATGTCCAGACGGCGCCCAATGGGTTTCGCTACATCAACGGCACACCCGCCGATTGCGTACACATCGCGCTCACAGGCTTGTTGGACTACCGCCCCGATCTGATTGTCTCGGGCATCAACAATGGCGCCAACATGGGCGATGACACCATTTACTCGGGCACCGTGGGCGCCGCCATGGAAGGCTACCTCTTTGGCATCCCCGCCATCGCCTTCTCGCAAGTGGACAAAGGCTGGGGGGAAATTGATGCGGCTGCCAGCAAGGCCGCCGAAATCGTGTCGCAAATGAGCGCGCGCAGCCTGATGGGCGAGTCGCCCTGGCTCCTGAACGTGAATATTCCGAATTTGCCGCTGGAGGCGATGCGGCCTTTGAAAATCTGTCGCCTGGGGCGGCGACACGCTGCGGAGCGCGTCATTGTTCAGGAGAGTCCGCGTGGCGAGGCCATGTATTGGATCGGGAGCGCGGGAGCGGCCAAGGACGATACGGAGGGGACCGATTTTCACGCCACTTCGCAGGGGCATGTGTCCTTGACGCCCCTGAAAGTGGACCTGACCGATCACGATCATCTTCGCTATTGGGCTCAAAGCGCTGCACAGTGGGGCAATCCGCCGCACGAGCCGGATATTGCGGAGGCTGCTTGACACCTAGGCGTCCCGGCTTTCCTGCACGTATCGGCACGGCGCAGCCAACACAAATTTCGCCCGCAACGGCGACGCGCAGCACCGGCGCATGGACCGCATCTGCGGCTCCAGCCGGCTTGGGCCTCGATTCATCTGCGGTGCGCGGCAGTATGCTGCGGCGACTCTCTGCGGGCGGGATCTCGTCGGAACCGGTGTTGCAGGCCATGGGCGCGGTAGAGCGGCACTGTTTCGTCGATTCCGGCTTGGCCAACCAGGCGTATGAGGACACCAGTTTGCCGATCGGGTTTGGCCAGACGATCTCCAAGCCCAGCGTCGTTGCCCGGATGATTGAGCTGTTGTTGGCAGCGCCCGGCGCGCGCACCGATGGCTTGGGCCGGGTGCTGGAAATCGGTACCGGCTGTGGCTACCAGGCGGCGGTGCTGGCCAGAGTAGCCCGCGAGGTCTACACCATCGAGCGACTTCGTGGTCTGCACGAGCGTGCCCGTGCCAATTTGCGCCCGTTGCGCCTTCCCAACGTGCATTTGATCTTTGGCGACGGCATGTTGGGGTTTGCGAGTGGCGCGCCGTATGCAGGCATTCTCGCGGCGGCTGGCGGAGCGGCCGTGCCGACGGCCTGGTGCGAACAACTTGCCGTCGGCGGACGCTTGGTCGCTCCTGTGGCCGATGCATCAGGCAGCCAAGCGCTGCTGGTGATTGACCGCTCTTCCCAAGGCTTCACACAGTGCCTCCTCGAGTCGGTCCATTTCGTGCCTCTAAAATCGGGCATTGGCTGAAGGAAATACATATGCAGGTTTCGCGCGTTCGTGTTTTAGGGATTTCCCTGTTGCTTGCCGGGCTGGCCCTTGGCGGGTGCGGTACCCGAATGACACGTGCTCCCGTAGTGGATCGGGGCACGGCAGCAGCTGGCTCTGCATCGAATCCTGAGGCTGCGCCGGCAACGGTCGTCAAGGCGCCTCAGGCAGACAATTCTGGCGGTGCCGGTACCTATACGGTCAAACCGGGCGACACGCTGATCCGTATCGGCCTCGATACCGGGCAGAGCTGGAAAGACATTGCCCGATGGAACCAAATTGACAACCCCAATCTGATCGAGGTGGGGCAGGTGTTGCGCGTGGCCCCCCCGCAGGCTGCCGCGGTGGCCCAAGCCACACCCGGCGTGGTCACCCGTCCTGTTGCCGCACCTTCGGTGGCGCCAGTGGTGGCTGGCGCAGCGCCAGCGGCTCCCACGGAAGCGCCAGCGGCTGCGGAGGGCGCGCAGGTGGCAAGCCATGCGTCTCCCGCTACTGCCGAGGATGGCACGGCCTTCATCTGGCCTGCTACCGGCAGCTTGCTGGCTGGTTTCGATGAGGCGCGCAACAAGGGTCTCGATATTGCCGGCAAAAGCGGCGATGCCATTGTTGCTGCGGCCGACGGGCGGGTCGTTTACGCCGGGGCTGGCTTGCGCGGCTACGGAAACCTCATCATCCTCAAACACAGCAATGTGTTTTTAACCGCCTATGCCCACAACCGTACGCTGCTGGTCAAAGAAGACCAGACGGTTCGCCGCGGCCAGAAGATTGCTGAAATGGGCAACACGGATTCTGACCGTGTGAAATTGCATTTTGAGATTCGCCGCCAGGGAAAACCTGTCGATCCAGCTCGCTATTTGCCGGGACGCTGAGCGCATGGACGCATCGGCGCGCGCGCCTGGATTGTCACCGATGGGCGAGGTGGAGTCCGAGGATGCTGACGCGCCGCAGTCCGAGGGCGAACTTCGATCCTTGGTGATCGACGCCGATCAGCACGGAGAGCGCCTCGACCGTGCCTTGGTTCTGTGCGTACCTGAATTTTCTCGTTCCTATTTGCAGCAGCTTTTGGCTGCAGGTGCCGCGCGTCTGAATGGGCAGGCGGTGCTCAAACCCGCACAGCGCGTAAAGGTGGGCGACCGCATTGAGCTGGAGATGCGTCCCACGCAAGAAAGCCAAGCTTTTCGAGCCGAGGTCATGGCGCTCGACGTGGCGTACGAAGACGCCCATTTGCTCGTGGTCAACAAACCTGCAGGCCTGGTAGTGCACCCTGCACCCGGCAACTGGAGTGGCACGTTGCTCAACGGTTTGCTGGGCCGGGATGCTCATGCGGCCCAAGTACCCAGAGCGGGCATCGTGCATCGACTCGACAAGGACACCAGCGGCTTGATGGTTGTTGCCCGCACGCGCTCTGCTATGGATGCCCTGGTTGAGATGATCGGTAAGCGTGAGGTCCATCGCCAATATATGGCTATTGCTTGGGGGCATTGGAGCGGACCGGTGGATCGCACCGTGGACGCTGCGATCGGGCGCGATCCACGCAACCGCCTGCGCATGGCCGCAGTCGATCTTGCGCGGCAGGCGGGCAAGCTGGCACGTACTGACATCCATCTTTTGCAGCAAGCGCCGGCCCAATGTCTGGTGCGCTGCACACTGCACACTGGGAGAACACACCAGATTCGGGTGCACATGGCACATATCGGTCTGCCGCTCGTGGGCGATACCTTGTATGGAGGCGCACCGGCTCTGGGCTTGGAGCGCCAGGCGCTGCACGCCCAACGCCTGGAATTTCAGCATCCTGTGACTGGGAAGCTACTGGCCTTCAGCGCTCCCTTGCCGCAGGACATGCAGGACGCGCTGGTGGCTGGCGGACTGCAAGCGCCGTGACGGCGCGGCTGTCGGACGCGCTGCTGCGCTACAATTTACGCCTCTGACAGCTCAACGCGAGCGGCGCTTTGCCGGCTTGCCGGTGCGGCCGTCGCAGCGCCTTCTGCGCAGAACGCATCGCGTTTTGCCCCGCTCATTCTTTTGCTTTCTGCGCCGCACCTGTGCAGCGCACTTCCCGGAAACGCCGACGACCATGAATACGGTGGACGCAAAACGGGTTCTTGAAACCGCCTTGATCTGTGCCCAGCAAGCCCTGAGCGTGCGGGATTTGCGTGTGCTGTTCGATGATGCAGTGGGGACGGACACGATCAAGCAGTTGCTTGAAGACCTGCAGCTTCAATGGGAGCAGAGCGGTATTGAGCTGGTGCAAGTGGCTTCGGGCTGGCGCTTTCAGTCCCGGCCTGTCATGCGCGAGTACCTTGATCGGCTGCACCCTGAAAAACCGCCGCGCTATTCGCGTGCAGTACTGGAGACCTTGGCTATCATCGCGTATAGGCAGCCCGTGACACGCGGTGACATTGAAGAAGTGCGCGGTGTGACAGTGAACAGCCTCATCGTCAAGCAACTCGAGGACCGTGGTTGGATAGAGGTGATTGGTCACCGCGAGACGGTGGGCAGGCCAGCGCTCTTTGCCACCACGCGGCAGTTCCTGGACGATCTTGGCTTGCAGTCGCTCGATCAGCTGCCAGAACTTGATCTCCCGGGTGCCGTGAACGCTCTTGATTCGCTTGACCGTCAGCGCGCCGAGGCATCCGGCGAGCAGCCGGAGTTTTCCGGGCTTCGGCCTTCCGCACCCGCGCTGTTGTAGCCCCGATGTTGTGACACAAGATAGACCTATGACCGATCCCAAGGGCGCCAGCCCACCATTGCCCACCGAACTGTCGACTAAATCGGTGGCCGTTGCTCCAGAGGTCGCGAAGTCTATCGGAGATGGAGTCGTGCGAGCGGCCCGCATCAAGCCTGAGCCTGGGGGTGCAGCCCATGCTGGCGACGAACGCAACAAGAAACACTTTAAGTCCGGGTTGCCGGGTGGCTACGCCTTCGCCGATGTCGTCTCCGGTCAGTTCGACGCCGACGTCGCCGAGCCGCAGGAGACGATGCCCAAGCGGGTTTTGCTGCCCCAGGCAGAAACTCCCAAGCTGCACAAGGTGCTGGCGCAGGCCGGATTGGGCTCCCGCCTGGAGATGGAGCAACTTATTCTGGAGGGGCGCATTTCGGTCAACAACGAACCTGCTCACATCGGTCAGCGCATTCAGTATGGCGATCAGGTGAAAGTCAATGGCAAGCCGATCCGCTACCGCATTGATCCTCCTCCTGCCCGAGTCATCGCGTACCACAAGCCCGTGGGAGAGGTGGTGACACGCGATGATCCGCAGAATCGCCCCACCGTGTTTCGAAAGCTCCCACGCCTGCAGCAAGGCAAATGGCAGTCTGTGGGGCGCTTGGACCTCAATACCGAGGGCTTGCTGTTGTTTACGAGTTCGGGGGAACTTGCCAACCGGCTCACCCATCCGCGTTTTGGTTTGGAGCGTGAGTACGCGGTGCGGGTGCTAGGGGCATTGAGCGCGGAGGAGAAGGAGCGCTTGCTGACAGGCGTACAGTTGGACGACGGGCTGGCCACTTTCGGCTCCATTGAAGAGGGCGGCGGTGAAGGCGCCAATTGCTGGTACCGCGTAACGATCTCCGAAGGACGCAACCGCGAAGTCCGTCGTATGTTGGAGACCGTGGGGCACGCCGTCAGCCGTTTGATCCGAATTCGCTATGGTGCGATGGTGTTGCCCAAGGGCTTGCGTCGGGGAACATTTCTGGAGCTGGCTGACGGTGACATTCGTGCGCTGATGAAAGCGGCTGGTGTCGAGAACGAAGCCAGGCCAGTCGTCCGGCTGGACGCTTCGGCGGCAGATGGCGCGCGCAAGGGCTCGGACCGCGGGGCCTTCGGAGGCGGCAAGTCGCCGCGTGGGTCTGCGGCCAAAGGTGCGCCGGGCGGGGCCAGCGCACAACCGGATCCGCTCAAGACTTCGGTCGGCTATATCGGCTCGGACAGCCTGAAGCGGCAAAGGCAGGACGAACGCCGTGGCAGTCGGTCCGGTTCGGGCCCGCGACGACGCAGCCGTTGAGACGGGGCCCCTGCAGCAATTGTGTGCTTCGCAGCGGACGGCTTGCCCCGGAAGCTAGAATTGAAGGCTTTTGTCGTACCGACGAAAACTTTGTTGTTTCTTTCAGGAAAACCCAAATGGCTATCGAACGCACCCTCTCTATCATTAAACCCGACGCCGTCGCCAAGAACGTGATCGGCCAGATTTATGCCCGCTTTGAAGCTGCCGGTCTGCGCGTCATTGCAGCCCGCATGGCACACTTGTCCCGTTTGGAGGCAGAGCAGTTCTACGCAGTGCACAAGGAGCGTCCCTTTTTCAAGGATCTCGTGGATTTCATGATCTCCGGGCCTGTCATGATTCAGGCGCTGGAAGGTGAGGGCGCCATTTTGAAAAACCGCGAGCTGATGGGCGCTACCGATCCCAAGAAGGCCGACGCCGGAACGATTCGTGCTGATTTTGCCGACAGCATTGATGCGAATGCCGTGCATGGTTCCGATGCGGCAGAAACCGCGCAAGTGGAAATTGCCTTTTTCTTTCCCGGCATGAACGTGTATTCGCGTTGAGCGTGGTGTTCGCCAGGTTGGGGATTTAGCGCCTACCCGCCTGGCAACTCTATTCATGAAAACGAACCTTCTCGAATTCGATCTCCCTGGACTGGTGGCTTTCTGCGAAAGCCTGGGGGAGAAGCGTTTTCGGGCCACGCAACTGTATCGATGGATCCATCAACAGGGCGTGAGCGACTTCGGGCAAATGACCGATATCGCAAAGTCCTTGCGCCAGAAACTCGAGCAGAACGCCTGTGTCGAACCTCTCACTGTGGCCAGCGAGCATCGCTCGAAAGATGGCACGGTCAAGTGGCTTTTTGATGTCGGTGGTGGCAACGCGGTGGAAGCGGTTTTTATCCCCGAAGTCGACCGTGCCACTTTGTGTATTTCCTCGCAGGCGGGTTGCGCGGTGGGATGCCGTTTCTGCTCCACCGGCCACCAGGGCTTCAGTCGGAACCTCACATCCGGCGAGATTATTGGGCAGCTCTGGTTCGCCGAGCACAGCCTGCGACGTACGCTGGGCCGCTCGGACAGGATCATTTCCAACGTCGTGATGATGGGCATGGGCGAGCCGTTGCAGAACTATTCTGCGCTGGTGCCGGCCTTGCGCACTATGCTGGATGACCACGCCTATGGACTTTCGCGTCGTCGGGTAACGGTTTCCACCTCAGGGGTGGTCCCCATGATGGATCGGCTCGCGCGCGACTGCCCCGTAGCGCTTGCTGTGTCGCTGCACGCTTCGGAAGATTCGCTACGCGACAATCTGGTCCCACTCAATCGCAAATACCCGCTGCAAGAGTTGCTGGATACCTGCATTCGCTATCTGGAATTTGCGCCGCGTGATTTCATTACTTTTGAATATTGCATGCTGGACGGAGTCAATGACCGTCCCGAACAGGCGCATCAATTGGTTGAGCTGATTCGTCAGGCCTTGCCTGGCAAGTCGTGGTGCAAGTTCAACCTGATTCCTTTCAACCCTTTTCCCGCTTCGGGGCTGTTGCGGTCCCAGCCTCCTGCCATTGCCGCGTTTGCAGAAATATTGAGCACCGCCGGCATAGTGACCACCGTCAGGAAGACGCGGGGAGACGACATTGATGCCGCCTGCGGGCAGTTGGCAGGGGAAGTCAAGGACCGTACGCGCGCTGCAGAACGCATGGCGCTGCGTCGGACCATTTCCATCCATCGGGTGAATTCAAAGAAATCTGATTACAAGGAGGCAGGCATTGGCTGATTCTGTTGGGCGTCGCAGCTTCTGGATGAATAGCATTTTTCTCTTGCTCGTACTGCTTGGTGCAGGCGCCGGCCTCTCTGGCTGTGCCAATCTCGGAAAATCCTCCGTCGGAGCACAGGAGGGGCAGTATCTGACGCCATCCGACGAACCCGAAGTGCGGCGTCGGGCGCGTATTCGTCTGGAACTCGCCGTGAGCTACTTGGGCCTGGGCCAGACGAAAGTGGCACTTGACGAAGTAAAGCAGTCGCTGGTAGCAGATCCAACATATGCCGACGCCTATAACGTGCGTGGTCTTGTCTACATGCGACTCAATGACTTTGCGCAGGCAGATGAGAGCTTTCAACGTGCGCTGGCTTTGCATCCGGGGGACGTCGACGCCTTGCATAACCGGGGGTGGTTGCTATGTCAGCAACAGAAATATGCCGAGGCCGATCAGCTCTTCGTCCGTGTGCTGGCCGATCCAACCTATCCTGCCCGCAGCAAAACACTCATGGCGCAGGGTTTGTGCCAGTCGCGTGCGGGAAACAATGCGCTCGCGGAAAAGACTTTGCTTTCTGCCTATGAAATTGATGCTGGAAATCCGGTGGTGGCCTACAACATCGGCCTGCTGCTTTTTCAGCGCGGCGACTTCAAACGCGCGCAGTTTTACGTGCGCCGCTTGAACAATAGCGAACGGGCCAACGCAGAGTCGCTCTGGCTCGGTATCAAGATCGAACGCGCTTTGAAGGATCCGGTGGCCGTGCGCCAGCTCGGAGACCAGCTCCGCCGGCGCTTTCCCGATTCGCGTGAACATTCAGCTTTTCAGCGAGGTGCTTTCGATGAGTGATCGCGAGCAATGGGCGAGCTCTGGACAAGACCCTGAACATCGCCCCGCTGGCTCGGCAGGCGCCTTATTGCGTGAGGCCCGAGTTGCAGCTGGTGTTCATATCGAGTCTATTGCCTTTTCTCTGAAGGTACCCGTCAGCAAGATTGAGGCTCTGGAGCGTGATGATTTTGAAGCGCTGCCCGATGCCGTTTTTTCGCGTGCTTTGGCAGGCAGTGTGTGCCGCGCCCTCAAGATCGATTCGACACCCGTGTTAGCCCTGTTGCCCCAAGGCTCCGCACATCGGCTGCCAGCGAGGCAGACCTCTGTCAATGCAAGCTTCCGGGATGGCTCGGAACGTTCGCGTTCGCGTGGAGCAATCAGCCGACTTTCAAAACCTCTCGTTCTGGCTGTGGTAGTACTTTTGGTTGGGGCAGGAGTACTTGCCTGGTTTCCGTCGGCCCTGAATTGGTCTGACAGCGCGAGCGAGGCATTGACTCCTGAAGCGGCTTCCTCGGCTGCCGACACTGCGGACATGGCGACACCTGTCCCCGCACCTGCAGCTATTGCGAAGGCATTGCCTGCTCCAGTCGCGCCGGTAGTTAACACAGTGGCCAGCGCGCCGGTGGCCGGGAGTGTCTCTCTGCCTGCCGTTCCTGCCAACGAGAATGTAAGCGAGCCTGCTCTTGGTGCGCCGCGGGTTGTGTTCAAGGCACGGGGCGAAAGCTGGATTCAGGTCAAGGATGCACAGGGTGTGGTTGTGCTCGAACGTACGCTGAAGGCGGGCGAGAGTGCGTCCTTTAATCAATCGGGCCGTCTGGCGATTGTTGTCGGGCGAGCGGATGCGACGGATGTATTTGTGATGGGAGACAAGCTCGATCTTGCTGCGTCGGCGCGGGAGAACGTGGCTCGATTTGAGGTCAAGCAGTGAACAGGTCTGACGCTATGCGGTTGCCTATTTCTTTTTCCCAGCCGATGCGTCGCCGCACGCGGCAGGCGCGTATTGAATGCAACGGCAAGTGTGTGACGGTGGGGGGTGACGCTCCGGTGCGCATCCAGTCCATGACCAACACCGATACTGTGGACGCAGTGGGAACGGCCATCCAGGTCAAGGAGCTGGCCCTGGCCGGGTCGGAACTCGTGCGCATCACTGTGAATACGCCCGAGGCGGCGGCAGCGGTTCCCTATGTACGTGAGCAGCTGGATCGAATGGGTATGGATGTCCCGTTGGTTGGCGATTTTCATTACAACGGGCATACGCTTCTCACGGACTATCCTGCCTGCGCGCAGGCCTTGGCCAAATACCGTATCAATCCGGGCAATGTCGGTAAGGGTGAGAAGCGCGATCGGCAGTTTGGAGTGATGGTCGAGACTGCTGCGCGCTGGAACAAGGCAGTGCGGATCGGCGTGAATTGGGGGAGTCTGGATCAAGAGTTGCTCGCCAGCCTGATGGACGAGAACAGTTTGCGGAAAAATCCGTGGGACGCTCGGCAGGTCATGTACGAAGCCTTGATTGCCTCCGCCGTCGATTCCGCTCGGCGCGCCGAGGAAATCGGTCTTGCAGGCGATCAGATCATCCTCTCATGCAAAGTCAGTGGCGTGCAGGATCTGGTTGCGGTCTACCGTGAGCTTGCGAACCGTTGCGACTACGCCTTGCATCTGGGCCTGACTGAGGCCGGCATGGGGACCAAGGGAACGGTTGCCTCCGCGACTGCGCTTTCCATTCTGTTACAGGAGGGCATTGGAGACACGATTCGGGTTTCGCTTACGCCGCAACCGGGCGAGAGTCGCAACCAGGAGGTTGTGGTCGCTTCTGAGATTCTTCAAGCCCTCGAATTGCGCCGTTTCGTCCCCAGTGTCACCGCGTGTCCCGGTTGTGGCCGCACTACCAGCACCACGTTCCAGGAACTGGCGAAAGACATCGATGATTTTTTGCGCGAGCGCATGCCTGAATGGAAGAAAACATTCCCTGGTGTCGAATCGCTCAAAGTGGCTGTAATGGGCTGCATTGTGAATGGCCCGGGAGAGAGCAAACACGCAGATATTGGTATCAGTTTGCCGGGCACCGGCGAGGCGCCAGCTGCGCCCGTTTACGTGGATGGTGAAAAAAGTGTGACGCTCCGTGGTGAAAATATTGTTTTGCAATTCCGAGTGCTGGTTGAAAACTATATCGAACGCCGTTTTGGAAAAAATGCTGCCCAGCAAAATTGATTTCGCGCGGAATCATTCTTTCGATGCTGGCTTCGCCTAGACATATGCTTCAAACGAAAAAAGAAAAAATATCTTCAGTCAAGGGGATGAATGATATTCTTCCTCCTGCCTCTGCCGGTTGGGAATGGCTTGAGAAAAAAGTGCGGGACTTAATGGCGCGCTATGCCTATCGAAATATCCGTACGCCAATTGTCGAAAACACGGCACTTTTTGTTAGAGGATTGGGCGAAGTCACGGATATCGTCGAAAAGGAAATGTATTCCTTTGAAGACCGTTTGAATGGTGAATTGCTCACTCTAAGACCCGAAAGCACGGCTGGCGTGGTGCGCGCTGTCACTGAGCATTCTTTGCTTTATGACGGTGGCAAACGCCTGTATTACATGGGGCCAATGTTTCGCCACGAACGGCCGCAGCGCGGCCGGTACCGGCAGTTTCATCAGATTGGCGCAGAAGCGCTTGGTTTCCCGGGGGCTGAAGTTGATGCCGAGCTTATATTGTTGGCCAATGCGCTTTGGAAAGAGCTTGGGCTAGACAATATTCGATTGGAGCTCAATACGCTCGGGCAACCGGCAGAGCGTAAGGCCCATCGGACTGCATTGATCCAGTATTTTGAGCAGCAACTCGATTCTTTGGATGAAGACGCCAAGCGTCGCTTGCACAGCAATCCGCTACGCATTCTGGACAGCAAAAATCCAGCGATGCAGACCTTGATCGAAGCTGCGCCCCGCTTGCGGGATTATGTGGATGCAGAATCTCTGGCCCATTTTAACCTGGTCACCGCTATTCTGGATGCGAATGGAGTTGTCTGGCAATTCAATCCGCGACTGGTCCGCGGCCTTGACTATTACAACCGTACCGTCTTTGAGTTTGTCACCGACGAGTTGGGATCGCAAGGAACCATCTGCGGGGGTGGGCGGTACGACTACCTGATAGAAGAGATTGGTGGCAAACCTGCACCGGCTGTAGGCTGGGCGATGGGGGTCGAGCGTGTCTTTGAGCTGCTCAATTTAAAGTCGCAGGCATTCCCCATGCCGGTACCCGATGTGTATGCCGTGCTGCCCGAGGCCCAATTGATTCCCGAGGCCTCTGCGGTTTTTGAAACCTTGCGTCATGCTGGCGTCCAAGTGCAGATGCACAGTCCGGGCAGCGTTGGCGAAGGAATGGGCAGCATGAAGTCGCAACTGCGCCGTGCGGATGCCAGCGGTGCGCGGTATGCGATCATCTTTGGAGCGGACGAGTTCTCACGCGGTGCGTGTGTCGTCAAATCCTTGCGCGACGGAAGTGGTGCGCAGTCGGAGCAGCCTCTGGCGGATGCCGCCACGTGGGCCACCTCACTCATTCTCTCGGCAACCTCTTAATTGCAAAAAGACATGGCAAATCATCTCGATCTGGAAGAACAAGAACAACTGGACCAGCTCAAGCATTTTTGGGCCACGTGGGGTACGTTGATTTCGTCGTTGCTCACCATCGTGCTGCTGGGCTTGGCGGGCTGGAATGGCTACCAGTTTTGGCAAGCGCGGCAAGCGACGCAGGCCAGTGCACTTTATGACGCGATCGAAGCAGCTGCTGCCGCTAAGGATGGTCAGCGTTTGGCGCAGGCTTTCAGCGATATGCGCGCCAAGCACAGCGGAACGACACAAGCCTCTCAAGCCGGTCTTCTGGTTGCAAAGGTACAGCAAGAGGTTGGCAAGCTTGATCTGGCCAAGGAGGCGCTCAACTGGGTGGCTTCCAGTGGCAGTGATGAGGGCTACAAAGCAATTGGGCGGATTCGCTTATCGAGCGTTCTGATTGCCCAGGGAGAATACGATCAGGCGCTGGCGCAGTTGGCCCCGGATTTTCCTCCTGAGTTTAGGGCTGCGATCGCTGACCGGAAGGGCGATATTTTTTCGCTTCTCGGAAAGCGCGACGAGGCGATTGCACAGTACAAGCTTGCCTACAAGGATTTTGAGCCTTCGGTGGAATATCGGCGCTTGGTGGAAATCAAGTTGAACGCGATGGGCGTTCGTCCAGAGGAAAACGCCTCCAATCTCGCGAAGGACGCAGTGAAATGATGGGTTCAAACTCCAGGATTTCTCGCAGGGTGCGATCCGCTGCACTGTTGCTTTCTGTGGTGGTTCTTTCCGCATGCTCCCTTTGGAAGGGTGCCGCCGAACGTCCCAAGCCTGCGGAATTGGGTCCCAATATCCCCGTGCTTGGGGTGCGGCAAGCCTGGGCAACACGCGTTGGGAGCACTGCAGGCCTGCCTTTGCAGGTCAATGTTCAGGCGGGTTCCGTCACGCTGGCGTCTTCGGACGGTACGGTGGCCAGCCTGGATGCCCGAACCGGCGCCGACATCTGGCGGGCCAAGCTCCCCAACCGCCTTGCGGCCGGTGTCGGCAGTGACGGGCGCTGGGCTGCTGTGGTATCGCGTGAGAACGACCTGATCGCGCTCGAGTCGGGGAGTGTGGTTTGGCGACATCGCCTTCCTGCACAGGTTTTCACAGCGCCCTTGGTGGCTGGTGAGCGCATTTTTGTCCTTGCAGCAGATCGTTCCTTGTCTGCCTTCGATGCGGCCAGTGGCTCCTCGCTTTGGACGCAGCCCGGGACGGGAGCGCCCCTGGTGCTTCGCCAATCCGGCGTGCTGCTGGCGGTGGGCGATACGCTGGTAGTGGGTATGGGTGGGCGCCTGGTTGGGGTCAATCCAAATAGCGGCGCGGTTCTCTGGGATGCACCCTTGGCCAATCCGCGTGGCACCAACGATGTTGAGCGCCTGGTGGAATTGGTGGCGCCCGCTGCCCGTTCGCAGTCACGCCTTTGCGCCAGAGCGTTTCAGGCCAGCGTGGCCTGCGTTGATTTGGCGGGAGGCCGTGTGGATTGGGCACAAAAGGCCGATGGAGGCACAGGCATTTCGGGC
>Ga0138256_10001478_pt1 | contig 25294 bp, 15 predicted proteins | sample KNB2016incub_MG_FD_105486 | JGI IMG/M metagenome (GOLD analysis project Ga0138256, IMG submission 105486) | Active sludge microbial communities from wastewater in Klosterneuburg, Austria - KNB2014incub_MG | ecosystem: Engineered > WWTP > Activated sludge > Unclassified | place: Austria...
CCTACAAGCTACAGCATAGTGGATCGTATCCACCGACAGATTTAATAAAAGCGGTATTGTGCAATACTGCTGATGATATCCAGTCAGAAGGACCGGATTTTGGTTCGGGGTATGGCCGATTGAATACCAGTAAGGCTTGTGTTCAGATCAATAACACCAATAATGTCACTTCGAGCATCACCGAAGGCAATACAAACCAATTACCGATTACCATACCCTCCGGCACAAAAAAAATAGCCATCACACTCTGTTGGAATGATCCGGCAGCAGATCCTGCAGCAGCTAAATCGCTCGTCAATGATCTGGATCTGGAGTTGACAGATGGGACGAACACTACCTATCCCTGGATACTGGATCCTTCTATTACAGGCTGTACAAACCCGGCAGTACGCGGAGTGGATACACTCAATAATATGGAAAAAATATCCATAATCAATCCGGTGGCGGGAAGCTACACCATCAAAGTCAAAGGTACCGAGGTGATGGGCACACAGGACTATGCATTAACCTACTACACGGAAGATGATGCGGTACACATCAGTGCGCCCTTTGCCGGTGAAAAATACAATATTGGCCAGGGACTAAGGTACAAAGCTGAAGTAGGTTCGATTCCATTAGCCACAAATGCCACTTATGAGTTTAGCTCAGATGGTGGTGGTTCATGGACATCGATGAGCTTTCCTTATGTCTTCCCAACTGTCACTACAAAGACAGCCAGAGTAAGAGCTACAGACAATAGTTCGGGCAATATGGCCGTGACCGGTGATTTTACGGTTGCTGCCATTCCGCAAAACATCTCAGCAGTATCGCTATGCCCCGGCTACGCTGCAATGACCTGGACATCAATAGCCAATGCTACATCCTATAAAATTTACAAAAAGACAGGTGATGCAATGGTATATGCAGATGAAGTCACTACGAATTCAGCCACTGTACCCGGGCTGAGTACTACGAATCAGGAATTACTCTCAGTCACTGCAGTATATGCCGGAGGAATAGAAAGTGAGCGGGGCTATGGTGCTTTTGTGTTAGCAAATACAGGCGCTTGTTCCTGGGACAGAGACCTGGCTGCAATCTCCATACTCTCACCTGAGACAGGCAGAAAAAATACAAGTACAGAACTGAGTACTGAATCGATTACACTCCGGATTAAAAACCTCGGCAATCAAAAAGAAAGTAATTTCCAACTGTATTATAAAATCAATAATGGCAGCAATGTAATCGAAACCTATACCGGGTTACTCGATCCGGGTGCATCACTGGATTATACATTTACCACAAGCTATAATTTTAGTGCCGTAGGAACCTATGTAATCGAATCCGGCATTTATGGCAGCCCGGATGCGCCCTATGACAACAACAATACGGTACAAAAAACAATCAGTCAATTGGAAAATGACCAGATAACTGTCACTGATGATCTGGGGACGACATTTAAAGTGGACTTTCAGAATGCCCTGGACACCGCATATACTACTGATTTTATCGGTGTGAAAGGCATTGATCGATTTGATTATCACGCAGGGACTGCCCAGAGCAGACTCCGTTTTTTTGTCACCGGCGGCATAGCTGAATCAGGTACACAGGCTGCGTCACTGGATGCTACCGGAGCTAATTCATCTTCACTTAATGAATTAACAATGACAGTAAATCTCAGCCATTTTGATACAGATGATCCCATCAGGCTTGATTTTTCCTATCTCAATCACAATTCACTGCTCGATGCCGGAGACAAAGTATGGATAAGAGGCCGTGATTCAGATCCTTGGATACAAGCCTATGATCTCTTTTTAAATCAGAGTCCGGCAGGTCAATATAAGAAAGTCTATACGCTCAATATTGCTCAGATACTTGAGGATAATTCACAACAATTTTCGACATCAACCCAAATAAAATTTGGCCAACAAGGCACAGGGAGTATAGTGGACAAACAAGACAAAGGGGGTTATACTTTTGATGATATCTATATCCATAGTGTAGCCAATGATGTGGAAGTACAGCAAATCATTTCCCCTTCACCTAAGCCCTGTGGGCTGACAGCAAATGAATCGATCATCACACGTATCGCGAATACATCATCAAACACGATTAATAATATCAGTGTCTGGTATAAGCTCAATAACACGACCTATGGTCCTTTCACCATATCCAGCATCAATGGACAGAGTTACGTTGATTATAGTATTCCTAATGTGGATCTGAGTGCAAACCAATGGTACAACCTGTCTGTATGGGCTAATTTCACAGGAGACAGTTATCACAGTAATGATACCATCAAGAATTATCTGTTTTATAACTCGCCATTTATTAATACATACCCCTATCTGGAAACCTTTGAAAGTTCAGATGGTGGTTGGCAGACTTATGGAGACAATGATTCCTGGAACTGGGGCACTCCGGCCAATGGTGGATTTAACCGGGCAGCCAGTGGTACACATGTCTGGGGAACAAACACGAGTGGTTCCTATAATAACAACGAAACTTCCTATCTGGAATCACCTTGCTTTGACCTGAGTGCACTTACAGGCACTGTGAAATTATCTTTTTCAATGGCACAGGAGATAGAAACTGATTATGACAGAGCCTGGGTCGAATATTCGAATGATGGCCTGAGCTGGACCAAACTGGGAAGCATTAACACCGGCACCAATTGGTACAATGACGGCAGTAATTACTGGGATAATCAACGTGATTACTGGCATGTCGCTACGCAAAACATCACAGGCATCAATGGGAGTTCTGTTCGTTTCCGATTTGTATTTTCATCTGATCCGGGATTGGCGCTGGATGGTCTTACGATCGATGATATCCATATATATACCAGTACACCTATCTACCAGAGTAGTAATACCAGCGTCACACAGACATTGAATGCAAATGCCTGGAATGATATCACATCCGGGGGCTCGATTATAGCTTCTATTAATCCACAGGGGAATAATCTGGGCAGTACACAAACAGCTGTTTATTTCAATCCAAATAATTCTACCCGACATGATGGAATACAGTTTTACCTGGATAGAAACTTCTCGATAACACCTACCAATCAAATCACGGGCAATGACGTCCTGGTGCGATTATATTATACTGATTTGGAAAATGACAGTTGCCGGTTGGCTGTGGGTAACTATGATAAACCCCAGGATGCGTATGAAATGGGCGTGACACAAGTATCTTCAGATGTCGATGATGGTATCTTTGGTGATGAGACCAATGCTACCATTACCTATCACAATTATCAGGCGACAGACATGGTGCCCTGGGACAACGGCTATTATGTGCAGTTTCCGGTGAGTGGGTTTTCAGAGTTTTATGTCAATTCAGGCGGAGTCAATAATAACAAGCCGCTCCCACTCACGATTCTACAATTTACTGCTCAAAAATCAGCATCGCATACCGGTATCATCACATACAAAGTGGCGAATGACAAAGACATTTCAACGATTGAGATAGAAAAATCAAGGAATGTTAACTTTATTGAGAAGAAAACCATATTCTCAGTCAGGCAATCCGGCGAGAAGACTGTGGTAAAAGATGAAGATATCAGTAATGCGGGTATTGTCTATTACCGTTTATCCGCATTCGGGCAGGATGGATATCGATATTACAGTCCATTGAGAATCATCAATTATGGAGATCAGTGGGATGTAAATCTCAGTCCCAATCCGGCGACTGACAATGTTAGTCTACATGCGACAGGCTTGAATACAGGAGCTACGCTTAGTATTGAAGTATTTAATTCATTGGGTAAAAGTGTTTTACAGAAGCAAGTTATTGCCATCGGTGATCAATTGAATCAAACGATAAATATCACCGGTTGGGAATCCGGAGTTTATTTATTCAGGATAAGTGCAGCAAACGACATCAAAATGTTGAAAATGATAAAGTCAAACCCCTGATGGATTCTACTGATTAACATCGGTATTATCTGCGGATTAATCTGCGGATTGCTTTGTGTTCAAATGTCCATATAAGTAGCATATAGGCTGCCATTAATACTACACCAAAGACGATGTGCAATCCTGTATGTCCGGTGAAATAAAGATTAACCCGGGTTGAGATCCATTGCAGAGCTACGGCTACGACAATTAACATAAAGATCAACCGGAATTGGTATGGTACCGGAAATGCTTTCCTGCCAATCCAATAGCAGATAATCGTAATCGAAATATAACTGATAAGCGTGGCCCAGGCTGACCCGATATAACCATACGCCGGTATCCACCACCAGTTGAGCAACACTATGATAACCGCTCCGATCGCCGCGATCAGCGCGCCGGTCATCGTCCTGTCTTTAAGTCTGTACCATACACTAATATTATAGTAGAGCCCCAGAAAAACATTGGCCATGAGTAGAATCGGGAGTACCGGCAATCCTTCCCAATACCGGGGTGCAATGAAATGCTTCAGGATATCAATAAACAGTATCACAAATAGATAACCTAATAAACTAAAGATGGCAAAATACTTGGCACTATCGGCATACACCTTATAATTGTCTTCTTTCTCTGATTCCTTGAAGAAAAAAGGCTCAGCAGCATAGCGATAAGCTTGAGTGAAAAGCACTATGAGCACTGTAAGCCGGTAGTTTGCACCGTAAATTCCGAGTTGGACCTGATTTTCCTCCATAGTACCGGGCAGCCACCATTTCAACACGATCCGACCGAACATATCATTAAACATTCCCAGGATTCCAACTATAGCTAAAGGAAGTGCATAGCGAAACATTTTGCTTATCAATGGTTTATTGAACTGAAAATGTGCGCGCCTGATCACTGGAATTAAAAAAAGCAGCGAAGCCAGCGAAGAAAGAACATTAGACAAAAAAATCAGCGTAATAATCTGTTCAGGATCCCACCAGGACATCATGCCGGGGAAGTGCTGAGCCAGTATGGGGCAAGCCATTACAAAAAATAGGTTGAGTATCACATTCGTACTGATACTGGCTATTTTAATCATTGCAAACTTCCGGGCTTTATTCTCAAATCTCAATTTGGAAAAGGGAATCTCACAACAGCCGTCGATAGCCATGATAAGTCCTAATAAGTGGATAAAGATTACCCGGTCAGAGTAATCAATCCAGGAGGCAATCATTGGTGCAAAAAGTACAATCAGGCTTCCAAAAATGATGGATAATAACCAAACAGCAGTAATAGAGGCGTCATAGGTTTCCTTTTCCTTTCCTTCTGCTTTTCCATACCGGAAATAGGCGATTTCCATTCGTAAAGTAAAGAAAATCAGGATGATGCTGGTATAACTCATCAGCTCTGTAAGCTGTCCCAACTTAGCCTGTGTCACAATAGTAGAATAAGTATAGACAGGTGTCAGAATAAAACTGATAAACCTCCCCAGGATACTGCTCAGACCATAATAAATAGTCTGACCGGCTAAGCGCTTGATTGACGACATGAGTGCAAATGTAATGCCAATTGCACTTATAAAGTAAGTCTTTCTATCGCCGGGTGCACAGTAAATTCAAAACAGTAAAAATTGGAATAGTTAGTTTTCACTTAGTGCCATTCAGATTAAAATTCGTCTGAATGAATAGTGTACGTCCCCAGTGAATATCACGAACCTTTGATGATGACCCGTGTGGAGATACGCTGCCTGCATTGACCAGTTCTGTAGTTCGTCTGTCCAGTAAATTCTTTACACCTGCAGTGAAAGAAATCTGTTGACTTCGGGGTTTGTATTGAATCGAAGCATTGAGCATCATCCATCCTTTGCTAAAGCTACTGGTCAATTCCTGTTTTTCATTGTAAAAATAATACGGGGTATCACCGGTCAATTTTGTCCAAACAGTAAAAGAAAGCGGCCATTTGGGTGGTGTAATACTCAGATTATTAACCCAGTCACCTGACCAAAGTGAAGCCGGAATATTTTGTTCTCTCGACAGCACATTGAAATATCCGGTGTAGGCATAAATACTTTGAAAAGAGATAAATTCATTTTGTAGTGTCAGCCCTATGCGTCCACCTCTGGTCTTCATCTGGTGGATATTGATATAGGAATAGGAACCACCCAGATCAGCCAGATCTATCTGATCGCTGACCTTATTATAAAATCCTGACAGAATAATATTGCCGGTAATATTCCTGAATTCCGGAAGCGTGTATTCTACCGAGGCAAGAATATTATTGGAATGTTCTGGTCTGAGCAGGGTATTGCCTATGATATGATGATTATTGTCTATAAAATTAAAGAACATTTCTTTCAGCCCCGGTGAACGATAACCTACAGCATAAGAAGCTTTGAATACAATAGCATCGGACAGCGTATAACGTACTGAAAAAGAAGGTGTCCAGGCTTTTCCGCTCAGTTTACTGTATATCCATCGCGTCCCTCCCGTGATTTGCAATCCCCTTACCGGACTGTAAATAACATTGACGAGCAATCCCAGTTCGCCTTTGCTTACTACATTTGCTATTGCCGCAGTAGTATCATTTACCCGCTGTCCGTGCAAGGTCTCATAGGTATGATCTGCACCTGTGAGAAAACGCAATGTGCCACTTCTGTTACTTCCTGCAAAGGTTAGCCGGTTAAAAATCGCTGTGTTGTAGGAAGTATCCTGGAGATTAGTCAATACAGCCGAGGTATCTTTATCTACATCATAGCGAAACACATCCTTCCGCTTCTTATATGTATTGATACTATTGGTAGCCTGAAAATAAAAATTCTTGCCCAGTGCATAGTCGGTGATCAAAGCCAGATCTTTCCGTGTGGTATAATAATATTGATCATAAGCATACGGGCGGAACATTTTCCGATGAATGCTATCGAGGTTCTCTGTCTTATTATTCATCCAATGACCGGTCAACTTAAATTTCAAACCATTATCCAGATGATAGTTCAAGCCTAGCTGAAGATCCTTTTGCTGATGAGGCAACCAATTTTGAAAGCGTTGGTCGGCGTCATGTACCGGCGAGAATGCCTCTACTCCGCCATTTATTTGTAGAAGTGCATTTTTCCATTGCTGTCCAATAGAAAGATTCGCTATATGAAAGCCATTATATTCAAACAGCGTATGAGTGCTGACCTGAGTGGGATGCACCTGTGTATTGAACGTAAGAATATTGATCACGCCAGCTGAAGCATCAGAACCATAAATTAATGACTGTGCTCCCTCGATAATCTCAATCTGCCGGATCTTATCCACATTGATAAGTGAGGCATTGATATTTCCATTTTCCCTGCCGATGACCGGAACCCCATCGATCATAATCTTCAGGTTCTCACCTCCCATACCATTAATGCCAATGACACTGCCCAGGACAGGATCATAACTGATACGGATATTTGCCTCATTGGACAATATCTCGTCTAAGCTAGTCGCTCCTCTCTTCTGAATGGTCTCATACTTAATAATTTTGACCGTATTGACTGTATTTTTTGTCTCCGTGGGAATAAACTGCCCGGTAATGACGATCTCCTTGCCGGTGGCTGACCAGGCTGTATCTTCGGATATGCTCTGTGCAGTCAACCAGCCTGCAGTGAGAAAGCACTGACAGACACATATTAATATAGATAACTGTGCTCTGCTTGGGTTCAATGTTTATTGTTTATTGGATCACTACACGCTGACTAGCTACCGATTGACGTTGCAATACAGAGACTACATAGCTACCGGCAGGAATTCGGCTTGTATTCACTGATAGCCCGTTTAATCCACTTTGTAACTTTACCTTTTGCTGGTAAATTATTTTACCAGTGAAATCAGAAATACGTAGTTCAGCATCTTCCTCACTTTGTGCATTCAAAGCAAGAGTTAACTCTGTAGTAGCCGGATTGGGGGATGCCAGGAATGATAGTTCTGAAGTAGAACCCTTTGCGACAGCTAATGCACCCAGATAAGTCTTTTCAAAAACGGCATTTCCTGTACTTGCACCTTCAAAATCAATGAAAACGATTTTATAAACACCGTTTGCCTTTGTCTGGACCAGATATGATCTATTGGGTACTATCGAAAATGTAGTGCCATCGAAATATTTCCAGTCATACCCGACAGTCTGTGGGTCTGAAGAAAACTTATCTTTATAATCATCCAATTTCACTGTGCCGGGATCTACATCTGAAATCTTCACTGCTTTTACTCCGGGTGCAGTCAGCACACCTGTGACATTGTACTCCTGAAAATCACCCGGTTTATCCGGATTCTCGACGATAGTGATATATCGTTGATAAGACATATCGTAATCCTTGCCAATATCAAAATGACTGAACTCACCGGTAGTAAAACTGAAGTAGGCAAAATTTTGATTGGCATATAGTTTTCTGTCCATAGTCACGGACCTCGGTTCATTGTTATCCAGCGTGGCATATTCGATAGCAAAGTTTCCCTGGATCAGGCTCAATATTCTGAATTTTCTAAACGACCCATCTCTGAGTTTCACTACAAAAACGCGGGTTCCAGTAATTTCATGGGTAGCAGGATTATAATCTCCCCAACCCTGATCAAAGGGATTATTTGGGTCAGCCAGTGCATTTAGTGCTCCGATATTCCAGTCTGCATCCGGATTATATATCTGGTGCTTTACGATAGAATCAACATTTAAAACAGCATCAAAATCAGTTGTCCGGGCATCATAGAAAATTGCCCCGCCTGATGTCTGCGGATCCAGACCTGCACTCTCATTTATTAAAACACCTGCACTAAAACCTGAAGTGACATTGAATGCCAGATCCCAGGTAGTGGCATTGATCTGCTTTTGCGTTCCGTCATCAATATTGACGTATGACTGCTGCGAATAGTTAGCACCTGTAGAGATCTCTACATAATCCTGAGCAGATAAAGTACCTGCCAGAGTGCAAACAGTAGATAGTAAAAATGTAACTCGTGTAAACATAAGCTGTTATTTGTTACAAATGTATTTTCATAGCTCACTTCAATTGTCACAGAAATGTTAGATTTATACCCAGAAGTGATATGACGATCTCCTTACTTGTGATTGGCTTAAATTACACGTCCATTCAGGATGACTTTTTCGATCATGGACTCTCCAAAGGAATAAGGAATCACTGCCGGGCTTTGCATCGGCTGAGTGATAATTAAATTTGCGAGTTTTCCAGGAGTCACAGAGCCAACTATAGAGTCCAATTCCATAGCAAAAGCTCCATTAAGTGTAGCGGCCTGAATGGCTTCTATGGGTGTCATCTTTAGTTTGATACAGGCGAGGGATACGATGAAGTTCATATTGCCTGAAGGAGCAGTCCCGGGATTGTAATCTGTAGCTAATGCCAATGCAACACCTGCATTAATCATTTCACGGGCTCTCGGATTCGTCAGCCCCAGAAAAAATGCACATCCGGGCAACATCGTTCCTATGGTGCTACTCTTACTCAGTGTAGCAATAGAGCAATCATCCATCTGTTCTAGATGATCTACAGATACTGCGCCCAGCCTGACACCAACCTCTACACCGCCGGACACAGCCAGTTCATTGGCGTGTATCTTCGCTTTTATTCCATACCCGGCGCCAGCTTCAATAATTCTGGCTGTCTCATCAGGAGTAAAAAAACCCGTATCACAAAAAGCATCAATATAATCAGCCAGACCTTCATCTGCAATTCGAGGCAACATGTGATCCAACACCAGATCCAGATAACCCTTCCGGTTCTGCTTAAACTCCGGTGGTATAGCATGTGCGCCCAGAAAGGTGGCTTTCACAGGAATCTCATTCGTCTCTTTTAATCGGCGAATGACCCTTAGCATTTTTAGTTCGCTTGCTTCATCCAGGCCATAACCACTTTTTATTTCAATGGCCCCGGTACCCATTTGCTGCACAGCTTTAAAGCGCTGATAACTCAAATCGTATAGTGTTGATTCATCCATTGCCCGCAGACGAAGCGCAGAATTCAGGATGCCACCGCCGGATGCTGCGATTTCTTCATAAGTCTTGCCATTCAGTCGCATTTCGAATTCCTGTTCACGGGTATGGCTAAACACCAAATGCGTGTGACTGTCACACCAGGCAGGCAGGACAAAGCGACCTGAAGCGTCTATCTGCGTTGTGACATTAACAGGTACCTGTTCCATCGGTCCGATTGCTGTTATTCGCGCATCGCGGATGAGAATATATTGCTCTGAGATCGAATGCGCCATGGAAAGTTCAGCACCTCTTAAGGGTCGATCCGGTGGAACAGGGAAATACCCTAAAATATTTGCATTTGTGATTAACAGTTCAGACATGAATTCTATACTTACGGTTTGTAAATTTATTTAAAATAATTCGCCCCGAAACGCATTATTATATTACTTGTAACTATTCAGTTCAAAAGTTTTAAATTTAGGGTAACATTACCTATTTCATTAATCGAAAATGTGACACCTTGGAATAAAACCAATAACCAATTTTTTTTAGCCTGAAAGTTTTAAAAATCATTGCTCTGGGTTAAAACCGAGGAAATTAATGGATTCAGTCAACTCCGGGAAAGGAGTTGGTTAAATTAATTGCTGAAATTCAACCCTTTCAGGGTTGGTAGATTTTCTGAATCCTTTCCCCCAATTGCATTGGGGGCTATGCACATTCAGCCCAATCAGGGCTGCGATACTAAGATTAATTTGATAAAATGTAGTTTTCACTGATTTTATTTTGTGTGAGGTGAATAGTTACTATTACTTATCATCAATTTACAAGCCTGCGAATCGCTTCCCGCTGGCTCAATCCGGACATCTCATTGCTTTCCACAAACGCCAGTACCCGCTGAGGTTCGGATTTACCATATTCACGTAAAGCCCATCCTATCGCCTTGCGGATAAAAAAATCAGAATGCGGCAAATGTGGAATAATCATTTGTTGTAAGAAGTCCCAATCTGTTTGATTCTTGTATTTCAATTGGAAAATGATCGAGCTGCGAATGAGCCAAATATCCTCACTTCCATTCCAGTGCTGTATATCCTGCTTATGTAGCCGCCCATTAGCGTATGCCCAACCAACTGTATGACTTGCAATAAAATCAACTGAGTCCCACCAGGATTTATGTGTGATCTCAAAGACTAAGATGTCTGTAATCTCTGGTCCGAAATACTTTCTGTACCTATCCAGTAGCTCCATGCCTACATGCTGAAACTCCCGTTGTGGTTTGTGCCAAAGGGCTCTCACCGCATCGCTGATGGTTTGTACTGAATCTTTCTTAAAGCTATCCGTAAAGGGTTTGGAAAGTGCACGCCTATGGGCATTCTTCAGCCCGAAAGACTCAAACTGATTACGAAAATACTTGCTGATCTGAATGGCAGCATCTGCATTATAATTTCTGTCAAATAAATCCTCTAAATCGTTGATCCGTTCTTCAATGCTCATCTGTTATCTTTTGTGTGATCAGCTCAGTTTCATATCCTTTACCGATGAGATATGTAGTCAATTCACTATCATTCTGACCGGGATATAATGACCGTCTCTTTTTTATCAGATAATCCACCTTTTCAGCGTATTCGGCCGGATCTATGGCTTCCAGCGCTTTTCGGATGCAATAATCAGAAATTTGTTTTTGTTTGAGTGCCAAATGGATCTTATACTTTCCCCAATGGTTAATCCGGAATTTGCCAGAGGCAAAAGCACTGGCATAGCGTTGCTCATTGAGCAGATTCTCATCAATCAGCCGTACCAGCATTTCTTCTTGCTGCATGCCATATACTTTCCAGGAAGCTAATTTCAGTCGTACATCCAGATGACAGCGCTCACTGAAATTGCAGTACCGGCTAATCTTCTTATACACTTCCTCGTCTGTCATCCACTTAATAAAAAAAATCTCTGGTAAGTAAGTGACAAATGTAAAACTTTCCGTCTCTATGTCAAAGTTGTTTATGTACAGTGTATTGGATTAATCCTGAGATTTGCCGCTCAGGTATAATCAAGGGGTTAATCCATTTTTATCAGACGTGTGATCCTGTTCATATATGATGACTATTCACCCGGGAATACCTTGGTTTTCATTATTAAGCATTATATTTAAGTGAGCTGTCTTGTACGCAGGGCAGCTTTTTTCTTAGCAATGCTAAAAAGTACAATAAAATATACTAAATGGACAAAGGGATGATCATCCGATTTCCTTGTTTAGCCCCTTTATCCCCTTCTGGGACAAGGAAATCAAATGGTCATTTCTAAACACGAATGGTATAAATGCAGAAATAATGTATATGCGTTTAGATCAAAATTCCTTACCCGATCTTATAAGATAATACCAGCATAAAGTACTGCGTCAGTACATTACTGGATACATCCTCAAAATAAGTATCCTTGTATGCTCTGGAGATTGCTTTATTATTCTTCAGAATGTCAAATGCGACTAAACGAACTTCCGCTGCATTCTTCTTCATGAATTTATACCCTACTCCAGCATTCCACAGCAGATAATTTGCATTGACTGCATCAGCAAGACCATCATTGAAATAATGGGAAAGATCAGTATTAATCACCAGTTTATTCCACAATATGAAATTGAATTTAGCCCCGGACAGTAGCGTAAAATAAGCATTATTCGACCCGGATTGATTTCATTGACTACTGTATTGTATCTCGGTCTGCTGTACAGTGTAAAGTCAATATTCTGGCTAAAATTACTACTAATAGTCACACCACACCCATAATTATATGTCTGTGAATAGTTGACTGTGGAATTGATCATACCAGGTGCACGGGTATAACCGATTTCGCCATTGACTGAGACATTTGATTTGATAGCACTGAACGGAAAAGAATAATCTGCATTAAAACTGGCAGACACAAAGCCATTCAGGTTGATCGGATACGAGAATTGTACACCTGCCGGTAAAGTGCCATAGCCGGCAATGGTAGTATCCCGGTTGAGCAGGATAATACGATCCGTGATGTAATTCTCTGTCAGGAAACTTCGTCCACCGAAACTAAAACTGGTGTAGTTTTTAGGATTTGTTTTATTGAACCGCAAAAACATCATGTACTGGGTACTTTGATTCAAATCCGGATTACCCGTAGTGATATTCAGGTTATTTGAATTGTCGATCACATCCTGTAGCTGTGAGATAGACGGCACATTGGTACTTCCTCTGAAAAATAAGCCGGCATGATATCTTTTCTGTTTATTATAGCGTATTCCCACCATTGGCAGGAAATTATTATAGGTTCGCTTGATATCAACCGCATACGGAAATACCTGAGTAGCATTGAGCTCTGCATGCTGATACATGGCTCTGGCAAAGAGGCGGAAGTCATTCTTATTAAACCGGTACATCAGACTGGGTGAGTGTGCGATATAATTGTTGTCAGTTATATTGGACAGAGTAGTAATAAACTCCTTACTGACTTCGCCATTGTTATCCAGCACCTGATATGCCTCTTTGTTGATGTCATTATCATTGTACTGAATCTCATAGCTAATCCCGATATTATTAAAGCTATCCAATGGCTCAGAATAATCAATATCCGCATTATAGGAGCGATTGTAATTACTGGATCGTATCTCCTGGTTATCTATCTTACTCATAGTGAAAGTATCCAGATATTCTGTGGTCTGATCCTGTAAAACGAGTGGCAGATTATTCGAAAACTGTTGTTCTAATTGGATAAAAATACTTCTTCCCTTTTTTCCAAGTCCTTTCATATAATCCAGTTGATTATCTGTAGAAAGTGTACTTCCGGTATTGGAATTGAAAATTGTATTTTTATTCAATGCTTTGCTCAACTCAGATTGAACACCATAGGTATTGGCAATTAGTTCATAATTATTATAATTGAAGTTTCCGGTATAATTCAACTGAGAAGTAGAGTCAATTTTATATTCAATCCGTGTAGATGCTCTGCCATTATATGAATTATTATTGCTTTTATAATCTTCAGTATAAAGTAAATTATTATAGTACTGACGGTACGTATTACTAACCAGTTCATTCCCCGTCTTACTACCAAATACAGAGCCTGTAAAACTGATCTTTTTCCCCCATTTATCGGTCAGATTGATTCCGGCTGCATGGGATTTCACTATACCACTTTGGTTATTTCCCATTAGTGGGTTTGACATTCTGTTTCGGAAACCTCCACGGCCGCCGCCTTGGGTTGCCATTGCCGCCATATCATCCGTATCAAAATTTTGCTCATTGACATCATTACTCATAGCCAGCAGAGTCAAGCGGAAATCATTTTTAAATGTGTTCCACACCCCACCTGCCTTGTATTTGCCATCTGTCGCCATACCTGCATATAAGCGGCCGAAATTACCAGTCCTACGGTCTGGTTTAAACACAATATTAATTGTCTTCTCAGTCTGGCCATCATCCGTACCGGTCATCTGGGCTCTATCGGACTGCGCATCGAACACCTGTACTCTGTCCACAGCATCGGCGGGCAGATTGCGCAATGTGGTGGACGGACTTTTGCCAAAAAATGGCTTACCATCAACGAGGACTTTTTTGACTTCCTCACCCTGTGCAGTGACTTTACCATCCTCCATGCGGATTCCAGGCATCTTGGTTACCAGATCTTCAGCCGTAGCATCCGGATTTACCTTGAAGGCAGCTGATTTCATCTCAACGGTATCTTTCTTGATCGCAACGAGATTATTTCTGTCCACAATCTCAATGTCATTCAACATCCGGGCTTCATGGGCAATATAGAGAATCATTGGTTTGGCTGCATCACCCGGGAAACTAACCGGCTTCACCATGCGCTTATATCCGATAAATGTGGCTTCGATTAGGTACTTACCGGCTTTCAGGCCAGTGAAAGAAAACTGACCATTCTCATCGGTGACATCCTGCTTTATCATTGCTGAATCCGGAAGGGAGCGTACAGCAATACCTGCACCTATCATCTCAGTGCTATCCGCTGCATCTTTCAGTACACCGGACAGACTGGTCTGTGCTCCGATAGATTGGGCTGTGATCATTAGAAAAATTCCTGTCAGAATGGGTATAATTCGCATTTTATCTATTACTTTACTTTATTAATTCAATACAACTCATAAAACAAGCTGTATATTTCATTTTATTAACTTTTGTTGAAAAAATCTGCTATCCAAAATTCGCCGCAAAGGTAATGGAAACGAGCAGTTCCAATCATCCTACTCATTTCTTTATCAAAGATTTAACATTTCTTGCCGGGTTTCTGATTACTTTTTGCCTTTAAAACCTACCGGAATGATTCTCTGTCTGCTTTTCAATCTCTAAGTGTAAGCAGAGCAACGGATTCGACATGTCCGGTATGTGGAAACATATCGACCGCTTGTAATTTTTCTAAAGTATATTTTTCAGAAAGCCACTGGATATCTCTGGCTTGCGTAGCCGGGTTACAACTTATATATACAATTCGTGGTGTCTCCAGATCCAACATGGTCCTGACGACTGATTCATGCATCCCTGCCCGGGGTGGATCAGTAATAATAACATCTGCTTTACCGTATTTCTGTATGAATGCCTGATCAAACACATCCTTCATGTCACCGCAAATAAAATGTGCATTGGTGATACCATTGAGCTGTGCATTCTCGTGGGCATCCCGGATAGCCGCTTCCACATTTTCTATGCCTATTACTGTATGGCAATGCTTTGCTAAATAGAGTGCAATACTGCCCAATCCGGTATAAAAATCATACACCCTATCTTCCGGCTTGATTCCGGCAAATGCAAGCGCGGTATCATACAGCACTTTCGTTTGCAATGTATTCGTCTGAAAGAAAGATTGGGGACCAATCTTGTATTTAACCTCTCCCAACACTTCAACTATATATCCGGGACCTGACCAGATGATCACTTCAAGATCACTAATGCTGTCATTTCCTTTTGAATTGACTACAAAGCAAAGTGTAGAAATCACCGGAAACTGCGCAGTGAGCGCTGTAAACAATTCATCTATCCGCTGTAGCATATCATAACGCACACACAATATTACCATCACTTCACCCAGTGAGCTGGTGCGTACGATGAGATTACGCAAATAACCTTCTCCGGTCTTTATGTTGTAATAGTCCCAATTCCTTTCCTTTGTAAAATCCCTGACAAAGTTTCGGATAGCATTGGACGGGTCAGCCTGAAGGAGACATTCTTGTATGTCCACTACCTGAGCAAAGGCTTTTGGTCGGTGAAAGCCCAATCCGGGTTCGTGTACCGGAATGGTGTCCAGATTCATCTCTTCTTGTGTCAACCATCGTTTATTTGAAAATGTGAACTCCAGCTTATTTCTATAGTAATAGGGATTTTCACAACCAATTATCGGCAATGACTCTTGCGGTATGACCTTTCCTATCCTGCGGATCGCTTGCAGTACCTTATCTTCTTTCTCATGTAACTGTGCCGGATAGTCATAGTGTTGCCATTTACATCCCCCACAGATCCCAAAATGTGTACAGGGCGGTTCGACACGATGGGGCGATGGTGTATGCACCTGCTTCAGACTACCAAAATAACATCCCTTCTTTTTCTGTAAGGCCAAAAAATCAACTACATCACCGGGCACTGCACCCTCGACGAAACAAACTGTCCCATCATCAGCCCTGCCGACTGCAAACGAGCCCTCAGCGATGCCGGTGATCTTAATATTGGGTAATATCCTCGGACGGAATCGTGCCATTGATTAACGATATGGTGATTTAAGCCTGCGCATTATTATTTACCCGGGACTTAATCACCCCATTGTATCCTCCTTCCACATCTACGATATTATGGAAGCCTCTTGCCTTCAGAATGCTCGCACCGATCATACTCCTGTACCCTCCGGCACAATGAATGAAATAAGGTGTATCATTGTCGATGGTGTGGATCCAGTCATTTATATAATCAAGTGGCAGATTAACTGAATAATCCAAATGTCCCGCTTCGTACTCACTTTCCCGACGTATGTCTATGATTGAAGTTACTTCCGCTGCGTCCAATGTATCAAACGATGCAGCAGGAATACGGGTCACACTATCCGTCTCCATACCAGCTTCAGACCAGGCTTCAATACCGCCTTTCAGATAACCCAGTGTATTGTCAAAACCTACACGACTCAGTCTGATCACTGATTCCTCTTCACGACCAGCTGCAGTGACAAGCAGAATAGGCTGCCTGACATCTGCGATCAGTGCTCCCACCCAAGGTGCAAACTCACCATTGAGGCCAATATTTATGGACTGTGGAACGAAACACTTTGCGAATTCACCAGCATTACGCGTATCCAGGATCAGCGCACCACTTTCATCAGCCAACGCTTCAAAATCAGTCGGACTTAAAGCCTGCATACCGGTTTTAATTACTTCATTGGTATTGGAATAGCCGGACTTATTCATCTCCACATTCATACCAAAATATTTCGGTGGAGCCGTAAGCCCTTCCAATACAGCTTCCACAAAATGCTCCTTATCGGGTTGATTCAGTGCATAATTCAGCTTTTTCTGATTGCCCAGTGTATCGGTAGTTTGCTTCATCATGTTCTTCCCACAGGCACTGCCCGCACCATGTGCCGGATACACGATCAGGTCATCGGACAAAGGCAAAATCTTTTCATACAGACTATCATACAACATTCCAGCCAGGTCTTCCTTAGTAATCTTGCCGATCTTCTGGGCCAGATCCGGTCTGCCTACATCACCCAGAAATAATGTATCTCCACTAAAAAGTGCATGTTCATGTCCTGTCTCATCAAAGAGCAGGTAACAGCTACTTTCAAGTGTATGCCCTGGTGTATGGATGACTTTAATCGTGACCTTGCCTATTTGAAATTCCTGTCCATCAACAGCACACACGACATCAAACTCCGGTGTGGCTGATGGTCCATAGACTATCGATGCACCGGTTTGGCGGCTCAAATCGATATGTCCGCTCACAAAGTCAGCATGGAAATGTGTCTCAAAGATATACTTAAGCTTTGCACCATCCCGCTCCAGACGCTCCAGATAAGGTTTTACTTCACGAAGTGGATCTATAATGGCTGCTTCACCTTCCGAAGTGATATAATAAGCCCCCTGTGCGAGGCATCCGGTGTAGATTTGTTCTATTTGCATTGTGTAAATCTTCTGTTTTTATTCAATTCATTTTACCTTGACAACATAAAATAACAAAATTTTATTTATTTGGTTTTCACAAGTTTCTTTGTTTGAGTCTATCTATTTTATGTAACTTAGCCATTATTTTTATTCCTATCGGAATGGCTGAGACAGAGAAATTTACAGTAACTATAGACGGGAAAACCATTCAGGTCGATCCCGGGACAACCATCTTGCAGGCTGCCAGAGCTATTGGCGGCGAAGTTGTACCACCAGCGATGTGCTATTATACTCCATTGGATGAGAGTGGTGGCAAGTGCCGCACTTGCCTGGTAGAAGTATCCAAAGGTTCGGAGAAAGACCCGCGCCCAATGCCAAAATTAGTGGTATCCTGCCGTACTACCGTCATGGATGGTATGGAGGTGAAAAGCAACAGTAGCGAGCGTGTACAGGAGAATCGCAAGGGTGTAGTCGAATTTCTGCTGATCAATCACCCGATTGACTGCCCGGTATGTGATCAGGCTGGTGAGTGTGATCTGCAGGATCTGAGTTTTGAATATGGATTTGCACACTCCCGCTATGACTTCGTCAAGCGCACCTTTGATCCGATGGATTTCGGTCCGTATATTAAACTGCACATGAACCGCTGCATCCACTGTTACCGATGCGTATTTGTCGCACAGCAACTTACAGATGGTCGGGTACATGGTATGTTGGGAAGGGGTGACATGTCTGAGATCACCACCTATATAGAAAAAGCCATAGAGAATGATTTCAGTGGCAATATGATTGACGTCTGCCCGGTAGGAGCACTGACTGACCGCACTTTCCGTTTCAAAAGCCGCGTATGGTTTACCAAGCCCTTAGATGCACACCGGGATTGCCCAACCTGTTGTGGCAAGGTCGCACTGTGGATGGTAGGCGATGAGATATTCCGTGTTACTTCACGTAAAGATAAGTATGGTGAAGCCGAGGGCTTCATCTGTAATACCTGCCGCTTCCACACAAAAGAGCTAAATCAGTGGGTCATAGAAGGACCGCGCCATATCAATAGACACTCAGTGATCTCACAGGGACACTACGAACTGCCCCTCGAAGAGCAGAAGCAGATTCCCAATGTGTGATGAGGTAAAGGTTTGAATATTTTTTACGCTACCCGAAAAGCCTGAATCAGGATTGATTTTCACTATGCGTCTTTCGTGTAAACACTATTGATAATTACATCCTGTATTGTTCCTAAGATTTTTTGTTGTCTTTCCTGGCCAGATATGAATTCCCTTCAGAAATATTTTCTTTCTTTGTCACAGGAATAAATTTGACAGCGTATTGTCCTATCTTTGATATTAAGCTACCCAATTTTGACAATAAATTTTTAAAAACACCACAACAATGAAAAAATTAATCAGTATAAAATTCACCCTTTTTCCCATACTATTATTGGTAATTAATACCGTTTCTTTTGGCGCGCACATTTCAGTAGGCAGCGGATCAGGTGAATTGATTATTGACAATGCCTTTGAGACTTATGGATTACATACCGGGGATACTATTTTCATTAATCCCGGAATTTATGATTATTTAATTGTGAAGAATCACACCAGTCAAATAAACATCATTGGAGTGGAAAATGTAATCTTTGATTACAAAGGAAGCACGCTGTATAGCCTCTTATACAACAATAAAAACCTGCATTTTGAAAATTTTACCTTTCGCAATGGAACATATCGTGGACTCCATGTCGAGGGCGAATGTGACGGAATGGTTATAAAAAATATCCGTTTCAGAAATATTCCGGATGTCCAGTTGTTTTTTACTGATCTGCCCGATTATGACGGATCCGATTCTACCCGCAGGGACAATATCACCATCGATGGTGTGCAGGTCGATCAATGCAGTTATAACTCCATCGTATTGCCCTGGGGATTTAACTCAGTGATAAAAAACTGTGTCATCGACAGTACGATCGGTACTCAGGGAGTGGCTATGTATCTGCATTATTGTAAAAATATTCAGGTATATGACAATACATTTACCAATATCAATTTGGGTGGAACCGTACACAATGGTGTTATCGTGATGTCCGGCGAGGGCCGGATATTCAATAATAACTGTATTAATTATCAGGGTGACTTTATCCGGGGGCGGGCATATTCTATGGATCGTGAAGGCCCACAGGATGTCGGTGAACTTCTGGTGTACAATAACTTTGTGTGGAATTCCCGGAAATATGGTTTCATGGAATTACAATCCTTTGATGATACCAGTGGTGTCAACGTGTATGGTCCGGGCACTGTACATTCCGGTCGATTTAAGATTTACAACAATACCGCAGGTCGCATGCGGGATCTCGACTATGAACGCGGTGGCAGTATGTTTTCGCTCTATACCTTTGCGCGCAATGATCATGAGATTAAGAACAATGTGGTCTTCTTCCCCAGGACTGATGCACCACCAGAGGCAGTTCACAGTCAGACCACCGCTATATTCAACATGAACGGAGGTTCGATAGATCAGGTCGATACCGCCAGTAACTATTATTTCACCGACTGGAGCCAACTCGCTGATAGTGTGCAGGGAAACCTCTTATCAACCAGCCTCCTGATAGATAAAGGCGTAAGTATTCCTTATTTTGATAGGGACTATGCCGGAGTAACCAGACCACAGGGAGCAGCCTGGGATGTAGGCAGGATGGAGTATGTATCGGCATCAAATAAAATCCGGGAAAATAAAGCTAATCAGATATCAGTAATAATTTATCCTAATCCATTTACTCAGGTGTTCACAATTGAGACAACTTCAGTTTCAAACGAATTAAATGCTGTTTTTTCAATATTTAATGCTTTGGGTGAAAAAATAATGGAACATAATGTAAAACTATTGTCAGGCAAGAACAAGTACCCGATTGATCTTGATGGCTATCCTGCCGGAATTTATTTACTAAAAATAATCAAAAATAACCGGCTGGCCGGGACTGTGAAATGTGTAAAAATATAATTGAGAAGAGAAGCGCTATTTATTTACTTTACAGAGCCGCTAAATTTTTGTAATTATTCCCTTTATTTCTCATTTCTCTATTTGCTGCTTCACCTTGAATTCATTGTACTTCGTTTCTAAAAACTTGAAACCTGCATCCCGGTACTCCAGCGTTCCGACAGTAAAATGATCCCCGGGATAGTACGCGAAAATAAACCCTGTATTCAGTTTATGCATTTCCTGGTCAAATAAGTGAACTGCATCATTCAGTAGGAAATTATCCTGTTCACCTACACTTACACGTATTTTCCCATGAAGGTCAGACTGTAATTCAGGCCAGTTAGTCCTTAGATACAATGATATATCATACTTTTTCCAATGTTCTGCTATTTCAGAGTGAATTGCACCTGTCACAGCATCACATAATTCCCCCGGAGATCCATTATTGTTTCTGGGGCTGAAAACTGCATTAAAGGAATGCATCTGCTCTCCTCTGGAAATTACATTTTCCATTTGATAGGCTTGTTTTTGTGATGCCCATGGTATTTTTCCTGCGACGGTAGCCATCTCATGTAATGTACTGTCTTTGCCATAATACATATTCTTGTCAGTGTATAGATTTATTCGCTGAAAACTTCTGAAATCCACCGGATCCGGAGAAGAGGACCAACAGGCAGTAAATATTCGGGGATAATGTGATTGCAACCAAAGTACGGTCCATCCTCCACTACTATGTCCGGCAAGAAATCTGGCTGAATCACACCTAAACTTTCGCTCTATCTCAGGTATTAATTCCTTAGTAAGTGCATCACCCCAGGGACCATTGTTATCGCTATTTGCATATACACTATGACCTAAAGGGCATTGACCATCGAGTATCACTCTGATACATGGTGTCGTATCCATCGGTGCATTGGCATTAGCCATACCTGACATCCTGTGATAATCCCCTCCGTAACCATAGACAAAATACAATACAGGATATCTTCTGTCTTTGTACACATTATACTTTTCTGGCAGCCACACAGCAGCATTGATAGTAGTTGGTCTTCCATAAAAACTGGTCAGTAATTTAGATGGCACTTTTATTTCCCGGACGAAATCCGTTTCTTTAAAATTTTCTACGGGAATTATTTGATCACAAACTATATCAAAAAAATCATTTCTATCCTTGCTAAAAATTACTTGTACCACTTTATTATAAATATTTCCGGGACTACCGGCTATGGCCCGACCGCCCAAATTATTATCCCAAACGATCTGTGCATAATATGTTCCTCGCTCTATATCCGTCAAAGGCACCGGATAAGAGATTGCAGCATCATCAAACAAAACCGCCTCATTTGGCTTAATATCCTTAACAGCAATTCGAAAGCATGGAAATGCATCTATACCCACTCTACCATCCTTCGGGCTTTTATTCTCTTTCGATAAATACAGATACACATTGCCTGAAAAGCTTTTCTGAGTATCCGATTTATATCTGACACTTATTTTCTGCGCATTAGCAGTGAATAAAAAGAATGAAAGAAAAGTAAAAGTCAAAAAGGTATTGCGATTATTCATTTGTTCTTGATGGTAGATTGTGAAAAATATTTAAAAATTGATGTAATATACCCATTATTCTGCGTATTACAAATTGCAAATTTCCTTTGCCTTTATCGCATACAGAAACTTCAATCTGTATCATTATCAGGAGTATATTAGCAGTTTTAAACCATACTCCGCAGGACTTTCTGATATTATTTAATACACAAATTCAGCACTACTGATTAATCCTTTGATAATCGTTTCCGCATCCGGCTTAAAGATTGTGGCTCTATATTCAGATAAGCAGCAATATACTGAAGTGGCACCCGGCAGAATATCTCCGGCCGCTTCTCGATCAATTTAAGATACCGTTCTTCAGGTGTCATGACTTTTAGCTCTTCCAGTCGGCTTCTTGCCGCACTTGCTGCCGGCAACATTTTAATAACATACCATTGTTTGAGTTTAGGGATTTTTTCTGACAAAAAATCGAACTTTTCTTTCGGAATTACCAGTAGATCACAATCCTCTAATGCCTGTACAAAATTAGTCCCTGGGTGTCCACTGTAATAGCTTTCAAAATCACCTACCCACCAGTCCTCAAACGCAAAAAACAGAATGCGTTCGTGCCCCTTTTCATCAATCACAAAATTACGGATACATCCTTTATTCAGATAGGCTTTAGCACAGCATATCTGACCTGCGCGCAGGTAATATTCTTTTCTGGGAACTGTTTTAATACAAAAATGCGATAGCAATAAGTTGAACTCATCATCGTCAAGACCAAATGTCTGGCGAAAAAGAGTAATAAACTTTGGATTGAGTATGTCAATATTAACTCCCATCACAAATCCATCAGGAAAATGTTCTACTATAATTTCAGATCATCAGCGTACCAAACGAGCACATCGCAAGTAAAATTACTTAGATTTCATGTATTCAGGCTTCTATTTCCCATTATTAGTTTTGTAAAGAAATGTTATTCTCATAACAGGTATTGGATTAGTTGAATACTTTCAGATATATTTTGAATGAAAAAATTCTTTTACTTGTCTTGGGTAAATTTCTTTTTCATGTTAGATTGCGAATAGGAATGTAGATATCTTCTGATGAATCCGGATCATTATTCCTGTATTTGTCACCCAATATTTCAAAATGCAATCGTTCATCTAAAATATATGCTGACGATGGCAACCATTCATTGAATATCTTCTGAAAGATAGTATTGTCATTGCTGTGTCCCTTGTACACAAAAACTGCATACAATCCCGCTTCAATGATTAATGTCTTCATACCTGTGGGCACATTGATAAAGTCCGGAACTTCAACCGCCGCCCATTTTGTAAACTTTTTGTTCGGGTCAAATTTCTGAAAATATCCGCGTGGATAATCAGCTACAGAATATAACTCATTACTTAGTACATTTTTAATTTCTTGCCTCCGGAGCATAAACTCTCTCCAAAGGCCAACCGGGTCGTATGCTACGTGGCTGAGCATCCCGCGCATCCCTACTAATTTCTTCTGATTTATTTGTTTTATTTCCGGGTCCGGCATCTAATAATTTGTATTTTCAATCCAAATTTTATATTTCAGTTGTTAGAATTTATTTCTTAATTATTTTATAAATATATTGCCTGCCCATACTTTGAACCCTAACAATAAAAACCCCACTCTGCCATCCCTGTGTATCGATCACATTCCTTAAATTTTTTCCAGTAAAAACTACCTTCCCCATTATATCATTCACGCTCATGGAAAAAGGCAGGTTCTGTTCGTTTGCTAAATACAATCTTTCACCTATAGGATTAGGATACACCTTAATTACTGTTTCCTCCTTTTCATCAATAGCTGCACTGTGTAAAAGATTTGTAGTGTATCCTATATACTTCATTCCAAAGGGCTCATTGGCAAACCAGGCTATATCATTATCCAGATCATTATCCAGATCACCAATATTGATATAGGTATAACGATACAAAGAATCGACTAAACTAACCGAATTTAACTTTCCAGTTCCATCATTATTTTTATAATATATTCCTCTACTCACTACGGGAATATACACTGCGTCCGTAAACTGGTCAGCATCCAGCAAGTCAAACTTAAGCGGAGGATTCTGAATATTACCGGCATTAAAATAATTAGTCTGATATTCCGTAAAATTGTCGTTTCCATCATTCAAATAAGTTACGATATCACCCGAGGATTCTTTCTTCGGATAGAAAATATCAAAATCTCCGTCATGATCGATATCACAGGATTCAAGTGTTACGAATATTTCATTAGTCAGTGTTTGTGAACTGAATGTCAGGTCATGGTTATTAATATAGAGTTTGATACCACCAGCTGTATTTGTAACAAAATCAATATACCCGTCACCATTATAATCATGCACTACCAGATTGTAAAACTCACTGCCTCCGGCAACTTTTATCGCGCCAGAAAAAACCCCGGCATTCTGAATATATACAGCTATCCCGAGATCATGGCAACTTATGATATCGGGATCCCCATCTTTGTCTAAATCCGCAAAATAGCTCCGGCTCACCACTACATCGATACTATCATCGATAATAATTTCTTTCCAGTGCACACCTCCACCCAAATTCTGATAGAGCCGAATGCCAGCAAAAACCGCATTGTAAGAGACCAGAATATCATTTAGCTCATTATTGTCAATGTCATCATAATCGATAAAGACAGGTTTATTTACAGTATTTGTGATAGCAGTCATTTTCCTGAATTCAGGGAATTCATTTCGATACCAATACACTGAATCATACAAATTGGATACAATAATATCCAGTTTTTGATCACCATCCACATCTAATACATTTAGGTTATTGATCAAAGCATTCTTCATCGA
>Ga0138256_10001479_pt1 | contig 25293 bp, 19 predicted proteins | sample KNB2016incub_MG_FD_105486 | JGI IMG/M metagenome (GOLD analysis project Ga0138256, IMG submission 105486) | Active sludge microbial communities from wastewater in Klosterneuburg, Austria - KNB2014incub_MG | ecosystem: Engineered > WWTP > Activated sludge > Unclassified | place: Austria...
ATCATTCGTATTTCTGATCGTAAGTTGTTTCCCCGATGTAAATTCAGAACCAATAGCCGTTACAGATACGGTACCCGATTTAATGGCCGTCGAAGCAAATGTGGATGTAGAAAGCGAAAAGAGATCAATTTCACCCGTTGCATCTTTAACTTTGATTTTATCTGAATATTTCGTTCCTCCCGTCAATGTAGCGTTGACTATTTTTATAAGCGTGGATTCATGCTGAGCCGCATCAAACTGCGAGACAGTAATTACCCTAGGAGTCACACTTTTGCCGGAACCCAATACTTCTACATTGGTATTATCAAGATTTTGAACTTGAAGTAATTTATTAAATTCAGAAAGCTCACCTCCTGTCAGACTCACTTTCACTTCTGATCCCATAGGCACATTGATGGCAGATTTAAATCTAAAAACTATCCCATATTCGCCATCCTGTACAACCATATTCTGACCGTTAATATTTTTATTGGCAACGTCAGATATCACGACACCTATAACAAAACCAGTACTCAAATTTTGGGCTGTTCCTGTGAATTTGTCTCTTAAATCTTTAATACTGATTTGTGAACCTGTCGGACTACCACCACCGCATCGATCTTTATCAAATGCTACATCTCTGGTATCTCTGATAAATAATTGTTTGTCAGATCGAAAAATACTGTATACCGCGGTCAATGTACCATTTTTTTCAGGCAATACATCATTGGCAAAATCAGCATAACCACTATTTCTCACTATAATTTTATTATTGAAACAATCAATCAAATCCTGATTGATGGTAATCGGTGGGTCAACTGTATTGTTGGCATATTTTTTATCCGCACCTACACTCGAAAACTGAACTCCTTCAAGTTGAATGAGTGTATTGAGGTCCGTACTACTAAGTTCAGTGATTTTTTTTATACGAGGTTTTACTTCAATTCCAAAAGAACCCTGAACCAAAATATCTGCCATCAGTGTAGATGGAATGTATCCCAATCTAGGTGATGTCCCGGAATTATCCACACCCATACCCAATTGAGGTAGACCGTTGTAATCTGAAATAGTTAGTCCTTTCAGTTTTACAAAAATTCTTCTGCCGACCGGATAGGTAGCATGTATCTCATTTTCATCTATCAGCAATGCAATCCCAAGATCTGAATTGTCATCTTCCACAATGAGGGTTTTATAAAAATTTCCTGACCGGTCGTCTGCAACCACAACTACCTTAATATATTTTTCAAGATCAATAGGGGTATATTTTCCAGCCACGTAATATTTTGACATTACTTCGGTAAGACTTACTATTTGTTCTGCAGGAATTTCAGGGTCTGATCCTCCGGTGGGTGGTGTATCAAACTCTCCTTTGAGACACCCCGACAGGATGAACATAGATGAAAAGCTTAATGCAATGATAAAAGTTTTAATGACTATGGATTTCATTTATATAATATTTTATAATTTTAGTGAATTATCTTGGAAAAATGTAGGCAACATTCAGATTAAAATTAGTGCCGTATGAATAAAAATATCTTGGTGGAAATTTTCCCACATCTTTGGTTTCGTAATCGAATCTTAATTGTTCAAATCCCCCTGTTTTGAAGTTGGTATTGTTTAGGATATTGCCCGCATTGAGGTTTATCCTCAGATAGGCTCCTGTTTTAAACCTGTGTGACTTACCAACCGAAAAATCAACTGTGAAAGCATCAGGAAGTTTTTCTTCAGCTATTATTTCCTGTAAAAGATCACTCTCATTTGAAGGATTAACAGTTGCCACTGCTTCTGCTGTCCTTCGGTCAGGATTGAAGGATAAATAATTTTTACTGAAGCCATTTACATTCAGATTCAAAGTCCAAAATCTGGAACTCCGGTAAGTAACCCCTACCGTACCTGCAGTCTGCGGCATACCGGCTACATAATAGTTTTCTATGTACACTACCCTGCCCTGCACAAAATCCACAGCACTATTGTCTCTGGAAATGGACGCCAGAGGTCTGCTGGTGTGATAATACTCTCCAACCGAACCGGCTGCAGTCAAAGCTATTTTTGTAGTCAGATTATATTCTGCACCAAATTCTATACCCATATGTTTACGGTCAATTCCTGTCATGACATAATTGACAAAAGTCCTGAATTCTTCATGGTAATATACATCATTACTGATCTTATCCCTGAAATCTGTGTAAAAAGCAGAAATTCTGGCTTTAAATTTAGTATATCTGGCAAGATAAGACAAATCAAACGCTACTATTTTTTCGTTTGTCAGGTTTGCAACAATCTGATCTCTAACCCGTGGCGACACATAAGCTTCATTTGCAAATGGTGCTCTTGTGCGGTAAGAACCGTTGATCACAAAATAATTTCTGCCATCCAGTTTATAGGTGATGCCTCCTTTAGCACCAACATTCATAAAATTTTGTGTCTCAGATTTTCCGAATGAGTTACCAGGAAATAAACCCACTTTTGTATAACCTTCTCTATAAAAGGATTGATTGGCTAAAGAAATAGCTCCGTAATAGTCAAATTTTCCGGTTTTTACCACCACCTGACTCCATGCTGATGCACGGGATGTATTGATGTCGTAATTGTGTCCGAAAATATCTCCTTCTTTTAGTAATCTGTTGGGTCTGTTTACATCATTCTGACCTGCATCCGGATTGCCGGGAAAATCTCTGAGCGCAAATCTGTTAAAGTCAATATAAAAATCAGCTCCGAGCAAGTCTTCTACCCTTCTGTAGTAATGAACTTTCTCCCTTAGATATTGTAAACCGCCGGTAAAATAAATTCTGTCTCCCAGTTTGGTATTGATCACTGAGTTGAAATTAAATTTCTGATTGTCATAATTTTCAGTTTCCTGTATATAAGCAGCCAGTTTTCCGGTCATGTTATTTCCGGCTATCCCATCCACATCTTCGATCGTATAATTTCTTGTGGCATTGGCATTGTACAAAGCCTGCCAATTTACCTGCCTGTTTGCTTCATCAGCTGTCAGAAATTCGGTCACCCTGTCTTTTGCTTCCTGAGTGTTGGCATAGCTGGGGAGTTTTCTGTAGTAATCCGGTCTTGGGTCCGGTGCATCATACCAGTCCAATCTGGTGGAACCATAGTTTCCAAACTGAAAACCAACATTGGTCATTACATTAGTGTTGGACGATAGCTTCCAGTCATGTCGTAACATCACTACAGGTTGATGTATGATATATTCCCGTGAGTTTCTGACTTCTCCGTTTTGGTAACCCCAATTTGGATTATAGTAATTGGACCCCGCCAAATCGTACATTTCCTGCACGGATCCGGTAGATCTTCCTCTCCGCTGCGGTGATCCAAAAGCAACAACATTCAGCAGATGTTTATCGCTGATTTTTCGGTCAACGGATAAAAAATAACTGTTTGCCTGTAAATAAGTTCCTTTTATAAATCCCTGACTGCCATATGAGTGCGATGCAGTGGCTGCAATGGCCCAGCCATTTTTCATCATACCCGTGGAGTATGTACCCATCAATCTGTGCTGGAATGTTCTGTTGGAAAGTGCATAAGTAATTTTCTTTTCTTCTCTTTGACTTGAAGCCCTCAGGTCAATAAAAGTGGCTCCACCGATTCCTCCGAAAGTATAATCACTTTCAGAAAGGTTAATAACATTGGATCTGTTTCGCATGACATCATTCAATGAGCTCCATGCTGTCCACAATACTCTTCCATCGTCCTGATCATTCATCAGCATGCCATTCATCAACATGTCCGAATCTTCATTAAAATATCCCCGTGGGCGGAATCTGCCTGAACTAAGATTAAAAGCGGTGGCATTTACAAACGGATCTCTTCCTGCGGACAATGCACTTGAAAAGTTGTCATTTTCATTTTCCATAGAAGCCAGATCAGTCACATCAATCACAGAAATTTCGTGAGATACGGATGTAAGACCTCCTTCTATTTCAATATCACCCAAAGACACATCACTGCCGGCTAAGACTACTTCTTTGATGGAGACAAGGGTATTGTTGATATTGGCAAAAATGGTGTAATTTCCGCTTTTGATATCCCTGAATGTAAAGCTACCAGTTGCATTGGTAAATATGATCAGATCAATGTTGCTTAGCGAAAGCGGAACGGCCGGAATGGGTTGTTGGGTGCTTTTATTCAACAATCTGCCCGAGATATTCTGGCCAAATGTTAAAATGACATTAAAGAGTAAAAAAATCAGCACTAAACTGACTGAATTGCGTCTAATCATCAGATGGTTTGTTAAATCAAAATGTAAAGGTAAATATTATAGTGATGTTTCATATTAAGGCGAAATTAATTTTTCGTTTATTGTCAATTATAGCAATCCATAAGACTATATTTGCGCCAAATTTTAATACAATGTATAAATTTTTAGTTCTTCTTATTTGTTCATTTTTGTATTTTGGAGTTCAACCTGCAAATAGCCAGAATAACTCCAAAAAAGTCAAAATCGTAAGTTTGGGTTTTTATAATCTTGAAAATCTTTTTGACACCGTCGATGATACACTCATCAATGACGAAGAATTTTTACCAAATGGGGCAAGGGCATGGACAGATGAAAGGTATCAGGAAAAGCAGGCCAACATGGCATATGTCATTTCTCAGATCGGCATACAGGATGTAAAAGCGGGACTTTCTTTGCTGGGAGTATCAGAAATAGAAAATAGAAAAGTTCTTGAAGATCTGGTAGTGCAACCCTCCATAAAAGACAGAAATTATCAGATCATACATTATGATTCGCCGGATGCCAGGGGCGTGGATGTTGGTCTTTTATATAATCCCAATCATTTCGCTCCCTTGCTGTCTAGACCAATTCCTTTGGTAAATTTTGAAGATGGGAAGAGACGATATACCAGAGACGTTTTATATGTGAAAGGATTGCTTGATGATGATACAGTACATGTAATGGTCAATCACTGGCCGTCAAGGGGTGGAGGTCCGATCACTGCCAATCACAGAAATAATGGGGCAAAATTGTGCAGATCGGTGGTAGATTCAATATTTCAGGTAGTACCAGATGCAAAAATATTCGTCATGGGCGACCTTAATGACGACCCGACTGATGAAAGCCTCAAATCATATCTCAGATCGGTAAACAATATAAAAGATATTCGAAAAACAGGCATGTATAATCCCTACGAAGATATGTTTAGAAGAGGACTTGGGTCAAATGCTTACCGTGATGCCTGGAGCTTGTTTGATCAGATTATTATTTCTAAAGGTGTGACAGATAAAAAGTCAAAAGGATACCAATTTTTCAAAGCAAACATATTCAATAAACTGTTTCTGGTGCAGCCAAATGGTCAGTACAAAGGATACCCGTTCAGAACATTTTCAGGAGATACTTATCAGTCAGGATACAGCGATCACTTTCCGACCTATATTTATCTGATCAAAGGGCTGGGAGCCGGTTAATAAAAATAAACATTTGTTTTACATGCGTCGAAGAATTAAAACAAAATGTATATTCCTTCTAAACAGGGATTGGATTAAAACATAATCATTTAAAATTCTTAAATACTATCAAATTCCAAATGTCTATGAGTCACTAATGGTGGGTGACATGAGAAGTTTGAATGTTCATCATTAAGTCTGCAGATCAACTTACATTTTTAAAACCCACAGATAATAATTTTGTTAAAATTTCAGTTAAATTCAATATATCAACACAAATAATATACTACATGAGTTCCCGATTTTCATTCTTCTTTCTCTTCTCTCTTTTTATTATTGTATTTCAAAGTACGGCTCAAATAGATTCCAGCAAAGTTGCCATCACTCGTTTTGACAAAGTCAGCACGGATGCACGAGTAAATAATATCTATATAGACGACAAAAATGTTATTTGGCTGGCTGGTTCCAAAGGTTTGATCGAAACAACAGGAGATGCCAGTAAATTTAATATACATTTTCCCAACACAGAAATGATCGATGTAATTTCAGACAAAAGGGACAACTTCTGGTCTGCTTCATCCAATGCCTTGTATAACCTAAAAACAAAAAATTCCTACTCCCTCCCTGATGATGGTGTAAAAATATCTGACATTACTTATCTGGATGGACAAATTTGGGTTGGCACAAATAATGGACTGTACGCTTTTAACACCATTTCAAATAAATTTAAAGCATACGATTCTGAAAATTCAAAGCTGGCCAGTAATGTGATCCATTTCGTTCATGCTGACAAAAACAGAATTTTGTGGGTAGGGACGGACCATGGTTATATCAGAATTGATGGAGACAAGTGGGAACTTCGGGATAAAAAAATAAAAATGATGGCTACCTGCGAGAATAGTGAAGGACAATGGATCATCAGTGAAAAAGATATGTTTCTGATTAATAAGTATAACCGTCTGTTTCCGGTTAAACTTGATCCCCGGCAATACAGAGGTAAAATCAACAATTTTGTTTTAGATTCTAAAGGAAGAATTTATATAGCTTCAGAAATATTGGTCAGGTATGATCCTTATAAGGAGATCATCGAAAATTACTCTGAAGATGCAGCATCGCTCAGCAAAGCAGCATTAAGTCTTGGCTGTGATAAAAATGATAATATATGGATTGGCACTGATGGAGCTGGTTTTTACAAGCTACTTTTTGGTGATGTGGCCAAAGAACAACTCAACGCTTTCTGTCTGATAGAAAAAGGGATTCAGTGCACAAATAGCAATGATGGAAAAATAAAAGTCAGTGCTTCAGGTGGTACAAGGCCATATACCTATCTGTGGAGTATAAAAGATGCCACAGGAAATTCGATTTCAGGATTATCACCCGGTAATTATGAAGTGACCGTTACCGATAAATTACAAAACACATTTGTAGCCTCGATACAAATGGCAGCTCCGGAACCTATCACGATCGAACTGGTTTCCAACAATCGTGTAACAAATCCAGATAAACCGGATGGTTCAGTGTTTGTGAAAGTAGGCGGTGGAGCTGGTAATTATACATATCAGTGGTCAAACGGCCTGTCTACACAAAACCTGACATCTGCAGTATCAGGACTTTACAGTTTGAATGTAAAAGATAAAAACGGATGTATGGCTACAGCTTCATTCAATGTAAAAAGAGAAAAGTTTATACCTGACCTGGTGATCAGTAAAGTTACTATAGGTCAAAAATTAAGAATAAATGAACTTAATTTTTCTGCAGACAGCTCCACCATCACACAGGAAAATTATGATATCCTGGAGGAAGTCTATGAGTTTCTGGTGGCCAATCCAACTGTCGTTGTAGAAATAGGAGGGCACACAAATACAATTCCTCCGCATGAATATTGTGACCAACTGTCTACTGCAAGGGCCAAAAGGGTCGCGGAATTTCTCCATGATCGGGGCATAGCAAAAAACAGAGTTTCTTTCAAAGGCTACGGTAAGCGGGAACCTCTGACCGATAGCACTTCAACTCAGGGACGTCAAAGAAATCAGAGGGTGGAAGTCAAGATATTACAGTTGTAATCTGGGAAAATTTAAATCTGCAAAGACCAAACATTATTTCAAAATTGTATTATTTTAATTTAAATGATTCAAGAAACTTATCCATGTCATGATTTAGGCTTTTTTCTGATAATGTATATACCTGTAAAAAATAAAGTCTTTCATTAACCAAAATAATTCTGCCTTTTACAACAGCTTTGTTGCTGTTGTATGAAGCTCTGTATATAATACCCGGATGATTCCCATACGGGGCTTCTGATTTATAGACCAGTGTTCCCGCTAAATCTTTTATTTGCGTTTCTAAACTTACATTCAATAATTCCTGTATTAAGTCTATGCTATCACTGTGAAAAGTACCCTGAGGATAATCTATGTAAGACACCATATATAAATAATTGGGGTCAGTATCCAATCCCTGGTAGAGCCATGTCACAGGTCTGATATAACCTATATCAGTCAACACATTTTTTTCACCATTTTTCATCTCCCCCGGTGATTTTACTTCAAATGCCTGACCTGTTGGCGCAAATGTTATCCAGGGTGATTGAGCATCTGAATTAGAAACGCTTAAAATATAAAATATAAAAAATATAAATCTGACTATAGTATTAAAACCCAACATGATGTTTTTTTTAGTTAAACGCAAAATTGAAAAAAAAGTGCCGGTTAACTGTTATTATAGGATTTCTTTAAGATATCACCATTCTATATGTCAATAAAATAAAAATGGATTGATCATTAATCTGTCAGAACCAATGAATTCAGGTTGTTTTGGATATCCGATCATTTTTTAGCTTTTTTTTAACATATCAACAGAGTACAATACCGGTTTACCCCACTTATATAACCGAAAACACTTTATTTAAAACTTTTAAAATTTTAATCTTTATGAAAACGAATTTTGTAAAATTTCATTGGTTAAGCATCATGGTCATTGGATTGTTTTTGACCTCATGCACAGAAAATTCTGAAACTTCGGATGAAGCAACAGCTGAAAGTTACGCAGAAGAAACCGTATTCAGAACACAGGAATCAACCAATATGGGTAGGTTTGGTTGTTATGAGCTTGTCTTTCCGGTCAATCTCAGTTTCCCGGACGGAAGTTCAGTTGAAGTAGACTCTTATGAAACATTTAAGTCTGCAGTTAAAGAATGGAGAGGTGAAAATCCTAAAGTTCGTATCAGACCTTTCATTGGTTTTCCTTATGATATCATCAATTCTAAAGGCGAATTAATTACAGTGGATGACCAGACAGAACAAAAAGAACTAAGGATGGCGTGTAGAAAAGACTTTTTTGGAAATCATAATCCTATGGGTCACAATGACAGACCAAAGCTTTGTTTCAGACCTACATTTCCTTTCAGTGTAGCTTTTCCGGATGGTACAATCATCACTCTGAATTCGAAAGAAGACAAAAGTAAACTCCATGATGCAATCAAAGCATATGTAGCTGCAAACCCGGGAGAAAGAGTGAGACCAACACTTGTATTCCCAACAACAGTAAAACTGGAAGACGGAACTTTGGTTACAGTAAACTCAAAGGAAGAACTTAAGGCTCTTAAAGATTCCTGCAAATAATAAGTATCTCAGCTTTGTATAGAGATTTGAAGGATAGAAAGATCTGAAAAGATGTTTTCTATCCTTTTTTTATTTGTTCACTCTTTTTCAGCCGGTTGTATTTTATCAGGTCTGTTTGCATCCACCTTTCCAAATTCATCCACATAAATCCTGGCAAGAATAAAAAAAACAGAAAGTACTAAAGGGCCAAAAATAACACCGATAAAACCAAACATATTGATACCAATGATTACTCCCAAAAGAGTGATTAATGGGTGCACATCGGCCAGTTTTTTCTGCACTAAAAATCTGGCAATATTATCTACTGACCCAATGACCACAAATCCCCAAATCGCCACACCGATTCCCTGCCATGGACTAACTACGGCAAACTGATAAATAGAAAGAGGCAGATAAATAGCTAAAGTTCCGACAATGGGTATCACAGAGCTGATGGCTGTCAATATTCCCATCAATATAAATTCCTCAACCCCAAATATCCAGTAACCAATAAATCCAACTAATCCCTGAATCACTGCAACAATGGGAATACCCAGAGCATTGCTGTATACCAGGTTTCTTATTCCAGTGATTATCTTTTTCACGTTGGCCGTTTTGAAAGGGACATTCTGCCTTAGCCATTTTTCTACCTGTCTTGTTTGTACCAATAAAAAATAAAGAACAAGGTACATGAGAAACATATTGCCTATGGCAGAAAAAGTACCACCCAATGTTTTCTGTGCAAAAGGAATCACCTGATTACTTATTTTTTCTACATTTTCAGTTTTTAATATATCGATCTGAAAATTTGACTCTAAATACTGGTGCACTTCATTAAAAACTTCATTAATAATAGCAGGATTGTCTATCACTGGCATTATTCGGTCTATAGCAATGGTAGTTATATAAACCAGTGGGATTACCATGATGACCAAAGAGAGAACCATCAGGCTAAGCGCAGCTATCCAGGGTTTCCACTTCCAGATGATGACCAGATATTTCATAGGGTACATGAGAATCACATACAAAGTCACAGCACCAAAAAAAGCACCAACCATAAAGTACAATTCCATGAGGATGATTAGTCCTATAAATATAAGAAAAGAAAGAAAAAAAAACTGTCGAATGGTATTGGGGTGTATCTGAGAATTTGAAAAGCCAGGTTTTAGACCCATAATATTAATTTTTTACAAAATAAAGCAAATAATACCATCCATGGAAGATATCAGGCAATTATTCTGAACTTCGACGTTGATACACGTATTTTTCTTACCTTTGCATCCTGAAAATAAGATATGTCGCAGATTGTAGCCATTGTTGGCAGACCTAATGTTGGTAAATCCACTTTATTCAATCGTTTGGTTGGCGAAAGAAAAGCCATTATTGATAATATAAGTGGTGTAACCAGAGACCGGATTTATGGATTTTCTGATTGGAACGGGAAAAATTTCACAGTAGTAGATACAGGTGGATTCGTCAAAGGCTCCACTGATGTTTTTGAATCTGAAATACGTCGTCAGGTCCAGATAGCTATAGATGAAGCATCAGTCATTGTCTTCATTACTGATGTTACCACAGGTATTACTGATCTGGATGAAGAAATAGCCAGAATGCTCAGAAAAAATCCCAAAAAAGTCATTCTGGCAGTTAATAAGGTGGACAATGCACAAAGACAAATGCTGGCCAATGAATTCTGGAGTCTGGGGTTTGATGACACGGTATTTATTTCATCTATATCCGGCGGTGGTACAGGAGAATTGCTTGATCTGGTTGCAGAAGTACTGCCTGAAAATATATCAGAAGAAGCCAATTTACTGGATAATGCTATACCCAGGATTGCCATTGTTGGTCAACCCAATGTGGGCAAATCTTCCATGACCAACGCCCTCATGGGGGAAGAAAGAAATATTGTCACTGATATTCCTGGTACCACCAGAGATGCCATTTACAGTTTGTACAACAAGTATGACAAAAAGTTTTATTTGATAGATACTGCGGGTATCAGGAAAAAAGCTAAAGTCCATGAAGATCTTGAATTTTATTCAGTTATTCGTGCTATAAAAGCCATCGAAGAAGCGGATGTTTGTCTGCTGATGCTGGATGCTACTGTTGGACTTGAATCACAGGATCTTAGCATTTTGGGTCTGATACAAAAACGTAAAAAAGGATTGGTCATACTCGTCAACAAATGGGATCTGATAGCTAAAGAAACAAATACTGCCAGAGATTTTGAGAAAAATCTGAAAGAAAAAATAGCCCCGTTTAATGATGTACCGGTTTTGTTTACTTCTGTTTTGGACAAACAACGTATATTCAGAACTGTAGAAACTGCCCTCGAAGTGCACGAAAACAGAATTCAGAAAATTAAAACTTCTGTGCTCAACGACCTGATGCTTGATATCATTGAAAAATATCCGCCTCCTGCACATCGCGGCAAATATATAAAAATAAAATACGTCACTCAATTGCCGCTTTATTATCCGGCTTTTGTTTTTTACTGCAATTATCCGGATCATGTAAAACCAAGCTATAGGAATTTTTTAGAAAATCAACTTCGCAAACACTTTAACCTGACGGGTGTTTCTATCAGTGTTTATTTCAGAGAAAAGTAAATCATAGAATGGGTTGGATCAAAACAAATTTTGAAGGCGTATGGGTTTTCGAACCCAAAATATGGGATGATCACAGAGGATACTTTGTAGAAACTTTTAATGCTTCTGGCTTACCTCAGGAATTGAAAGACTTAAATTTTGTGCAGGATAACGAAGCAAAATCTACGAGAGGTGTACTCAGAGGGTTACATTATCAGCTTCCACCCAAAGCGCAGGCTAAATTGGTAAGATGTGTTTCAGGCGAAATCTTAGACGTAATTGTGGATATAAGGCCCGGTTCCGATACATTCGGGAAATATCTGTCCGTCATTCTCAATGAGATCAATAAAAAACAACTTTTTATACCTCATGGATTTGCACACGGGTATGTAGTATTGTCTGATACAGCCATATTTGCCTACAAATGTGATCAGTATTATGCACCACCAACTGAAGGTGGCATTGTATATAATGACCCCAGGTTAAATATTAACTGGCTATTGCCTTTAAATTCATTGATAGTATCAGAAAAAGACCTGGTATTGCCATTATTTTCTGCCCACACTCCATTTATTAAGTAGTATTATGGAAAAAAACCATATCAAAAAATTAAAAATAGCCGTCCTTGGTGCGGGAGGACAAATGGCACAGGAATTCAGATATTTAGCACCTTCTTATGAGTATTGTACCTTCTATTTTTTTGACAGGAAAAAAGCAGACATTTCAGATAGTCAAAGTATTAAAAACATAATAGACACAATAAAACCTGACTATCTCATCAATTGTGCTGCATACACAGCTGTGGACAAAGCAGAGACAGAAACAAAGTTATGTTATGAAATAAATACCGATTCCTGCAAAATCATTACGGATGCCATTAAGGAATCACAAACCAAACTGGTTCATTTTTCTACAGACTATGTTTACCATATATACCACGGTTTTCCGTTATCAGAAACTGATGAAACAACTCCTAAAAGTACATATGCCAAGTCTAAGCTTGAAGGAGAAAAGATTATCCGAAATGCGGGTGTACCTGCATTGATTTTGCGCACGTCCTGGGTTATATCTTCTTTTGGTCACAATTTTGCCAAAACAATGATGACTCTTGGTAAGGAAAAATCAACGCTCAATGTGGTTTGTGATCAGTACGGTGCACCTACATACGCCCGTCATTTAGCAACTTCAGTTTTGGATATTATCACCCTGGTCGAAGCCCAACCGGAGTTTTTGCCATCTTTTAATGATACTTATAATTATGCAAATGAAGGTATTATCACATGGTATGATATAGCCAGCCAAATCATGAAAGAAAAAAATCTATCCTGTACCATTCGCCCAATACCAACATCCGGATATCCGACTGCGGCTGTAAGACCTCAATGGAGTGTGCTCTCTAAACACAAAATAAAGGAAAAATTCAATCTGGAAATACCACATTGGTATCAGGCTCTGAAAGAGTGTCTGGAAGCAATTGAAAATGAATAAAGTAAAGGTTGATTTTAACAGCAGGTTGAACTTAATTTTCAGACCACATACATAACTTTCAATTTTACTTTTAAACCTGATTACTGATAAGTCTGACAGCTTCTCTTTTTGTCAATCCCGAGAGTTGGGGATTAGATTCTACAAACTGACTGACCAGATCGGGTGCGTATTTGCTGTACTGCCGCAACGCCCAGCCCTGCCCTTTTCTTACAAAAAATTCAGTTGAAGTATCATTTTTTAAAATCGCCTCACACAGCAAATTCCAATCGGTATCTTTTCCATATTTCAATTGAAAAATGATGGCAGATCGCTGAAGCCAGATATTACTGCTTTCCATCCACTGATATACATGTTCAGTTCTGGCTTCGACATCCTTTCTGAATATCTCACCAATCAATGCAGGTGCAATCCCATCAACGGTATCCCACCATGATTTTGTGGTAATCATCCATGTCAACGTTGAAACATGCCCACGGGTCAGCTTTTTTGCAAAAGGGGTCAGAATATCCAGGGCAATATATTGGCATTCTCTCCGCTCATCTTCCCAAAGCAAACGTACCAGATTCCACAAATCGCTGTTAAATGTTAAGCCATACTTATTCTTTAAATTTTTCACCAACTCCTTTCTGATGGGTGCATTGATACCAAAAAACTGAAACTGTTGCTTCATATATGCACTCATTGCCTTTGCTTTTTCATCATCCTGATGAGCCAGGCACTGGTCGACAATGGCGCTATAATTAATCATATGAAACAGTTATTCTGTATATATGTCTTCATAATAAGATTTATCGCAGGATATAATAATGACAAAAAGGATAATGCACCCGACAATACTAAAGGCAGAACCGACGCTATTGGCAATATTCAATAGTCCGCCACCTTCACCGGATAATAATATCCATTTTGATATACTGAACAAAACATTTGCCCCTAAGGCAGCATAAGCCAGCTGTATTGAAAAATTCTTTTTTATCAATAAAAACAAGCCACCTAAAATAAATAAAAAGGAAAAGAACAATCCTATATAACCAAAAGTTACCATCCGGGCAATGGTTGCTTCAGGAATATCCAAAAATCCCTCTACCATGTCTTTTATTTCCCCAATATCCTTTTCTTGATCTCCATCTGTAAGATGTATGGTATCGGTAAATACTTCTTCTATATCCGTTGATAAAGAATCCTCAGAGATTGACAAAGTGTCTTTAAATTCAGCTTTCTCGTCATTTACAATAACTGAATCTCCGGACTTTTTTTCTGATGCAGCCATTTTATCAAATATTTTATCTTTCATGGCGAGCATTTCTCTGATGTTGATATATTGAATATCATTTTTAATTCCGCATCCACCAATCAGCATCATTAAAATGGCAACAATTATCGCCCAGGTGGGAGTTTGACTTTTCATAAATACAATTTTGATTTGATAAAACTGTTCAAAGATAGTGCTTGTTTGTAAATTTAAAACCACTGATTTGTATCTTTACCAAAAAAATAGACAAAATGATACTTACTGCCAATCAACGAATTAAAATGAAAGATGGCGCTTCCCTTTTTACTATGGCTTGCACAGTCAATACAGCCATTGCCAACCTGATATTTCTGCATGGATATACTGAACATACCGGTAGATATAACTGGATGTTTCAAAAGTTGAATGAAGCAAATATCAATGTTTTTGCGTATGATCACAGGGGATTTGGAAAATCTGATGGCGAAAGAGCTTATATATCCGATTTTGATCAATATGTTGAAGATATGAATGCCTATGTATTCAGTCTGAATAAACCTGAGTTACCCACATTTCTGATGGGTCACAGTATGGGAAGTCTTATAGCCGTTCATTACTTCATTTCACACAGCGATCATCATTTTTCAGGGTTGATTTCTTCATCTGGTGCTTTAAAAATAGATGAAGGTATTTCTCCTCTTTTAAGAAAAATTTCCGGTATAATGAGTAAAGTAGCTCCACATCTTAAGACTATAAAACTTGATTCAAATGCTCTTAGCCGGGATCAGGAAGAAGTAGTAAAATATAATATTGATCCGTTGGTTTATCATGACGGGGCGAAAGCAAGATTGGGTTTTGAAATGCTGGAAGCTATGAAATATGCACAGGAAAATTTTTATAAAATAAAGCTTCCTGTACTAATTCTTCACGGCAAGGCAGACAGACTGGCAGATCCACAGGGAAGCCAATGGATGTTTGACAAAATTTCATCATCAGATAAAACAATATCTTTATTTGATGGATTATACCATGAAATCATGAGGGAACCGGAAAAAGATCAAGTAATGAATGCTATCACTGACTGGATAATCAGCAGATCTGCCTAAACCATATTTTCATCACTACGATACTAAAATTTAAGGCAAGTCAACACCAAGTAAAGAAAAGGGCACTTTTTTTACTGCTTTAAGGCTTTCTATATTAAGTACAACCTTCATAGTGGTCTCGGGTTTTTGATCAAAATAATATGTATACAATACATTGGTAGTTGATGAGGATACTGGAACTATCTTTTTTCCTTTAGAATCTTCAAACTCAAATCCAAGTATGGAAGAATTGTCTCCGCCAACAGCAAAAAACAATACTTTCTCTAAATCTTCCTCAGAATAGTAGGTCAGACCACTCACTAATGAATTAACTTCTGATGCAAAGTTTCTTTCGCCATCGGGGAGTTTTTCTATTTCTTCATAACGTTTCATATAATCTACCTCCGCTTTTTTCTTCAAAGTAGCTTTGTCAAAATAAAATAACTTGTAAGACGCACCTTTGGGTGCAAAATTCACTTCTGGCTTATTAAAAAAACCACCTAATTTTACAATACCACCATTGGATTCCGTGGGTTTATACATACTTAATGTCCCATCTATGGATATGGTAGATGCTGAACGCGAAGGCTTAAGAATCTGGATGGTAAAATTTTCATTTATCGGCTTGTAATTATACGAATCATGCTTTTCAGACAATAAATTCAGCCCCTTATTGTCAACAGCACGTTTTATATCGCTGATTTTATAATACGTATAATTTCTTATTTCATCACCTATGGGTTTAACCTCTACTTTACAGTAATCCCAGCTACCGGATAATGATCTCAGTTCTTCAATATTTACCACAGTTAGTTTTTGGGCAATTACAAAGTACCCTGCAAACAATAAGATACCAAATATTAATATAGCTCTCATGTTGGTTGATTTAATGTTAAAAAAAATAAATCCGATTAGTCTAACAAATATACAAAAATAACTAAAACAAAAAACTAAAAATTATCATTTCATAGTATAACTTTGATAATAGTACAATCTACCAATGTCCGTATTGTTAATTAGAATCATGTCTCAGCCATTTGCGTTTACAGAAATATGGACTAAATAGAAAAATGGGTTCACGCGTCTTATAGCTCCTGAACCCATTTTTTTTGATGGTTTGAATTATTAAAATTTCAAACACACACTACAATGTTTCTATCAAAAGAAAACACCAAATCTGAATAGTATGTGGTTCCATTTGTTGGTTGAAAGAAAAACATTTTGGTCATCTTTCAGATTGTCTACAATCAGATTATAACTCATGTCTAACATAACCCCTGTGTTTTGTAAAATATTGAATCTGTAGCCAATACCTGGATTAACTGAAATCCCATTTGAAATTTTTTTAATTATTAATTCTTCTGAATCGAAAAAACTTCCGTTCAGTGTAAAACTATATCCAATGCCCATTTTCAGGAATATAGATGATCTTTCGTTTTGATACTTTTTAATATCAAAAATGGTTTCAAGAGTCAGAGGTATCTTTTGCCACTTAACCGGACGTGAACTTCCTGTACCGTTTTCGCCAAAATAATGCACAGACAGGCCGATTGAACTACAGGTATTGACTCTCTTGAAAATGGAAAGTCCCATTGCTGTAAATGAATAGTCTCCACCAGCCAATCCGATATGAAATACAGGTCTGATGGCACTTTTATTGTAATGAACAGAAGGAATTTTTGTGATATCTTTATTAAATACGACATCTCTGATCGATGTTGTACTGACATTATCTGTCAAAACAAAATTCAAATTAACAGGCAATTCTTTATCTGATTTAATGAAATAATCATGGGATTCATCTTTACAATTCACAGAATGACTGAAAGCCATTAAGAAAAATAAAAGATAGTTTAGGTTGGCAGTTGATTTGATTTTAAAAGGTTGCATTTTTTAAGTTTTAGAAGATTAATAAATATGTTTGATAAATATAATTTTGAAATCTGATGTGGTGAGTTGACAAATAATTAAAAGTACACCACTTAAAAAACTTATGTTTAACATTATAGCTTTGCCCACTGAATTGTGTCAAAATAAATTCTTTAGGGCTTTACCTATTAATTCATAATACCACTTATTTTATTTATAAATGCTACTCCCATCCATTTGGAACTGCAGTATTCAGGGTGACTGTTCAAATCAGTCTTACAAGTTTGGCTTCTAATAAATATGAGATCTGACTTCGGGAAAATAATCATCATATTTCCTGGATCTCCCATAGCAGAAATATTCTGATGTGCGCTATATTTGTAATCCAGCCACCATAAATATCCATAGTAAGATGCCAATGATGATGGTTGTAATGATTCAGAAATCCATTTTTCAGATATGACCTGGCGATCACCAAATTTACCTTTATTTAGCACCAATTGCCCTATTTTTGAGACATCATTAATGGTTGTTATGCATCCTCCGTAAGTCACCCAGTTTTTACCTGACCTGTCTCTTACCAAATGAGTGGAGTTCATTTCTAAAGGTTCAAAAAGATATTTTTCAAAATATGAATCTGCATGCATACCACTGGCTCTTTCCAGTACAATGCCAAGTAATTGAACTGATTCGTTGGAGTAGTCAAACTTCATTCCGGGACTATAGTCAAGTTTTGAATTGAGCACATATAAATTATTATCACTCTGAGCTAAAACTCCGGAATTACCTCCTCGTCGCCTGAAACCAGCAGACATCGTAAGTAAATGTCTTAATGTGACATTTTTTGCACAACCATCAGCCCATTCCGGTAGCCACTCACAAACTTTCTGGTCTATATTTTTTATAAAACCATGATCGATCAAAGTGCCAAAAGCCAGGCCTGTCCAGGATTTTAGCATCGATGCAGTATACATGACGCTTATGTCACAAGTTGTATCGCTCCAGTAAACTATTTTTTTTCCTTTATGCAGGATCAACACTTCACTGGCATAAAGAGAGTCATTGTACTTAATCAATTCCTGCACTTTTTGTTGATTTATTTCCTGCGAAATAGATGCAAAAGCTGGTATTAAAAACATAATAATCAAGATTACTTTAGTATTTTTTAAATGAGTCATTTTATAGAATTATGGTGTGATAACCAGGTTTTTTATAATACTTGATGATTTAGCCGAAGCCTTTATATAGTACATACCTGTCTTTTGTTTTAATTCATTCAGATCGAAGGTTTGATTCCAATGTGCATCCACATTCAAAAAAGAAGTTTTGTATACAGATTCACCACCAGAGGTTATAATTTCAAAATGAAGCGTATCAATGATTTCAGTAAACTGTGCCGAAGCTACAAATTTGATTGATGTGGGGTTGGGAGATATGTCAAAACTTATGATGTCCTTATAGTCTGATGTTGAATTGATTACAGATTCATTGAAAACTAAAGTTTCATTCGTAATAATGTCAGTTAGTGTCTGACTGTTTCCGGATGGCCAAACTACCATTATAGTATCTGCCACTTCGGCATTTCCCATTCCAAAGTGTATGATATTGCTGTTTTGACTACAGTATCCGGAAACTGATGTCAATTCACGTACTTGTTTTATTCTCACTCCATTTAAAACAAAACTAACATAAACTCTGGCTCCGATAGCTGAAGAATTGGATATCACGCCTGCCAGTTTAAATTTTAACCAATGGTTTTCATTACCATCATTAATCCAAATTTGATTTTTTGACATGGGCGCTTGAGAGCTGTTTTTACAATTGGCTATCACTAAATCCTGAAAACCATCATTATTAAGATCACCCCAGGCTGTGCCAAATGAACATTGTGTTTGTAGGGAAGTAATACTTGTCAGGTCTTTTGAAAAAATTCCTGTACCATCATTTAAGTATAAAAAGTTGCGGATGAGACCATTGCAAAAGCCATTGGTCACCACCAGATCTACATCACCATCATTATCATAATCAGAAAATGATGATGAAAATGAACACCCATTGTCTGACTCAAATATTCCTGCTCTTTTAGTAAAGGTTCCATCGCCATTGTTAATGTAAAGTCTATTGGGCTGACCAATAAAAAAACCAGAATTGCAAATAAAAACATCCATCCATCCGTCATTATTCACATCTGCCCAACTGGCACTCATACTCCCCGAAGCTTCCTCAAGTAAATCACCTGCCGATATCACTTTTATGAAATTTCCATTGCCTTCATTTTTGAACAGATCATTTTTAGTTTGATTTTCATTGCAAATAAACAAGTCTATGTCTCCGTCATTATCGTAATCTATCCAGGTAGCGCTCCTACTAAAATTAGTTTCTTTGACCGTTTTATGGTCTGGTAGAAGGGTAAGTGTGCCGGTATTATTTTTATACAGTAAATTATGATTGTCTGAAGCATTGTTTCCGCTATTGCATACGTATAGGTCGAGATATCCATCATTATCATAATCTCCCCAGGAAGCAGACTCTGAATATGAATTTGGATTCATTTGGATAATATCAAAGCCATTATTTTCTTTTCCTTTGAATAATACATTCTTTTTATTATACCAGGAAGCTACATAAATATCAGAGAGTCCATCATTATTCATATCTCCGATTGTAGCGCCTACTGAAGGGTCACTAATTTGTTGAGTCAAATGTGGTTGAATTTCAAAGATAAGATCTCCTTTATTGAAGTAAATAAGATCACTTGCACCGGCAGAATTACCCTGTGTGATGAGCAGATCTTCGAGGCCATCTTTATTAAAGTCTGCAAAATTTATACTTCTGCTATCTGTAAGTGTATTTACGATGGCACCATCCGTGAGTTTTTTAAAAGTGATTTGTCCTGTTATTTTACAATTGTAAATAACGCTTAATAATATCATATAATATTTGATTTGAGATTGCATAGAGTAATTGTTTTATGATATTTTTGGAATAAATATGTGATATCCGGATTAAAATTTATCCAAAAGTAATAAGTTTCATTTTGGATGACTTCCCCTTATTACATACGCCGGGTATCGCATTACCAACGACTTCTTTTGAGTAGTTATACACATTTTTGCAACAATACGTGCTGTTGGTTCGCTGAAGTACGTTTTAAACCATAAGATATATAATAATCACAAAAAAAAACTCATTTTTGCTTTATGGGACGAGTATTAAAAAGAGATATTATTCTTTGGCTGATCTATTCTGTATATCTGTTGATATTAATATTTCCAAATTTGATTATGCCGGAAAATACGGTTTTAGCGTGGGAAAACAAACTATGGAATGCCTGTACAATTATTGTATTGCTACTTCCAGCCAAAATAGTTTCCGTGTATACTGCAGTTCCCGCATTGATTGGCAGAATTGTATATAAGAAAGGAAAATGGTCGACAACTATTTTAAAACTACTTATTTCAATCATCTTTGGTGTCATATTGTATAGGTTAGCTTTATACGCTTACATTTATCCTTATATCTATGAAAGGTCTGCAGATAACGAACAATTTTTTGCCATAGGTAGATTTTTATCAAATTTTGCAGACCTGACCGTTCCTATGTTGCTTTTTGGCGCAATATGGATGTATGATGCAAGACTTCAGGCAGACCAGGAAAAAACTGCCCTTGAATTGCAGTTTTTAAAGAACCAGACCAGCCCTCATTTTTTATTTAATGCACTAAACAGTATTTTCGGGTTGGTGCGTAAAAATGATGAAAATGCTGCTCCTGCTTTGATGAAACTGTCTGGTATTCTACGGTATTTGTTGTATGAAACTTCTGTCCAAAAAATATCTTTAAATAAAGAACTTGAAGTAATCCACCAGTATTTGGATATTCAAAAACTGCGTTTCGGAAATACACTTCAACTCTGCATTAATTCGCTGAATGTTTCGCAGGAATTGATGATTTCACCCGGTTTGCTCTTACCTTTACTGGAAAATGCTTTCAAATTTGGTTTTAGTGATCAACTTAATGTTATATTTGTTGACATTCAAATGGAAATAAAAGAAAATATAGAATTTAGTTTTGTGGTCAAAAATCATGTATCAGTGTCCACTCAAAATGAAGTTGGTGGTATGGGATTAAAAAATCTGAACAGAAGGTTGCAACTCGAATACCCTGATGCGCATACTTTTGAATCAAAAACAGAAGATGGATTATATATTGCTCATCTCAAATTGTTTTTAAGGTAATGGAAGTGTTAAAATGTATTATTGTAGAAGATGAGCCAATTGCAGCTGAAATTATTGCTGATTACATTTCGTCAGTTCCGTTTCTTGATTTTGCAGCATCTTTTACAAATCCCATGGAAGCTTTGCATTGGCTGATGCAAAATAATGCGGATGTTATCTTTTTGGACATCAATATGCCAAAGATAAAAGGTTATGAATTTATCACTGCGGCAAAAGGCAATTTTCAATACATAATTACAACAGCATATCAGGAATTTGCAGTCGATTCTTACCACTGGAATGTAGTGGACTACTTGCTCAAACCAGTCGATTTTGCCAGATTTACCACCGCTGTTGCCAAATTAAAAGGAAAGAAAAAATCCGATGATCAAATTCAGATGATTCCAAAAACTGAAAATATTCAGTATAAATACTTTAACGTCAATAAAAACTATGTCAAAGTTTGTGTTAATGACATTTTATACATCGAAAGTGTCAAAGATTACATTAAAATTGTTTCAAATCAACAATCCATAATGACAAGAGGGAAGTTGATGGATGTGGAATCAGAATTAAATTCAGCGAATATAATAAGGATTCATCGTTCATTTATGATCAATCTTAATCATATGGAATCATTCAATCAAAATGAGATATTTATTTCAGGACAATCTTTCGCAATAGGAAGGCAGTATAAAAATGCAATAAATCAGATATTGAATAATATACTTAAAATAGATTTTGGATAAATTAGACATTGTGCTACGAATTAACGTTTTTTCTGTTACCTGCCTGCACTTTTTTTATCTGCTTTTTTAACCTCTTTCATCATGCTATCTAAGTAGGGAGTAAAATGGACTTCAACGGTGTGTCTGATATTTTTTAAAAAACCGAGAGAAATTTTTTCTGCCTCTTTTTTAGCAAGCGTTTCAATATCAACAGGTAAGTGCCATGTACCTTTTATATAATGGGCCGCAAGTCTCGCCTGTACCTCAGAGAGTGGCCAGACGGAACCCTGAGGTTGTACAAGACCAATAAAAATGAGTTGGTGATACACCGGATGAAACATGCGCAGATACAGCGGTATACTATCTGCTTCAGAATAATCCAAAAAATCAGGGTCAAAAAAAGGAGTTGCTATTTTATAACCTGTGGCTCCGATTATTACATCAAAATTTTCATTGCTTCCGTCCTCAAAAAAAATTGTTTTGCCCGTTGCTTTTACAATACCTGACTTAGGTATTACTTTTCCATGACGGAGCGCATACAGCAATTCGGAGTTGACCGTAGGGTGATCCTTTGTGATCGGAAAATCAGGTGTTTTAAGTCCATAATCTTCATACTTACCGATTTGCAATTTAAGGCTTGTCTTGCGGATTCGTTCTGCTATTATATCTGGAATGTATCTCAGCTTATCATTGAATGTGTCCGTGGGCTTACCCATCATAAATTTAGGTACAATATAATGAGGACGTCTCATACTCATGGCAACATAAGTTGCTACCCTACTGCATTCGACGGCACAATCACAGGCTGAATTTCCACCACCTATCACAAGTACCCTCTTCCCGATATAAGGTTCTTTGGTTTTAAAATCATGAGAATGCAGGTATTCGCTTGTGAAATTTCCTTTTATGTCCGGGTGTCTCGGTACAGAATGATGGCCGTTACTGACCAGCAAATAATCATACATTTCAGGTTTATCGGCCAATTTGGTATATAATTCCCACCTTCCGTCTTCTCCAAGCAACACCTTATCTACTTTGGTATTGAATCTGATGTATTTTTTTAAGCCAAAATGATCGGCGTAGCTTTCAAAATAGGATAAAAGCTGGCTATGTGAAGGATAATCAGGATACTCGTCCGGCATTGGAAAATCACTGTATTCTGATCTTTTTTTTGAACTGATGATATGTGTTGTGGCCATTATACTACTATGTGAAGAATCAGACGTATAAATCCAGTTACCCCCAACTCTATCATTTTGCTCAAAACAGGTGACATCACTAATCCCGGCCTCCAGCAGTTGCTTTATTGTTGCTATCCCTGAACAACCGGCACCAATAATTGCAATTTTCATATCCGTCATATTTTTTGTAAAAGTAGCAAAAAATAAAAGCTGCTGCAAACTTTCGGATGCAGCAGCTCTAAAACTATTTCAATCTAAACACAATATCTTCAGTTTGTCTATTCGATAATAATCATCTTTTTAGTGTCAGTGTATTTACCACTCTCTATCTTATACATCAATACACCTGAAGTACCCAATTCATTTTTATTTAACAAAATACTGTGTTCACCTTTGGTATACTGGCCTTTGATTACTTTTACCATTTTTCCGGTTATGTCGGTAATAGTTATCGTAGCAGCACCTGCTTCACCCAATGTAAAGGCAATCAAAGTTTGATCATGGAATGGGTTTGGAATATTTTGTTTCAGGTCAAATATGCTTGGGGTATTGTCCGACCGTTTAGTCAGGCTCACTCCCATTGCATTATAATTGCTATCATAAGCCACGGCAGGTGTCACTTCCGAATTGATACTTATCACATGATCTGTCTTGATATCCTTCTTCGCTTTAAATCTCATGGTAAACAATTTCTGACCGTTTGATAACGATACTGCATTGTCGTTATTCCAGCTGGTGGTAATAATCCCTTTGTCCGTCCTGTTGAAGCCAAAATTAGAGTCATTTATTGGCAGAGATTCTCCGTTTACACCAGTAAAGGTAAAGGCTGACTCGTCAAACCGAATAGTAAACTGATATCCAAACACATCGTCAAAAGTATTTGCATAAACCGGAACGATGATATCATCACCTGCTTTGGCGTCAACTGTTTCCGTTTCCAGTACCATGAGATTTTTACTTCTTGGCTCAGTGACAGATTCTGTTGCATTGATTGAGGCAGAGTTGTTTATGTCACCTATTTTGATAGCAAAGAAATTCTGACTTATTTTATTACTTGTCAGATGATCAAATGCATACTTTTCGGTAAAAGGGAATGGATTTGAAGGATTGCTAAATACATGATTCGCTGTGACAAATCTCCAGGATTTCTGGTCATTAGGAAATTCATTCGTTAAACCAAGTATATTTTTTCGCAATGCAACAAGGTCAGCAGCCGTTACTTTGGTGTTATTGTCCACATCTGCAGCAATGATTTTCTTTGGATCATTCAGTTCTTCCAATGCCAGTATGTGTCTCTGAATGATAACAAGATCCAAAGTGGATACACCATTAAGTATATCCCTGTTGTCAGATATGCTTACAGTATAATTTTTTGATTTGGGAAGACCAGGGAAATTATATGTACCGTTTGCATCAGAATTGGTATTGCGGTTTTGCTCAAACACATTACTCCCTAAAGTTATATTTGCTCCTTTAATGGCTTTTGTACCCTGTAAAACTTTACCATTTATGGCGATAAGGTCCGGATTACCATCGGTACAGAAATTTGCATTGTCCTGCAATACCAGTGTTACTGTACAATAGTCCTGATTTCCGGCCAGATCTGTGACCCAAACTTCTACATTGACTTCCTGTGATATTCCATTGGGTATGTCTTCACAATCAAATAAAATACCTGATGTTTTTGATAATGGTTTCCAAATCTGCGCATAACCTGCTTCATAGTCAGATTTTGACGCCAACTCACCATACCCTATGAAATAGTGTTCTTCATCAATAAGACTTTCAACCGGAGTAGCTCCGTAAAAGGTAAACCAAAGCTCATTTTGTGGTGTACAATTGTCAAATGCTCCTTTATCGTAATCTTTGGCCCATATGCCAATGGTACCGTTTGAGTTCATTACTGCTGTCGTCAGTGATGATATGCA
>Ga0138256_10001480_pt1 | contig 25278 bp, 21 predicted proteins | sample KNB2016incub_MG_FD_105486 | JGI IMG/M metagenome (GOLD analysis project Ga0138256, IMG submission 105486) | Active sludge microbial communities from wastewater in Klosterneuburg, Austria - KNB2014incub_MG | ecosystem: Engineered > WWTP > Activated sludge > Unclassified | place: Austria...
ACCAAAGTCGTTGCGCTCACCCTGCAATTCCTTGATAAGAAGGAAAAGGAAGAGCCAATGATGACGGTGGAAGAAGACGCCGCCGATTACGAGGCGTAGAACAAAAAAGGACGACCCTTTCGGGTCGTCCTTTTTCTTAACCGCTAAGCCCGCGAAGGACGCTACGTTTTTATTCTTTGGACTTACGCAATACCCAAAAAAGCTATCCGCTAATCTTCACTAATCTACGCTAATCTTTTAAAAATTCGCGAAGATTGGCGTGGATTAGCGGACAAAAAATCATTCTGCGTAAGTCCTGATTCTTTCTTTGCCTTCGCCTCCACCGGCAACTTCTCCAACTCGTCCACCATTCGGCTCAACACATCGAAGCCGACTTGATAATCGAATCAAAAAGCGTCATGCTGGAGCATGACGCTTTTTGATTCGGGATGTAGGCGTATGGATTATTTATACGTCAACGCGTATACGCAGGGTGTTTCTACGAGATGAGCGACATAACCATCTTTCATTATCACAGGGATTTCGACCCATGTGCCAGTCGCCTCATCCCAATGGAAAGAAGTCAATTGGACATCGGCAGGCGCCGGGTATTTCAGTTCAATCATCGCGCCAACAGGGAGATCGCCTACCTCCACACCATCCTTGAATAACGTGATTGAGATGCCGGCGAGGATTTGCCCGTTGTTCGGCAAGGTAGTCTGCGCAAGCGTATTATCGAATTGATTCAGGATCACCGAATAGCCACACAGGTTTTCAAAGCGGACAACCTGACCGTCCATCGTGACCAATTGAATCGGATTCGCTTCACAACTCAATTCGACCTGCTTCCCCCATTCGACCGGCGCGAAGCTTGAAGAGGGCGAATCCGCTTTGGAGGAGGGTTGATCCGAGGTCGGTTGCGTGGCAGGTTGCGGGGTGGGAATCCCATTCTCGAAATTGGCATAAGTATCCTGCGCGTCATAGTTTTGAGCGGTGTCGGTATCCGCGCCGCCATCGAGCGAATCGGTTCCGGCGCCGCCGTCAATCGTGTCGTTTCCATTACCGCCGTCCAGCGTGTTATCCATACTGTTTCCCGTAATTTGATCATCGGATGACGACCCGATCACGTTTTCAAACCAACCGTTCAGCGTGAGCAACAAACCGCCGCCGACATCCTGTTGGTTGTTGTCGCTCAGGTCAATGGTAACCGAGTTCCCAAACAGGCTGAAATCGAGGGTGTCTTCTCCGTTGGAGGTGAGGCTCAGGATGCCGGTCGCGCCCACGTCAAACCGGAAGATATTGACGCCCGTGCCGCCATTGGCAGAATCGCCGTTTTGGTTTGTTCCAGTGATAACGATCTCGTCGTCATCCGCTCCGCCATCGAGCGTATCCACTCCGGACCCGGTCTTGATCACGTCATTGCCCGCGCCGCCGGTCAGGGTGTCGTTTCCCGCGCCGCCATCGAGGGTATCGTTTCCGTTTCCGCCGGTAAGGGTGTTGTTCAGATTGTTGCCGGTCAACGTATCGTTGCCGTCCCCACCGGTAACATTCTCAGCTTGCGGCGATGTCATGTTCAGAGTTAAGTTGGAGTTGACCGTCTGATTGCCAGTCAATGCCAGATTCACCCCACATCGTTGGCGGAGCCGGTAAATGTGAGTGTATCTGTTCCTCCGCCAACGGCTTCATTGAGCGTGTCGGTTCCCAAAGCGGAGTTGGTGTTGAATGCATAGGTATCGTCCCCAGCGCCGCCTGTGAGCGTGTCGTTGCCCGCGCCGCCGGTCATTGTGTCGTTCCCATTTCCTCCAGAGAACGCATTGTTGAGAGAATTACCTGTCAGGGTATCACTGCCATTCCCTGAAGTGATATTTTCGACTTGCGCGGAGGCGAGGTTGAGGGTCAAGTTGGCATTGACAGTCTGGTTGCCGGTCGTTCCCAGATTGACATTTATGTCGTTATTGGAGCCGGAGAAGTTGAGGCGATCGGTCCCGCCGCCCGTTGATTCAGTGATCGTATCCGTTCCCAGCGCGGAGTTGGTATTGAAGGCGTAGGAGTCGTTGCCAGTCCCCCCGGTGAGCGAATCGTTTCCTGCGCCGCCGGTGAGCGTATCGTTTCCTGCGCCACCGTTCAAGGTATCATTTCCATTCCCGCCGGAGAGGGAGTTGTTCAACGTGTTACCGGTAATCGTGTCGCCGTTGTTCCCGCCGGTGACGTTCTCAACCTGCGCGGAGGTTAGGTTGAGCGTCAGGTTGGAGTTGACTGTCTGGTTACCTGTCATCGCAAGATTGACTGTTACGGCGTTGTTGGAACCGGAGAAATTAAGCATGTCTGTCCCGCCGCCGGAGACTTCGGTGACTGTATCCGTTCCCAATGCGGAATTCGTGTTGAAGGAATATGTGTCGTTGCCTGTTCCGCCTGTGAGAGCGTCGTTTCCCGCGTTGCCCGTTAGAGAATCGTTGCCCGTTCCGCCTGAAAGCGTATCATTCCCGGAGCCTCCCGCCAGCGAGTCATTCCCTGAGCCTCCATCCAGAGCATCATTTCCATTCCCGCCGGAGAGTGAGTTGTTCAACGTATTGCCGGTGATGGTATCGTTTCCGTTCCCACCGGTGACATTTTCCACCTGCGCGGATGTGAGGTTGAGCATCAAGTTGGCATTGACGGTCTGGTTGCCGGTCGTCGCGAGGTTGACGGTCACATCGTTGTTGGAACCGGAGAAATTGAGGCGATCCGTCCCGCCGCCCGAGGCTTCGGTGACCGCGTCGGCGCCGAGGGCTGAATCGGTGTCGAAGGCGTAGGTGTCGTTACCAGTTCCCCCGGCGAGAGAATCGTTGCCCGCGCCGCCGGTGAGGGTATCATTGCCCGCCCCGCCGGTCAGCGAATCATCTCCGCCACCGCCGTTGAGCTGATCGTTACCTGCCAAGCCGTCCACGCTGTCGTTGGCGGCATCGCAGGTTATGATATTGTTACCGCCGGTGGCGACGGGACTGCAAAGAGCCAGCGCCGCTTGTTGCGCGGGGACCGCCACAAGCAGAAGCGCCAGTGAAACCGAGATCAACCCCCGCGACGTACGGTTCCAAAAAAGGGAGAAATGCTTCATCATGAATGTTCCTTATCCGATACGAAAAAAAATAAATCAAACGCATGCGTATAATTTATCATCAAACCGTCCGACGGTAGTTTACAGGGACTTTGCCAGCAACTAACAATCCAGTCATTTTTTTCAATGACATACCTTGCAAGAGCGTTGCAGGCGATTACTTTCTGATAAATCAAAAAGGACAACCTTTCGTGACTGATAAGGCTCTTTACAAGCCTGTAAATAAGGATGATGCAACTTGCAAGTACAATCTCGCCGCACTTAAATCCATTTTCACTCATTCAAGAGGGAAAGCATGCGCGGCAAATCCGATCTCATTCACATTAAACGTAAACCATTCTTTGTTATTCTTTTCATCCTCATATTGGCGTTTGCCACGCCTGTCTTAGCGGACTATCTCGGTCCCGACCGTACCACCACTGAAAGTTATGAGGACACGTATGATTATGGCGTATGGGCTCGCGACAACAATACGATTCCATATTGCCTCGATAAAAAAGGAAATAAAGCAGACGATTGCATCGTTTGTGAATGGAAGCGTAAGCCGGGCAATGCCTGCGGCGACGCGACCTATTGGTACACACTCGGCAGCAGATCGGAGATCGTGGAAACGACAGTCAATCTGCCTCCCGCGATCATCAGCAGTTCCGTGCAAAACTGCAATTTGAATAACGGCTGGTGTAATACGGCTTCTGATCTTTCTTTGGATGGAATAGAGCCGCTTTCAGGCTACAACATTCTCGCCATCGAAGGATCACTCAACGGACAAACCTTTGCGTGTTCAGGATCAACTTGCAGTGTTCCATTGAACGAGGGCAGTAACAATTTTTCTTTTTGGGCGTTATCTTCGTATGGCGATAGTTCAACGATGGGGACAACTTCAGCGAAGGTGGATACCGTTTCACCATCCGTTGGACTCAACCTCAGCGGCTCAAACGGGACGAACGGCTGGTTCGTCTCCCCGACAAATCTCACCGCCACTGGATCGGATGTCACTTCAGGTCTATCAAGCATTTTCCTTTCTGTAGATAACGGCGCATGGATTTCTTCCACCACCTTGAATGAAGGAGTCTACAACGTTGATGTGCGGGCAGAAGATAACGCGGGGAATCTCGCCAATTCTTCAACAACCATCTCGGTGGATACGACCACTCCATCCATCGGTGTTTCATTGAATGGAATCATAGGAAACAATGGGTGGTATAGTTCGAGCATGGCAGTCACAGCTACCGCCAGTGATGTTACTTCGGGAATCGCTTCGCTTGAAGTGTCAGCCGATGGCGGTATCTATGTTAACTACAACTTCCCAATTATCTTGTCGGATGGCTATCACGCCCTTCAATTCAAAGCGATGGACAAGGCAGGTAATGAAACAGAAACACCTGTGCAAGAGTTTTATGTAGACACGATGGCTCCAGTTGTTGATCTTCCCGCTGAATGGGAAGCGAATGACACGATCACTTACAAAGTACAAGATGATGGCAGCGGCTTGTCTGCATTGCGGATCGTCATCGAAGACGAAGATGAAAAGTTTGCCAAAGTCGCATGGGATGAGGTTGTTTCGGGGAACAAATTCAAAGGCGAGATCACATGGAATGGCAAATTCAAAGACGGCACGGCTACTCCTCCGGGCGAATATCTGGTGTGGGTCAAGGTAACTGATGTTGCAGGTAATGAGAGAGTCGCGCTGGGAAGAGTCATCGTTCCCCAGCCCGCTTCCTTGTTTAATCTGCTTCCCGCGATCACAGCATCTACAGAAACTCCACTCCCTCCCGCAGACTTATTTGATCCTGTAAATTCATCCGCAAATGTCATACCGCAAAACTCGAGTTTCGGCGGGTCACCGACCACAACGAAAGAAATCAGTCAACAATCCTTGTCACTGGCTTCTGGCACAGCCTCCGCATCTGCTTCAACTACAACCAACTCCAACATCCTGTGGGGAACAACCGCCGCCGCGATGCTCGGCGCACTGACGGCGTATATCTTGGATGAAAAACGTAAACGGGAGGAAGAGAAAGCCAGAGAAGCACAGGAACAGGAACGCCGCGCGAAAATGAAAGCCCAAAAAATGGCGAAGTTGGAAGCGCAATGGGCGCAGGAACGAATGTGGGAACAGGCACGCTTGGAACAGCAAGCAAAAATGCAACAGGACGCCGTTGCCCGCATGGAAACTAAAATGGAGCGCATTGAGGCGGAGGAGGATGCAAGATGGGCAGCCCCCCAAGTCACGCTCCGTGAACAGGCAGAAGTCAAGAAAAAAGCCGAAGCGTCGCAAGCGGGATTAGCCGCTTACTATAATTCTAGAAAACAGAGTGAAACTTCCACGCCAACGCAACAGCAATCCTGGTGGGACAAGACAAAGTCCTTTATCCAAGAGACGATTATTCAACCTGTACAAAGTACATTGAATACTGTAAAGACTACTGTAAAAACCGCATGGAATAAAACACACCTCTTTGTGCAAGAAAAAGTTTTCCAGCCGGCGATGGATTCTGTTCAGGCTAAAGTTGAGCAGTTCAATCAAACTGTCTATCAACCAAATATCCAGCCACTGGTGAAGAAAGATGCTGTAAAGGAAACAGTCTCAGGTAAAGTACCAGGGCTAGCAAAACCTCTTGCGAATGTAGAAAAGGATGAAGATTGTGGCTTTCTGGGAATAAAGTGTTGGCCTTTGTTTAAGTGGTTTTTTGGAAACAGCAAACAGCCCGCCCCAACTCCAGATGTAAGCGCTATTCAGACTCAGGCGGTTCAAACCGCTATTGCTCAATTCTCACAAACCGCCCAAGCGATGCTAACTCCTACGCCCACGGCGATGCCAACTTTTACTTCAACCCCTAGTTCAACTTCCCTTCCCGGTATTCCAAGAATTGTTTTGGCGGAAGGGCTGAATTTGCGCGTAGAACCCAGTGCATTCGCTGCTTCTGTATTCTATGATAAAAGAAGTATCCTACGTGGAAGCACAGTTTATATAAACCCTAACCAACCAATATTAATTAAGGATGGGTTTTGTTGGGTGTCTGCTACTTATATTGATCCATCTATTAATGCTAATGCAATCGCTGTATCACCACAATTCCTGAATCCATTGCCAGATTTTATACGACTCACAACTCATGGCGCATCAATTGACTATTCGAACGCTGTTACTGGGTGGGATCGGAAACATATCGGGAATGATCTTATCCCTTTACATGGCGAGGATCCAAATCCTGTTATTCGTGCATCGGCACAAGGAATTGTCACTGCTTCAGGCGTTCAAAATAAAGATGGAAAAATAGCTGGTTATGGAAATTATGTCATCATTGAATACCCAGCCGATTCTTTGCCAAGCCCTATTCAATCGTTGTCAGATTATACGTCAGGCTATTCGCTTTATGCAATTTATGCCCATCTATTGAACGATGTTAGCAGCGTTCTTATCGTGGACAGCCTAGTTAACGCAGGTACACCAATTGGAAACATGGGGAAATCTGGCAATGGAGGGGACATTGTTCATTTGCACATTGAATTACGGGTGGGGGAGCCGAAACAAACTTTGAATGCCAGTAATGGAGATTGGTATGATCCGCAAATAGTGTTACCTATTGACCCAGCACTGGTCTTTACCCCTAACGATACCTGGAAGGGATGGGTGGCTCAGTATCAGTGCACAGCCGATGGTCAACCAGTAGGTGAACCATATCTTGGTTCCAACCCATGAACGGAGGATATCAGTTATGAATAGATTTATCAAATACATCTTCTGGGCAGCACTTTTCGGCTGGTTCCTGATCGGTTGCAAGCCAGATCTTGATGTGGCGTCTATATACTCAACGTTTACTGTAGAGCCACCTCTGTCTTATACTCCGTCGCTTGGTGTAACAACAACTCCAACAGTTTTTCCTTTGCCCGATGTGACAATAACTCCAACTCTACTGCCTAGTTTTGGTTCAATCATTCCCGTTGTCGAAGAAGTTCCAGATATCCCATATGGCTTTGCTGAAAAGAGTAATTTGTTCTTCCGGGAAGAAACCATCTTGATGGCTTCGATGGGTATTACAGCTATCCATCCAGCCACTGGTATAACAATTAAACTTGAGGAGGACTTTGGCGCCCAGTTCCTCAACTCTACAGGCACTAGCCCTCTTTCTCCTAATGGTACGTTGATCGCTTATGTTATAGATCATCGCCAACTTGTTCTTCTGGATATTGCCACGGGTGACAAAAGATTTTTTTTCTTTCCCGGTTTGATCCAAAGTTTGGCATGGATGCCAGATAGCGACCATATGCTACTCAATGTTGCGGCGATCAATGAAGTTGGGTATACGGGACCAGAACAAAATCTGCCAGACTGGTTATTCTATTTTAATATCGAGACAAATATATACACCGTTTTGTATGATGGCTTTGAATCAAATGTTGAAGATGTTTCTTCGGACGGAAAGTCGTTTCTGTACTACAACAATAAATACAGCGAAGATTTGACGATGCCTGTAGATATCATGCTAGGATTTGTGTCTGGAGACCCGCCTCTGCAATTGACTACGGATGTGCTGTATGAATTTTGGATGGATCTTACTTCTGATGGTCAACGAATTGTGGTTTTTGCTTTTGACCCGAATGCTCCTTTCGATGCAACAGCGGCATTGCCTTGTCACTCTAGTTGGAATAAAGCATATCAGGTTGACGTTAGAACAAGAAAGATAAGAGATTTCCCAATCGCAGCTAAGGATGCAGTCGAGTATATAAGACTTTCTCCTAGCGGGTCAAAAGTTGCTTATGTCAATGCTGAAGGTACGGTCTGCGCTGAAAATTTTCCGATCTATATTCTTGACCTGGAAAGCGGGGTGGAGAAACGCCTCGATATTAGAGGCTTTGCCCTAGGTTGGTCACCCGATGGGTCGAAATTGGTGTTCATGCAATATAGTTCCGAATTTCAAAATTACTATCGCCAACTGGTTATATATGATCTGTTATCGCATCAAGTTCTTGCTACATACTATATTGAGGATATTGATCGAGAAAGCGCAACCCCATATTGGGTAAATTTCAAAGACCACAACCCGTAGTAAATACGAAACAGAATGGGAACACTCTGCTGAAGATGGTGAAATTTGGTGGACCAAATACGGCTGGTATTACTACAACCAACGTCAGGACTGTGAAAAAGATGGATTAATAAATCCAAATTCTTATCCTTCCGAGTGGATTGTATATCAGTGTCAGTAGTTACAAATTAAGTTCAAGGAGAACAATGAACATACATCACAGTTTCAAAAAACAAATAATAGAAAAAGGTCTCGGCGCAAGTTTGTTGTCGTCTATATTGGGAAGCATAATTTACACCATCGTAACCGTTTTGGCGTTATTACACAGAAAGGGAGTTGATTTTGTTTTTTCAACGCTCAAATATAACTTAACTACTTTTCTAGAGGCCGTGCTATCTTTTTTTCCAGCGGGAGTTTGTGGAATAATTATTGGGTACTGGCTTTGGACAGATATTAAAAAGGGCACATTTTCAAAGAAGATGTCGATTTTGAAGGGTTGGTTTATAGGCACAGCGGCAGGCGTTTTAGTCTCCGCGTTCATTGTTTACAATTCAATCAGAAGATTAGGCTTGCAATCTTTTTATATCGAACTTATTACAGGATTGGTTTTATGGATGCTTGGTGGCATATTGACAAGTTGGGTTATAGCACAATTCATTGGAGAGAATCTCGACAACCAAAATTAATATGAAATTTCGCCCATAACTTAAAGAAGAGGAAAGAAAAGAGACCAGATGAAGTAGATCGAGATGCCGGAAGAAGCGTTAGATAATAAAAATGGATGGGTAGGTGATTTACAAAAACCTGCCCATCCATCGTTTAATGTGGATTTACTTCTTCGACTTCTTCTTTGCAAGTTTTGTCTTCGCAACTTTCTTTGCAACTGCCTTCTTCGTCTTTGACCTTGCCTCCACCGGCAACTTCTCCAACTCATCCACCATGCGACTCAACACATCAAACCCGCCCTGCCAGAACTTGGGATCGCGGATGTCCACCCCTGCTTCGGTAAGGATTTTCGCGGGCGCTTCCGAACCGCCAGCGGAGAGGATCTTGAGATACTTCGGCTTGAAGGATTCGCCCTCCGCTTTGTATTGTTCATAGAGCGCGAACACCAGCAGTTGACCGAACGCATACGCATACACGTAAAACGGGGTGTGATAGATGTGGGGAATCGAAACCCATTCCCATTTGAAGTCATCGCTGAGTTCGAGCGAATCGCCGAATTGTTCTTTGAGATTCGCCAGATACGCGGCGGACAGTTCATCCACCGAGGCATTCTTCTGCACCATCTCATGCGCTTCGCGTTCAAAGAGGGCAAAATAAATTTGGCGCAAAATCGTCGCGAAGGCATCGTCCATTTGCTTGAACAAGATGTCCCGTCGGACCGATTCGTCTTTTTCTTCCGAGAGCAATTTTTCGGTGAGCATCATCTCGCCGAAGGTGGAGGCAGTTTCAGCCAGCGGAAGAGACGAGTGAAAAGTAAACGTCGTGTGATGCGAGGCGAGCATCGCGTGGATGGCGTGTCCCAACTCGTGCGCAAGGGTTGCCACATCACGCGCGCGGCCCGTGTAATTCATGAGCACGAACGGGGTGTCTTCGGGGTTGATCGAAGCGCAGAACGCGCCGCCCTGTTTCCCTTTTCGCACTTCGCTATCGAGATGATCTTTATCAAACACACGTTTAGCGAGTTCGCCGATCTTCGGATCAAAAGCGTTGAACGATTCGATCACCATATTCGCGGCGGCGTTGAAATCGAACGCCTTGTCGGATTTGGCGATGGGCGCATAAATATCATAACGGCGGAGTTTGCTCACGCCGAGATGTTTTGCCTTCATCTTGAAATAGCGCTGGAAAGTTTTCGCGTTCTTCTTCGTCACTTCGAGCAAAGCGTTCACGGCTTCATCGGGGACATCGTTCGCCAGATTCCGCACCGACATGGCGCCCTTGAACTTCCGCATGTTGATATTTTCGTTGTGCCAATCGCGGGCGCGGGTCTGATACATCTGCCCGAGGATCGGACCGTCCTCGCCGTAGACGCGATACATTTCCTGATATGCCGCCGCGCGAAGTTTGGGATCTGATCCTTGAATGAACGGTTGCAATTGCGCGCGCATCAATTCTTGAACCTTCCCATTCACTTTCAACTTGAAGACGTAACGATTCGTGATCGCGTCATATAAATTGATCAACGCGTTCGAGCCTGTCACATCTTTGAGGTTGACAACTTTCTCCTCTGGCTCGCTCAACGTGTGCGGTTTGAAGTGTCGCATCTCTTCGAGGTAATAGCGATAATCGCCCGACGCGCTCATCAAGCGTTCGGCGTTCGCGTCGTCCACATCTTTCCACCACAAACCGAAAAAGAGCGTGCGGTTCTCCATCTCCGCGACGAATTGCTGCACGCGCCCCATCAGGCTTTGCGCGTTCTGGTTTTGCGTGTCCTCGGCAAAGGAGAGTCCCGCAAAGGCATAGATCCGATGGACGATCTTCCTCGTCGCTTCGGAGGCGCGCACGGCTTCGAGAAAAGTTTCCGCGTCAATATCGGATTTGAGTTTGCCGCGCAAGCCCTCGAATGACGCGACCTGTTCCTCCACGTTGTCGAACGCGCCATTTAATTCGGGGCTGTCGAAGCCTGTGAAGAGTTCGTCCAGATTCCATTTTTTAATTTTGTAAGCCATGTTTATTCTCCTGTTGTTAGGTGACAATCACTTTCGCGAAGCGGGTGACTGTCACCTTTGCTGAATTTTTACCACATACTCAAACGTTTTCGTAGATGCTACAGTATCGTCATTGCGAGGAGGGTTTTAGCCTGACGAAGCAATCTCCTCAACGTGGGGGAGATTGCTTCGGCAAAGAACAAGAGCGCCTCGCAACGACATTCTTTATAAACTGGACCGGATGTGAACAATGTCCCCATCTTTGACGAGATATTCCTTGCCCTCGAGCCTGAACTTGCCCTTCGACTTCGCTTCATTCATCCCCCCGAGGCTGATGAGGTCGTCGTATGCCACTACCTCCGCCCGGACGAATCCCTTCGCCAGATCGGTGTGAATCTCTCCAGCCGACTCTTGCGCGGTCGCGCCGCGTTTCGTCTCCCACGCGCGCACTTCATCCTCGCCGACGGTGAAGAACGATTGCACTTGAAGCAGATCGTACGAAAGCGTAATCATCTTGCTCAGGCTGAGTTCTTTGATTCCATATTCCTGCATGAACATTTCGGCGTCTTCGGCGGAGAGTTGTGCGATCTCCATTTCAAGTTTGCCCATCAACGCCACGGATGGGACATCCAATTCCATTTCAGGCGCGGACTGCCCCTCGCTTAGGTTGAAGACAACCAGCACAGGCTTGCGCGAGAGTAATCCAAATGAAGAGAGTTCCTTTATTTCCTCGCTCGTGTATTCCAGTTTACGAAGCGGGATATTATTGTTGAGCGCTTCATTCAAACGTGTGAACAGGACGGATTGCTTTTCATTCAACGCCTTATCTGTGCCGCCCTTTTTGCGTTCATCCTTTAATTTCTCAAGTTTGCGTTCAACGGCGATCAAGTCATTCAATAACAATTCACCCAGCATCGATTCGACATCGCGTTTCGCATCCACACTGCCGCTGGGGTGCATCACGAGATCGCTTTCAAAGGCGCGGACGACGAGCAGGAAGCCGTCCATTTGCGCGAGTTGATTCAGCAGTTGCCCGGAGATGCCGCTTTTGGCGGACCCAGTTTCAAGTCCGGCGATATCCGCGTAGGTCATCTTGGCGTAGATCGTCTTCTTCGGGTTGAACATCTTCGAGAGGATCGTCACGCGCGGGTCTGGCACATCCACCACCGAGTTGTGGACTTCAAAACGTCCAGCCGAGGCGGTCGTCGGCGCGTTCCCGCGCGTGACGGCATTGAAGATGGTTGTCTTGCCTGATTGGGGTAAACCGATAATTCCGAGTTTCATCTTTTCCTTTTTTCAACCTAATTAATTTTTTAGCCACAGATTACACAGATTTTCGCGGATTTTGTCTTTTCTTTTCTGTGTGAATCCGTGAAATCCGTGGCTAAGAACTTCTATTTTCTGCTATCAAGAATTTTACTTGACCATCAAGTTATGAGTGGTATACTTGCGAACGCACTAGCCGAAGTGGCGGAATTGGCAGACGCGCGCGACTCAAAATCGCGTTCCCTCCGGGAATGAGGGTTCAAGTCCCTCCTTCGGCACTCGGATTATACCAACGCCCGTCATTCAATGGCGGGCGTTTCTCTTTTGCAATTCAGGGTTTTTATGGATGAATGTGCTGCACGGCAGGTCAGAAATTTCACGCAGAACCCACATCGCGTGGAACGAGATTCTGCAAAAACTCTAACACACATATAAAAAAATTCTGCTTGACAGTCTTTCATCGGGAGAATACACTTGTTTTGGTTGGGGAGTAGCCATGGCGTCTTTGACGTCACCGGGTCGTCGTCATGACATTGACGCGCATCGCGCCATCGGCGACTCGAAACGTGCAGGTATGACGTTTGGCGAGACCATCACAAAATAGGCGTGATGGTCTCGTTTTAATTTTGGAGCATCACAGCGCTTATCATCAGGAGAGCATATTTATGGCACAAGACGACACGATCCAAAATAAAGAGTGGCACACGCTAAAAGCCGAAGAGGTGTTGAACCATCTGAAAGTTGAAGACCGGGGATTGACATCTGCGGAAGCGAAACGGCGGCTCGAGCAGTATGGTCCGAACCAGTTGAAAGAGGCGCCGCGCCCAAGTTTCCTCCAAATGTTGTGGGAACAACTGAATAATTTTGTGGTCATTTTGTTGATCGTCGCCTCGTTGGTCTCCGGTTTGCTGGGTGATTATGTTGAAGCGGCGGCGATCATGGCGATCGTGGTGTTGAACGCCGTGCTGGGAATCGTCCAAGAGCGGCGCGCGGAGGAGGCGCTCGCGGCGTTGAAAAAACTCGCCGCACCCGACGCGCAAATCATCCGCGATGGGAAGCGGATTTCCATCCCTTCGTATGAATTGGTGCCGGGCGACATTGTCTTTTTGGAAGCGGGGAATTTCATACCGGCGGATATCCGCCTGTTGGAAGCGGTCAATCTGCGAGTGGAGGAGGCTTCGCTCACCGGCGAATCGCTCCCCGTCCAAAAGAACGCCGCGACGGTGCTGGATAAAAACGTCCCGTTGGGAGATCGCAAGAACACGGCTTTCATGGGCACGCTCGTTTCGTATGGACGCGGGCGCGGCGTGGTCACCAGCACCGGGATGCGAACTCAATTGGGACTCATTGCCTCGATGCTCCAAAACGTGGAGGCGGAAGAAACGCCTCTGCAGCGGCGGCTCGATCAATTGGGCAAGTCGTTGAGCATTGCCGCGCTCTTTCTCGTTGCGATCGTTTTCATTGTCGCGCTCATCAACCAGACGAACATCAATGAACTGTTCACGGGTCCGCTCGCGTATTTGAACGAGTTTGCCGAACAGATCACGGATGTTTTCATCATCGCCATCAGCCTTGCGATTGCCGCCGTGCCGGAGGGACTCCCTGCCGTGGTGACGATCTCGCTGGCGTTGGGGATGCGCGAGATGATCAAACGTCACGCGCTCGTGCGAAAACTGTCATCGGTGGAAACGCTCGGCTCTGCCACGGTCATTTGCTCCGACAAAACCGGCACGTTGACGCAAAACGAAATGACGGTCACACGCATGTGGGTGGACGGGCAATTCATCCACATCACCGGGACGGGCTACGCGCCGACCGGCGATTTTTTGGTGGATGGGAAAAAGAAAAATATTTCAGAATACCCCGCCGCGCTCACCGCCTTGTGGATCGGTCTACTGAACAACGACGCCCTGCTCGAAACGACAGGCGAGGACGAAAAACAAAAGACCTATCGTATCGTCGGCGATCCTACGGAGGGTTCATTGCTGGTTGCGGCGATGAAAGCCGGCGCGATGCACATGCAGATCCGCGAGGCGTACCCGCGCGAGAACGAAGTGCCGTTCGACTCGGATCGCAAGCGCATGATCACGATCCACGATGTGTTTGCGCCGCGCCCGGGCGATCCCTCGCCGTTCACCGATGAAAGCCATAAATCGTGGGATGTGATCGCGGTCAAAGGCGCGCCGGATGTGGTGCTTGAACTCTGCACGAAGTATCAAAACATGGACGACGAGTCTGTGCCGTTGGGTCCCGCCCTGCGCGACCGAATCCTCGCCGCCAACGATGCGATGACGAAAGACGCCTTGCGCGTGCTTGGCGTCGCGTACCGGATCGTCAAAGATGTGCCGGATAACCCGGCGCAGATCATCACGAACGAACTTGAACACGATCTCGTCTTTGTCGGTTTGCTGGGCATGATAGACCCCGCGCGTACCGAGGTCAAACCCGCGCTGGAAGAGGCGCGTAAAGCGGGCATCCGCACGGTGATGATCACAGGCGATTACCCCAACACAGCCAAAGCGATTGCCGAAACCATCGGGTTGCTGCGCCCGGGAAGAAAAGTGATGACCGGCGCACAGATCGATTCGCTCAGCGACCGCGACCTCAAAGACATCATTGAAGAGACGGATGTTTTTGCCCGTGTTTCTCCCGAACACAAACTTCGCATTGTGGATGCCTTGCAAGCCAACAATGAGATCGTCGCGATGACCGGCGACGGCGTGAACGACGCGCCCGCCATCAAACGCGCCGACATCGGCGTTGCAATGGGTATCACTGGAACTGATGTAGCAAAAGAAACCGCTGATATGGTGCTCACCGACGATAATTACGCCAGCATCGTTCATGCGGTGGAGCAAGGGCGCGTCATTTACTCGAACATCCGCAAGTTTGTGTTCTTCCTGCTCTCCTCGAACATCGCCGAGATTATGATCATCTTCCTCGCCACCCTCGCGGGACTCCCCGCGCCTCTCACCGCCATTCAACTGTTGTGGCTGAACCTCATCACCGACGGCGCCCCCGCCCTCGCCCTCGCCGTGGAAAAAGGCGATCCGGACATCATGCTCCAGAAACCGCGCGCCAAAGACGAACCCATCGTCAACCGTTCGATGCGCGTGGGCTTGATCGTGCAAACCATCGCGCAGACTGTGGCGGTGCTTGCCGCGTTCGGCATGGGTTTGTTGTGGCATCTCGAAGCCGGCGCGACACTTGTGGGCAACCCCATCACCTACATTCTTCAGCACGATTGGCGCGGAATAGACGTGCAATCTGCCGAGACGATGGCGTTCGTTACGCTGTCGTTGTGCGAGTTGTTCCGCGCCTACACCGTCCGTTCGGAGCGCGCCTCGCTGTTCAGTATCGGCTTCTTTTCAAATCGCTCTATGCAGTACGCGGTGGGGCTTTCGATCACGTTGCTGTTGCTGGTCATCAATGTCCCCTTCCTTCAACCGATCTTCAACACGCATTTCCTCTCTGTCCGTGAATGGACAGTCGTCGTCAGCTTTGCGCTCGTCCCCGCAATTTCGGAAGAGATCACAAAATTCTTTTTACGGACTCGCAAACAAGCGTGATGTTTTGGTTTTGATACGCAGTACGGACTACGTAGTCCGTACTGCGTATTTATTTAACTCCCCATCGTGTCACCCTGAGCGCTAGCGAAGGGTCTCTACCACGCACACGAGATTCTTCGCTTTCGCTCACACCGTCCCGAAGCGGTGTCCCTTCGGGAGAATGACATTATCTATGGTGAGTTATTTAGCGTGAAATGTTATTCGATGGATGTCGGACAACCCCAACCGCTTCAACGCGGACCTGTGCGCCTGGGTGCCATACCCCTTGTGTTTCCCCAGCCCATAGCCGGGATGACGCTCGTCGAGTTCGCGCATCAACGCGTCGCGTTCGATCTTGGCAAGGATGGACGCGCACGCGATGCTCAAACAATGCGCGTCGCCTCTGACGAGGCTGGTTTGTGAAATGTCCAATTGGGGGAGTTCGAGTCGAAAATCCGTCAACAGATATTGCGGCGCGATCGAAAACTGATGCAATGCGCGGATGGCGGCGAGACGCGTCGCGCGTACGATGCCCTGCGAATCAATTTCATCTGCGCCGGCGAAACCCACACTCCATGCCAGCGCGATGTCTTTGATCGTCGGCGCAAGCGACTCACGCATAAGGGCGGTCAACTGCTTGGAATCGCGGACCAGCCTCAACGTCCGAGAAAGAAGCGTTTTGTCGTCGTGAGGCAAAATCACCGCGCCCACCGAGACCGGTCCAGCGAGCGCGCCGCGCCCGGCTTCATCCAGCCCGGCGATGAATTGCAATCCGCTGTCCCACAAGTCTGTTTCGAATTTGAGATTTGGTCTAACGCGTTTCATATCTGCCGCGCCATGCGTTGATGCGGATGTGAAAAATATCGCCGATCATACGCAGCGCGTCGCGCACCGCGTTCACTTTGGTTTCGGGATGATAATACCAATCAATCGGAATCTCGCGCGCGCGATACCCGAGGCGGCGGGCGATAAAAAGTAATTCAACGTCGAACGACCAGAAGCGCATCCTTTGCAAAGGGAAGATCGCGTTCACCACATCGGCGCGAAAACATTTGAAACCGCATTGCGTGTCGTTCAAGCCGGGCAGCGCAAGAAGTTGAATGATGTAATTAATGCCGCGCCCGCCGAAGTGACGATAACGCGGCTCGTTGTAACGCGTCGAACCTTCCACTTCGCGCGATGCGATGGCGATATCGAAATCGGTCAACGCGGGCGGGATGAATTTTAAAATTTCATCCACTGGCATCGAAAGATCGGCGTCGCACATGAAGCGGTATTCGCCTTGCGCTTCCAGCATCCCGCGTTTCACCGCCGCGCCCTTGCCGCGTTCAGTTTGGAGCACGCGAAAATTTTCATGCGCGTTTGCGAACGATTGCGCCACTTCATACGTGCGGTCGGCGCTTCCGTTTTCCACCACGATCACTTCGCAGGAAAAATTTTGTTTCTCGATGAATCGAAAAACCTGCTCCAACGTATCGGGCAGGCGGCTTTCTTCATTGTATGCGGGAATGACGATGGATAAAAAAATGGACAAGGCCTGCTCAAGACACGCCGAAGAGTAGGTATCCGAACGCCGCCAGGATGCAGAGGAGGGCAATTCCCAACCCGGCAAGCAGGGCGATCTGTTTTATGCTCATGCCCAGGATACGACGCGATCCCCGCTTCGTTCGAGACGCCGCGCCTGCTCCGCGCGGCTGTGGCAATGCCTTCACAGCCGCCGCGTCCTCTGCCAGCGCAAAGTCAAAATCGGCAGGGTTGATGGGCTTCTCTTCATCCGCAACGCTAAAAATGGCGCGCGCGCGCGAAATATTTTCTCGCGGCGGCGGAGGCGTCACTGTCGCCGCTTGAGCGCGTTCCTGACGGGGCGCAGCCACCGGCGCGGGCTGGGGAGGATGCGTCTTCTGTTTGGGAGGGCGCGGATTGGTGATGCGCTCCACCATGTCGAGCGCCAGGTCAGATCGCAATACAGGCATGCTGTTGGAAAGCCCAGTTACAAAGGGCTTGATCCCATCCACCAACAACACGCGGATGGCGGGTTTATCCGATTCTACGTGGCAACCGGGGTCTGCCGCAATCAACACCGATTCGATCGGCTCCTGCACCGTCACACCCTGGCGTTCAATGAACATGGTTAACGCGCGCGCCATCCGCGCCGTGGATTGGATCAGATTCACCGGCGCGGGCTTGAAGCGGTTTCCCGATTCTACATTCCACGCCTCGCCTTTCGCCTCATACCTGCCTTTTAGATAAGCGATATTGATGGCGAACATGCCTGCCGGTCCGATCAAGATGAGGGGGATCATGATGCCGCTTTGCCCGAGGGGCTGGTTGCGGATCAAGGTGTATCCTTTTTCAAGGTTGCGGTCAAAAAAGGTGATGATCGCTTTCTGAGCCAGCAATTCGGTGGGCCAGTTAAAGCCAAACTTCAACATGCCCTGAATTCGCTGACTGAACCCAAGGTTGCCATTCTCGTCGATCAGGGGAGTTTGGTCGATGATCTTCATTGCGTTTAAAAAATCGGCGCCTGTTCCAGAATATCGCGGTCCGCCGAATCCAACGTCGCGATGAATTCCTTCCCCTCCCGGTTGACGATCCGCAGTGATTTTCCGGCTTCGAACGTGCTCGCCAGCAATTCCTTGCGCGAGCCAACCACTAACAGTTTCCCTTTTTTGATGCGCTCCAGCAGGTCTTTGCGGTCGATCAATACCCGGTCCGAATACGAAGACCCGCGCCGTTCATAGGCGCGCACGGTTACGATCTGCCCATTCTTATAACGGACTGCTTCGATTACGCCATCTTGTTTCTTTGCCATGTGGTTTTAACTCCGTGTGTATTTTAGCATAACAAGAATACAAAAGACCCGACAAGTTTCCCAAACCTATCGGGCCTATATCCAATCCTACGTTCCGGTGGCAACTAAAATACGTTCGTGCGGCAGTTAAACTGCCGCACGAACGTGTCGGGGCGACAGGATTCGAACCTGCGACCTCTTGCTCCCAAAGCAAGCGCGCTAGCCGGACTGCGCTACGCCCCGATGAATGGACAGTGAGTATAATGCGTCGGATGAATAGCCGTCAAGCAACAAAACGGATAGCGATTCTCGCTACGCTTCTTTTCGCCCTCTCTGCCTGCTCCGCCACCCAGGCGGCCCCAACCCCCACAGTCGTTCCAGCAACGGCAACCCCGACCCTCACGCCACTCCCTACCTTTGCTCCCTCCACAGCCACTCCCACGCTCACGCCCATTGCCTGCCTCGCCAAGCCCGGAAGGCTGGAAAAATCAATTCTCGAATCCTCTAATCCTCCGCAAGAGTTCATCGTATACCTGCCTCCGTGCTATGCTGAACGTACCGACAAACGCTACCCCGTCCTCTACCTCCTGCACGGACAAACATACACCGCCGATCAGTGGATTCGACTCGGCGCGGCGAAGGCTCTCGACAACCTCATCATGAGCGGCGAAGCGACGCCCTTCATCCTCGTATTCCCCGACGATCACTATTGGTACACCCCAGCCGGAACGACCTTCGGCGCGCGCCTCACCGGTGAGTTGATCCCCTTCATCGACGAAACCTACCGCTCCATTCCCGATCCTCGCTACCGCGCCATTGGCGGACTGTCACGCGGCGCGGGTTGGGCGTTGAACCTTGGGCTAACTCGCCCCGACCTGTTCAGCGCGATCGGGCTACACTCCCTCGCCGTATTCCAACGCGACGCATCCAAAGTGGCAGGCTGGATTCAGTCCATGCCCCCAACCTCCCGCCCCAGTATCTTCATGGACATCGGCGACAACGACCAGGAACTCGCCTCCGCAACCCAGATCGAATCCATCTTCACCCAGTCGGATGTTTCACACGAGTGGCACATCTACACCGGCGAACATACCGAAGACTACTGGTCTGCCCATGTGAAGGAATACATCCGCTGGTACGCGGAACAGTGGAATAATCAATAATCAGGAGATCATATGAACATCCTCGTCACCGGCGGAGCGGGCTACATCGGCTCCGTCACCGCAGAAGCCTTGATCCAGGCGGGACACTCCGTCACCGTCTACGATTCGCTCGTCACCGGTCATCGCGCCGCAGCGCCAGATGGCGTAAATTTCGTCGAAGCCGATCTGGCTGATAGTCACACACTGGTTGAAACCTTCATCAAAAATAAATTCGACGCGGTGATGCACTTTGCGGCATTCATTGAAGCCGGCGAAAGCATGAAGGACCCCGGCCGCTTTTATCAAAACAACTTCACGAACGCGATCACGTTGGCTGAAACAGCCGTACGGGCGGGCGTGAAGCGGTTCGTCTTATCATCCACAGCGGCGGTCTTCCAATCCAGCGAAGAACCGCTCAACGAAGAGTCGCCGCTAGGTCCCACGAACGTGTACGGGCATACCAAGCTCATGGTCGAGCAGGCGCTCGAGTGGTACCGCAAAATTCACGGCTTACATTTCGCCGCGCTCCGTTACTTTAACGCCTGCGGCGCCATGCCGAATCGCGGCGAAGCGCACCAACCCGAGTCGCATCTCATCCCGCTGGTGTTGCGCGCCGCGCTCGGGCAAAGCGACTCGATCAAAATTTTCGGCGTCGATTACCCAACACGCGACGGCACATGCATCCGCGATTACGTGCACATCGCCGACCTCGCCGACGCCCATATCCTCGCATTAGGCGGACTCTCTGAACGCGACCGGCTGATCTACAATCTGGGAAGCGGACACGGCTACTCGGTGCGCGAAGTGATCGACACCGCGCGTCAGGTCACGGGACAGTTGATTCAGTCCATCGAGCATCCGCGCCGCCCCGGCGACTCTGCCCGGTTGGTTGCCTCCTCCGAAAAAATCAAACGCGAACTTGGTTGGAAACCGCAACATGACAACTTGCGCGAAATTATTTCCAGCGCGTGGGATTGGCACAAGTCTCACCCGCGCGGGTACGGGGAGTGACCAACGCGACATTCTCGTTAGAAGCGAGTACGAAAAACGGGGGAGATACTTTACTTTGATCATAGCAAAGTCGCCAGATAAGACCACCCATGTCTTGCTGAGCGGGGCGAAGCATCTCTACCACGGCATGTCCGAGACCCTTGGGTCGCGGAAAAATGCTCCCTCAGGGTGACATAACCTGGACGTTGCTACAGCCATGGATACTTTACAAATCAGACCTTTATTGTTATAATAGTGAAAAATATCACAATCAAGGAGAGTAAAGATGAACGCTCATACGCTCCCCCACGTGGTTATCCTCGGCGCGGGGTTTGGTGGGCTGACCGCCGCCAAGAAGTTGAAGAACGCGCCGGTGCGAATCACCCTGATTGACAAGAACAACTATCACTTGTTCCAGCCGTTGTTGTATCAGGTGGCGATTGCCGCGCTTGTGCCGTCGCAGGTCGCTTTCCCTGTGCGGACGATCTTCCGCAGCCAGAAAAACCTCACGTTCCAGATGGGCGAAGTGAACGAGATCAACCTTGATGAGAAGTTCGTAAAACTGGATGGGTCGGTCATCGCGTATGACCATCTTATCGTCGCCGCGGGCGGACGGATGAATTTCTTCGGTGTCGAATCGGTGGAGAAGAACGCACTTTACATCAAGAACATTGAAAGCGCGATTCGGACGCGGAATCATTTGCTCTCGATGTTCGAGCAAGCCACGCGCGAAGCGGATTCCGACAAACGCCGCGCCATGCTGACGTTCGCCATCGTCGGCGGCGGACCGACGGGGGTTGAAGTGGCGGGCGCGTTGGCGGAGTTGATATCCCACGTGATGAGGAAGGAATACCCCGAACTGGATGTGCGCGAGGCGCGTGTGTTATTGCTCGAAGCGGGCGGCGCGTTGATCGCGAGTTATCCCGATGAATTGCGAAAGGCAACGCTTCGTCTATTGCAAAAGAAAAATGTGGAAGTGATGTTCAACGCGCGGCTGACCGACTTCAACGGGCAAAAAATTTTTCTTGCCGATGGAACGGAGATTGAAACGAATACGCTGATCTGGACGGCGGGCGCGCAGACGGCGGAGGTGGTCGAGTCGCTTAACGCGGCGCGCGCAGGTTCAGGTCGGGTGAGAACCGAGACGACGTTGCAGTTGCCGAATCATCCCGAAGTCTATATCGTCGGCGACGCGGCATATCTCGAAGATGAAAATCATCAGCCGCTGCCGATGCTTTCGACGGTAGCCATCCAGCAAGGAAATGTGGCGGCGGATAACATTCGACATGCGATCAAAGGGCAGAGTCAACATCCATTTCGATACAAGGACCCGGGCTTGCTCGCCACCATCGGTCGCAACGCGGCGGTCGCGCGCATTTGGGGACTCTCGTTCAGCGGATTCATCGCGTGGCTGATCTGGGTGGGCTTGCACATTTATCGCATCATCGGTTTTCGCAACCGACTCGTGGTGATGATCAATTGGGCGTGGGATTATTTCTTTTACGATAATCAGGCGCGGTTGATCACGAGGTATTGATTCCGTTGTGGTTGCAGTCGCAGTTGAACTGCGACTGCAACGGTAATAAGTACAACTGCGACCGCAACATGCGATTACGAGGGAATCATGTCGGGGAATCGAAGGGCGGCAAGCAGGGCGCACATGGCAAATCCGTTGTTGAGGAAATGCAGGATGATGCTGGGCCACAACGAATTGGAACGGTGATACACGTATCCCAAAACCGCGCCCAGCGCGAAGGTCGGGATGAACGAAACGGGGTCGAGATGCGATGCGGCAAAGATTCCAGAACTCAGCAGGAGCGCCGCGACCCAACCGTAGCGTTGTCGAAATCCTTGAAATAAAAATCCACGAAAGAAAATTTCCTCCACAAACGGGGCAACGATCACGGCGGTGAGAAACAACCAGACGGGCGATTGAAGTTCGGATAGCATTTTCATCACCGCTTCCCCTTGCGTGTCCACGCCGAGAAACGTCAACAGGATATTGTGCGCCATCACAAAGGCGTACGCGGCGATCAATAATCCGCACCCCAAACCCATCGTAAGCGAATCGAATTTGACGAAGCCGAGAAGCCCGGGGCGGATGCGCTTCCACGTGAAAATAATTAACACGGGCAAGAGATACGCCATTTCGGCAAACATGATTCCCGCGCCACGCGCAAGGCGCTTCGCCTCCTCTTGAAACAGGAATGTGACCACGAGCAAACCGACGCTGATCAGAATCAACAAGACGACGCCGAGCCACGTGTCGAGGATTGTCCAGGGGACTTTATACGCTTCGTTCTGAACTTCAACCTGATTCTCTTTCATCAGCCTTCTCCCACCGCTTTAGGCGGCGCTTTGCAATTCTCGATAAACAACCCATTGACCTTTGCGGTCATCCACGTTCTTCATGGCGCGGTCGTAGTAAATATCGAAGATATGCTCCTGAACTTGTTCGTTCCGCAGTTCAACTGCGGAACGAACGCGGGTACTTTGTTCATTCGGCAGTTCAACTGCCGAACTAACATCTACAACACGCACGCGGAAATAAAACCTGCCCACGTTCAACGACCCGCGATTGGATGCGACCGCCGCGTGCTCAGGCTGCATATTTTGCGCCATCCGCCCGCGCCGTTTGAAATCCGTCCACGCGGAGAGCATTTCGAGTACGCGATAGGTTTTGCCTTCCCAGATGAATCCGTTCGGGCAGGTGGGACTCTTCTCCAGCGCGGGCGGGGAATCGAAGATGGGTTGGACGGGATGATCGAGGAAGTGGAGGGGAGAATAATCAGTCAAGTTCAAATTTTATGTGGGTCACTTGCTTGTAGATAAGCGAGCAGCGCCTTTCGCATCGGATGATCTTTCATTCGGTTTCGTTGTTAAAACGAGTTTTCCGCGGGTATGTCTTGTTCCTACTTTTGCTAACGCCTCTATTCCTTCTGAAAAAGGATACACGTTTTCAATGGTTAATTGAAATTCACCGGAAGCAACCTGCCTCAACAAGTCTGACATTTCATCGGTTACATCAGCATTATGGGGAATCTGCTTCAGCATGATGCCTCTTACCGGTACAAATTGATCGCCGGAGACTGCTACGATTTCGCCGCCATCTTTTACGACTGCTTGACTATTGCTGGCTGTGCCCGGTTGGGTGGCAATGGCTGCGTCAACGCCTCCGGGTACCCATGCCGTAATCTGTTCCTGCCAGTCGCTATCATGATAATCAACCACTTTCTCCGCTCCCAAAGAACGCATGTACTGATGGTTTTTGGCTGACGCAGAAGCGGCGACTCTATATCCCCGAGCTGCCGCTATTTGAATAGCAAGCGTTCCGATAGCGCCGGAACCCCCGGCAATGAAAAGACTGTCGCCGGGCTGTAAGTCTAAAGCTCGGAAGGCTTTGATGGCGGTGTTGCCGGCAACCGGAACAGCGGCGGCTGTCTCGAAAGACATAGTCTCGGGGATACGCAAAATTAAGGAACCGTCGGCTACCACCGTATATTCAGCCCACGTTCCGCCTTTGGGCTGCATGGCATTGACAAAAGTAATTCGCTCGCCCGCTTTGTAGTTGGTAACCGCTCTGCCGATTTTTTCGACAACGCCAGCCGCCTCAATGCCGATCGTGTATGGGAAGCGCGCATTCGGCGGGAAAAAATATCCGTCGTGGATACCAACGCCTATCGCCATCACTTTTACCAATAGATCGTTTACGCCGACTTCTGGTTGAGGAAGATCCACTAATGCTATGTTGCCATTTGTGTGCATGGCAAATGCCTTCATAAAGAACTTCCTGTGTTCAGTCAATTTTAAACTTTATAGGGATCACTGGCTTGTAGATAAGCGATTAACATCCCTTTTCGTGGGTGATCTTTTATCCATTCGCGGACCTTCTTGATCTGCTCATAATCATCCGCGCCGAATTTTTCCAGATAGAGTTTTTCCATGTGATTCCGCGCCTCACTTGAGCGGATATCCTCCTGCCACGGACGGGTAAAGAACTCGTTGACGTTGTCATGCAAGCCCAGTTCGATAAGCGCGTCCCATTCGTGCTTGTCGAACCAGATGCCGTTGCAATGACCGCAACGATCAAGATGGAAATCTGTATCCGCCAGAATTTTATATCTGCCCATGATATGACCCGAATTGGGGCAGAGTTTCAATTCATCTACATCCCAGGCGGGGTCAATTTTTATTTCGGCAGACTTGCGAGACTCCGTTTCACCGCTTCCCTTGCGCCACGCAAGATAGGCGTTTGAGTCAATCCAAACGCCTCCGCAGTTCGAACACTGCATGGCGGGCAATCTTTCGATGAGGATGATCTGACTGAGGGTATCGGTTTTGTCAACAGGGCATTTCATTTTTCCTCCAGTTGTTTTATGGGCTACTTCTCATCCGCCAGATGGAAGCGGTGCAGAAAGCGATGGAAGATGGGCGCGGCTAACACGCCAACCGAGGCGAGTAGGACGACCCCCGAGTACAACGCATAGAACGATGCGAATATTTTCCCTGCATTCGTTTTTACAGGGTTGACGGGTCCCATCCCGCCGAGGATCATGGAGGCGTTGAGAAACGAGTCGAGCCATGAGAGGTCTTCGAGGAAATGGTAGCCAAGTATTCCAATGAACAGCGAAATTGCAAGCAACGTCAGCCCGATCAGCCCGTTACGCATGAGGCGGCGGGCAAATACTTTTCGACTGGCAAGCGGTTGTTTGTGGTGTTCGTACATTTAGGCCTGATTATATTTCCAATTCCAAAATCAGAAGGCGGGACATTCGCGCTGGGAG
>Ga0138256_10001481_pt1 | contig 25265 bp, 24 predicted proteins | sample KNB2016incub_MG_FD_105486 | JGI IMG/M metagenome (GOLD analysis project Ga0138256, IMG submission 105486) | Active sludge microbial communities from wastewater in Klosterneuburg, Austria - KNB2014incub_MG | ecosystem: Engineered > WWTP > Activated sludge > Unclassified | place: Austria...
TAAACGATCCGCTTGCTGTCCGGCGACCACGTCACATGCGATTCGGCCGCCGGTGTGTCTGTCACCTGTGCCGCGTCGCCGCCGTCCTTTACCGATGCCGCAAAAACCTCGCCTCGAGCTATCAGCGCAACCTTTTTGCCGTCCGGCGAAAGGGCAAATTCGCGGATCTGCGTCGAAAGGTTCATCCGCTCGGCGATCGGGCTCGACGCGGCGCCGCGAAGCGTGATCGGCACTTCCTGCGGCTTGCCACCCGAAGTCTTGGTTTTCCAGATACCAAAATTTCGTTCAAATACGATCTCTTCACCGTCGTACGAGAGATTCGGCCAAAGCACGCGTCCGTCGGTAAAGCTCGTGATGGCTTTTGCCTGCGATCCGCGGTTCTGCGACCACAAATTTTGCTTGCCGCCGCGGTCGGAGACGTAGTAAAGGTGCGCGCCGTCCGCCGTCGCCATCGGCCAAAGCTGTTTGGCTCCACGATCCGTCAGTTCGGTATAGGCTTCCCCGTTCTTTTGCCATAATTCGGTTTCGTCGATATGGCTGTGGCCGCGCCGCCACCATTGGTTTGACGATATGCCGCGAGCAGCAAAGATAATGCTGCCGTCCGCAAGCGGCGATGCACCGAACTCATTTGTAAAGCGATCAGAACTGATCTGCATCGGCGTTCCGCCCGCCGATGAAACGCGGTAAACATCGTTCATCCCGGCGATATCGCGGCTTATGGACGAAAAATAAAGCCAATTGCCATCGCGCGACCAGCTATCGAGCTGTTCGTTCGCGTCGTCGTAGGTTATTCGCTTCAGATCGCCGCTCGCGAGGTCGAGGACGTAGATGTCCCCGCCGCCCGTGCGGTTCGACCCAAAGGCGAGCTTCCGTCCGTCCGGCGAATAAAGCGGCTTTGATTCGTTTGCCGGATGCGAAACAAGCAAACTCGCCGTTCCGCCCGCCGCGGGTACGGTCCAGATATCGCCTCCCGAAACGAACGCGATCTCCTTTCGATCAGGCGAAAGCGACGGCTCGGTCATATAACGCATTCCAGCCTGAGCGGGAAGGGTGTAAGTGCAAAACACGAAAGTGAACGCGAAAAGAACAAAGGATTTAAACATAGTGGATACCTGGCAAACTTCTGAGTTTTCTTGACGGTAAAGCAGATCTTGCGATGCGGAATCGTTTGATTATACGCGAATTCCCGGAAATTGTTTGTGCCGCTGAAGCGTTTATCGGCGAACGGCGCAACTCAGCCCGATAGCCAAACTACTTTGGCAGCGAGAATGAGAAAATCGGCCGCACGCTTTGGTTCTGACTTCGCAAGAGCTAAACTTGCTTCGGCAAGATCAAACTTATGGAATACGGACTGATCGCCGGCAATGGCGATCTACCTTTTTTGGTGATCGAAGGTGCCCGTAAGGCTGGCGAATTGCTTGCGGTCGTCGCGATCAAGGAAGAAACTGACAAACGGATCGAAAAGGAGTCGGCGGCCGTCGAGTGGGTTGGCATCGGGCAACTCGGGAAGATGGTCGCATTCTTCAAAAAGGCCGGTGTGTCGAAAGTTATTATGGCCGGGCAAGTAAAACACGTTCAGCTATTTTCCAGTGCCGTACCGGACATGCGAATGCTGAAAATGCTTTGGAACCTGCCGCGGCGAAACACCGACGCACTTATCGGCGGTATCGCCGCCGAGCTGGAAAAGGATGGGATCGAATTGATCGATTCCACATACTTCCTGGGCGAACACCTTGCGCCGAAGGGCGTTTTGAGCAAAAGAAAGCCGACCGGGATCGAACTCGACAATATCGAGTACGGGCTGCATATTGCAGACGAGATCGCCCGTTTGGACCTTGGACAAACGATCGTTGTTCGGGCAAAGGCATGTGTTGCGATCGAGGCAATGGAAGGGACCGACGCGGCGATCAGCAGGGCCGGCACGCTCGCCAACGGCAAACTTACGGTCGTAAAAGTGGCAAAACCGTGCCAGGACATGCGTTTTGATGTTCCCGTGGTCGGGCCGCCGACAATTATCACAATGGCTGAAGCAGGTGCAACTTGCCTATCCGTGACCGCCGGCAAGACGCTGATGCTGCACCGGCCGGAAATGCTCCGGCTCGCCGACCAAGCAAAGATCGCAGTGGTCGGCTCTTAAATTGGAAACAAAACCCGTCCTGTCTGCGTAGTATTGCTTTTGACCACTTTAAATGCCGGGATTCTTAACAATTGTTTTCCAGCATCTTAATTGAACGACCTCGTGCCGCATTACACCCGGCGGCCGGAAAATGGAGAATAGATGAAAAAGACCGTATTTACCTCAATACTTACTACTGTTTTGCTCTTCACGACACTGGCGTTCGGCCAAACGGTGAAGATCACACCAAAGGAACGAGAAATGGCCGACGCCATTACCGCATCGCAGATAAGCACCTATCTGCACTTTGTCGCTTCTGATGCCATGGGCGGCCGAGACACGCCGTCGCAAGGACTTGATATTACTGCGGAATTTATCCGGATGAATCTCGAAAAATGGGGTTTCAAGCCGGCCGGCGATAACGGCACTTTCTTCCAAAAGATAGCGCTCGCCCGCGAATCGCTCGATCCGGCAAACACAAAGCTCGAGATCGGCGGCAAGCAGTACCGTCTCGGTGAAGATTATTTCCGGCTTGCCGGAAACGGAGGCGGCAGCGGTAATCTTGTCTTCGTAAAAGACGGCTGGATGGTCAAGTCAAAGGGCATCGACGCGTACACCGGCGTTGACGTTAAAGGAAAAATAGTTGTTCTCTACAGCGAAGGGTTTAACCAAAACACGCTGACCCCGCGGCCCCAGGGCGTAGCACAAGCAGATCTCAAGGGTGAAAAAGGCGTTGATTGGGCCGACCCTATAAACTATGCGCAGAGCAAGGGTGCGGCTGGTGTGATCATGGTCGCCCCGCCGCAGCTTCAGGCGTCATGGAGCCGGCTTCAGGGCTTTGTCGGGCGAGGTTCGACGTTTCCTGAAAAGCTTCGAGTTGGTGGAAATACCGCTCCAACGATCCCGGTAATGATAGTTTCACAGTCGGTGGGCGACGCGATCTTTGCCGGCGAATCCGGTAACAAGGCCTCAACGTCGGCATTTGCCCTGACCAAGAGCGGTTCCGCAAGCGCGGCCAGCAAAAAAGAAACCCTCTGGACCCAGAATGTTGTCGCGGTATGGGAAGGCAGTGACCCGGTTCTCAAAAATGAAATGGTCGCGATCGGTGCTCATTACGACCACGTCGGTACAAACCCGAATGCACCTGGCGACGATAAGATCTGGAACGGGGCCGATGATGACGGTTCGGGTACGGTCGCCGTCCTTTCGATCGCCGAAGCACTTGCAAAGGCCAAGACAAGGCCAAAGCGTTCGGTGCTTTTCGTATGGCACGCCGGCGAAGAAAAGGGCCTCTGGGGATCGGATTATTTCAATAAATTTCCAACCGTGGACATCAAAAAAGTTGTCGCCCAACTGAACATTGACATGATCGGCCGAAGCAAAAAGGCCGGCGATACGAATCCGAAGAACAAGGACCTTTCGGGCGAGAACACGATCTATGTGATCGGATCGGAGATGATGAGCTCGACGCTTGGCGCGATCACTAAAGGTACCAACGATGCATATCTAAAGCTCGGTTACGACTATAGGTACGATGATCCTAAAGATACTAACCGTTTCTTTTTCCGTTCGGACCACTTTCACTATGCTCAAAACGGCATTCCGATCGTGTTTTGGTTCGATGGCGTGCACGAAGACTATCACCAGCCGGGCGACACCGCGGACAAGATAGACTATGCAAAGATGGAGAAAGTGACACGAACCATCTTTCTGACCCTGATCGAACTAACCGACCTGAAAGACCGGCCGGCAATAGATAAGCAGCTGCCGCCGGAACTTACACAGCGGTAGCGGGCCTGATTCATCGGTTCCTTAATTTGTAACCAGGAATGGCCGGACGTGAACCTAAGGTTCGACATCCGGCCATTTTCTTATCATGACAGCGGTGCGGGCCGCCGCTTGTAATTTGGAATCAACGTATGTTCCGTTTAAAAAACGATTCCCGTACTAAAGCGGACATTGTGTTGTGTTGATGCGTCCAACCGTGTCGGATTGTAATCCACCTGAAATGCACGAATCTGAATCTTGTTGTTCAGCCGTACGTCAAGGCCGCCGCCAAAAGCTCCGGCCCACCCGGTTTCGCTCGAAGCTTCGTCCGGAAGAATCACACCCGCACAAACGGTTGACGGCGAGCAGGAAAAGTTCGTGATCTTACTTCGGCCGTGAGCCGCCCCGATCAAAGCGTGAGCGAAAGGTTTGAGCCTTCCCGACCTAGCATTGTCCTTGACCTGAACACCGCCGAGAAAATTGTAAAGTGAATTGTCGGAATCGACGTTGACGATGTATGGCGTACCTCCAAGATCGAAATTTCCGGTAAATTTGTTGCTGCCGTACGCGCCGGAAACATCGGCCTTTACTCCGAAATAACGGTTTAGGTTATAGACCGCCGAGCCATTGAATCCGTTAAAGCCAACCCTGTCCGGGGAGTCCGCGTATAAATTATCCGTATCGACCTGACTGTGTGAAAAGCCTGCAAAGACTTCCACTTTCTTAATATCATTGGCCGCTTGTCCGGCGGCGAACATAGAACCTACGCCCAAAATAAATAGGGCAAATATGACCTTTTTCATGAATTTTACTCCTTACTGCATAACACTTGAACGTAAAAATGACCCGACAAACTTGATAAAACTAGATCTGTCGGGCCATTACACTTTCGATATTAGTGCCGCTCAATTTGTTAGATGCCTTAGGAATCTGCTGGTTGCTTTGCTGAACGAAAAGGTTCCCGGCATCAGATCGACATGCGGCTCCTTTCATCGTTCACCAGCTGCTAAAGCCGCCGCCAATATGTTTGTAACAAACTTAGTTCAAACTACCCGGCCGCTGCGGTCAAGGCCGGTCGGCCAGCTTTGAAACGAATCATTTATAGAGACTTACTCCTTTAATCATCAGGTCCTGAAAGTCAGAAACAAATGGGCCCGGCGGATCCGATAATGCCGGATCTGCCGGGGCCGTTTCAGTTTCAATTGCCGCGCAAACCATCGGACGGATGGCTCGGAACATGGTAATAACGACTATCGGGTGTCGTCTTCCCCAATAGGTCTTTCTTGCTGGTTGATCACCTTGCCGCAACGATCAATAAACCGCTGCAAAAGTTCAGATCGTAAATCCTTATATGTCTTACTTTTAACCTTGACATCGTCAATGTCTTTCGGCGTATCCGCCGAATCGCCCTTTGATTCGCCCTCGGCTGGGCCATCGACAGATGTTTCATTGTTTTCGACAGTTTGTTCTGTTTGTTTTTCGTCCGGGCCAGCGTCTTCCCGGTCTGCGATCTCATCGTCGTTCTCATAGGCGATCTCTGCATAACGCTCGCCGATCTTCCTGACGCCCGCATCATCAAGAATGTTGCCGATCATTTCCATCGTCTCGACAATTGTGCCTGGCTGATCGCCGCCGGCCCTCAAGTTATCGATCAGGAATCCGATAAGCCGCGGGTCGCCCCACCGTTTTACCAGCTCGATCAGTTCACGGTTGCCGGAAATATACTTCTGCTTCTCTTCAACCTGTCCGTTTGACGAGATGCCGTTCAGAAGGATGTTCGCAAGCGTTTGCTTGTGGCCCGCGTCAAGCAGTTTTGCGAATCGGCTGGTATCAAAATTCTTCGTTTCTGCCTCATCGCCCGTCATGGCAACTGTGTCAGAATTATTCTCGCCTTCGGCAGCCTGTTCTTCCAATGGCTCTTCTTCGACCGGCAACCCTTCGGCCATACGCTTGCGCCGCCGTTCGGCGGCCTCTGCCCTCCAATCCATTTCTTGAACACTCTGAAGTAACTCGTAGGTGCCTTCCCACCGCGTCACCGGATCATCGGCGCACTTGATCAGCCATTCGAGCAGCCGCATTTCATCCACTTTTTTTGCGCCGAAGATCGAGTTCAGCTCTTTGATCCGGGCCTCGTAGATCGAGATCTTCTCGGGCGAAAGCTTTTTGATGCCGTCGCGAAAATCCGTCAAAACAAACTTTTTGGGGTTTTCATCGTCCTTTCTGACGAACAACAATACAGTATCGCCGCTTTTCAGGTTAGCGTCCTCGTCAGCGTCAATATCCTCCTCATCAGGTACAAGCGCGTCCGGTTCGGCGACCGTGTTTTTGTAACGGTAATCACGGTCCTCAACACTAAAGAACTTTTCCGATTTTCCTTTCAATGTTGAAGAAATGGTGAAATTCTTGCTTATTTCGATAGCGGAATAATCCTCGGTCTCTTCAATAGGTTCGCCATCGACGATCTTGTCGAATGTTGCTATATGTATCGCGCCGCTGTTTTGGTAAAGCGACAACAATGTTTCGGGGGCCTTTACCGGACACCGCTTGGCGGCGGCGGATTGCGGTAACAGGCAAACGGAAATGAGAAGTGTGAGGACAGCGGCAGCGCAAACAATTCTTTTCAGCATACAGCAAACTCCTTCGTGAAAAATCTCTTTCGGTTGGCGCGCTAACATTTCAGAATCGTGAAGTCGAAATTGCGTTGCATCGACACTGAAAATAGTTCTAACCGATAGACACCGGCGAAGCGAAAAAGTTCCATTACCTGCGTGCGAGCTGCAATTGCCGATAGGCTTCTGAACGGCTTAAGCCAAACTCTTTAGCTGCGGTCTTTAACGCCGCTTTTTGGTCCATCCCTGACATCTCAAGTTCGATCACCCTTTCGACGATCGATCCCGTTGATCTATTGGAGCTCTCTGCTGCACCCGCCCTGTCTATGACAAGAACGAACTCGCCCTTTGCTCTTGCAGCCGCAAATTGTTCGGCAAGCGGCTTGAGGGTGCCGCGAACAGTTTCTTCGTGTAGCTTTGTTATTTCGCGTACAACAGCGGCCTGGCGGTCGCCTAGAGCTTCGACACAATCCGCGATCGAACGGGCCAGCCGGTGTGGAGATTCATAGAAAACTAGCGTTGCTGGTATTTCGCGGACCTCTGCCAGCCGCTTGAGCCGCTCACCCTTTTTTGATGGGAGAAATCCGCCAAAGAAAATCGAGTCGGTCGGCAGGCCGGACACTATCACCGCGTTGACGAATGCGGCCGCGCCCGGAATAGAAACAACGTCAATCCCGGCCTCGATCGCCTTGCGGACAATTATGTGGCCCGGATCGTTTATTGCCGGTGTTCCGGCATCGGAGATAATGGCGGCCGAAATGCCTTCCAATACCTTTCCGACGATCTCGACCGAGCGATCATATTCGTTATGCCCGTGATAGCTTACGAGCTTTTTCGAAACGCCGTAGTGGGCAAGCAGCTTTCGCGAATGACGTGTGTCCTCGCATGCGATCAGATCGACCGACTGAAGCGTTTCGACGGCGCGGAACGACATGTCGGCAAGGTTTCCGATCGGCGTCGCTACAAGATAAATGGTCCCAGGCATATTTGACAGTTAACAATAAACGCCGGGGCGAACATAATCAAAACAAAAAGCCCGGGCATTGCTGCCCGGGACCGAAGAAATACTTCGTTTCGGTTTCAAATTGTTCGTCCCGGTCAGAACGGAAAGTTATTTCGCCATCCGCCATTGTTGCGGTTGCGGCGGTTATTGCGGCCAAACCCGTACTCATTTGCAATTGCGTTGAGGTTTTGACGCATATTGTTCCACTGGCCTTGAACATTGCCGCCGCGGCCGCGGGTATTGTAGATCTCGTTGTCAATTGCCGAAGCAATATCAAGCACCCTGCGGGCCTCGTCCTCGCTGTTGTTCAAGTTGCGTCCGTTGCCGTAGGCGTCCTCCAGACGGTCGGTGGCGTTCTTAAATTGGTCGGCAAGCTGTTCCAGCGTGTTGCTGTTGTTATAACCGCGGTCGTTGCCATAGCCGCCAAATACGCCTCCCCATCCGCGGTTGTTCCGGTTATATCGGTCATTGCGGCCGTCATAGCGGTCGACCGAATCTTCAAACCGCTTGGCCTTGTTCTTTAGATCGCGAACGACGGACTTAATATTTCCGTTTCCGTAATAGCCGCCGTTATTGCCATAGCCGCCATAGCCGCCGTTCCATTGCGCGGAAGCAATTGCCGGTAAGCCCAAAATTAATAAAGAAAAAGCGCTCAATGCCACTAAATTTTTGATCCTGTTCATGTTTGTCTCCAACTCTTATTAGTCTCAGGCAATGTCCAGGCATTGCTTGACCGGCTTAAGTGCAAGGGTCGTGCCATTGTTGGAAACTGACATGAAAAAATCAAAAAGCCCTGTAAAAACAGGGCCTTCGATCTAGCGGGAATTGCTTGGTTCTAATTGCGGCATTCGTAAGCGAATGTTGTTTCAACCAAATCGTTTGTCGAATGTTTCAGATGGTCTATGTTCATCGCGCAAGCGCTTTTGCGGCATTCAAACGCCCGCCGCTTGCCACCTTGCCTGACAATGAATCGACCTTATCCACGGCCTTCAACAACCTCTCGCGCAGTTTTTCAACCGAGATGTTCGGCTCGCCCGCAAGAATAAGGGCCGCAACACCCGAAACATTAGGCGTTGCCATTGAGGTGCCCGATGCTTCGCGGTACTGGTCGTTAAGCCAGGTCGAAACGATCTCGCGTCCGGGTGCGGCAACGTGCACCGTTCGCGCCCCAAAGTTTGAGAACGACGCCAGCGAATCGGTCCGGTCAAGAGCGGCAACGCTGATCACGTTCGGCAGGTCGTAGTTTGAGGGATAGTGCGGCTTTTTATCGTTATCCGTGCTTGAGTTACCGGCAGCGGCAACAAAGAGAATTCCCTGTTCGCCAGCTGCCCGTATAGCATCTTCAAGTGCTTTCGAATACGTGGTCGAGCCCCAGCTTGCACTGATCACACGTACGTTGACACCTTTTTGTTTGCGGTCGATCGCATAGTTAATGGCCTCGATCGCATCCTTTGTAGTTCCAAACCCGCCGCGGCCCAAAAACTTGAGCGGCATTATTTGCACATTCCAATTTATGCCGGCAATTCCTTCGTTGTTATTCCCTTCCGCCCCAATGATACCTGAGCAATGCGTCCCGTGACCGTTTTCATCCATTGGGTCCGATTCGTTCACGTTTGCGTCGAATCCCTGAATGTCGTTGAATGTGCCCAGTTCAGTGTCCGTGTATTGTGGTATATTGTCGGGCCGCACCCACATATTCGTTACAAGGTCTAGATGAGTATAATCGACCCCTGTATCAAGCACGGCAACAACCACTTCACTGCTGCCTTTTGTCTTTACCCATGCCTCAAGGGCCTTAACATCGGCCCCGGCCTTTCCGCCGTCCTGTCCCATATTGTTTAGCGCCCATTGCTCGCCAAATTGGGGATCGTTCGGGATATTATCGCTTGGCTTGCGAAGAGCAAGGTCACGGGTTGACGGGACAGGAACCGGTTCCTCCAGCCGGATGATGTCATTCGTGCTGACATATTCGACCATATCGGTCATCGATTCATATTGCCGGGCGACCGTTGCCATATCGGCCCCGTCCATATCGTCGATCGCGACAAGGCCGTTGACCGACTCAATATTATCTTCTACACGATCGTTGAACCGGCTTGTGATCTTCTTAATATCGGCCAGTTTAACACCCGGCTTAAAGCGGACAAGTACCTCAGGTTCGGCTTCGCCGATCGTGCGGGCCGCGGTATGGGGTTTATGCGGCGAAGTTGAACTAACGACCTCAATATTAACAAGCGGCTTTGACTGCCAGCGTCTGATCTGGCCGAGGACGGCCGCCGTTACGACCAAAATGCCCACGATCCCGATCCTTATCCAGATATTATTGCGATTCATAAAAAATACTCCTGAATCAAAAACTAGTACGGCAGCCGTTCTAAGAAACGATCACATGATTGCCGCCGTCGTACCCTTTTAGCCGAAGCTGGAATTTATCAGCCCGATATTCATATGTCTTGCCCTTGGCATGCAGATCTATCTTCCAGCCGGTCGATATCATTTGCGCCGACATTTCGTCAGCGGCCGGGGCCCCGAGCGACATATCGGGAAAATCGACCTTGGTCACGCTGCCCTCTTCGATCTCGCTCTCACCCAACCGCAAGCGCGCGGCAAGATCCTGTTTCGCTCGTTCAACAGCACTTTCTTTAGTAAATCCCATACTTTTACAGCGCTAATAATCTTGCTCTTTCTACGCTCATAAGTCAACAAATGTTCAAATTTGGCAGAGCATCAGTTTGAATTGTCGTTCCGCCGAGCAGCCGGAAAGATGGCGGCCGGATGCAAAATTCAGCGTGGGTTGACGAAGCACGGCCTAAAACACCTTTCCGCTATCTTCAATGCGGGATCTTGACGCCGCGTACGGTCCAGAGGTCTCACCACTGGCCGCTCCTTTGCCGCCGCTTCGCAGACGTTGATTCAAACTGACGCACTACCTAAAATTTGACAGACGGCCGGTTACGAGCTCTTTGTAAACTCGGCGACTTCATCGCTATGTCGTTTGCAGTGAATACATTATCCGACACAGAGGCCATGCTTGGAAAAAACAAAGGCCGCAAACATGAATAAGCCAAATGGTTTCAAGCGTGCCCGGGCCCTTACATCGCGGCCCTCCGCCGAAGGCTTAAATTCCGCCGGATCTCGACAACCGCCGGAACGATGTAGGTGGCGCAGGCCGCGCCCAGCACAAGGCCCGTAAGAAACCGGGAAAGATGCGTATTTTCCCAAATGCCGAATACAGTGAGCGACCAGTCAATTGTAATAGGAACAAGCGAAAGGAACAGCCAAATACGCGGCAGCGGTTCAACGTCTTCGATCCTGTGCCAGAGCGGATATGCCGCCAAACCCGCAAGCAGCCCAAAATAAACACCAAAACACCTTGAACAAACGGCCAGCGGCCCGCCGTCCAGATAGAGTGTCCGCTCAGGCATCTGATGGCAAATGTAGCTAAAGAATGAATAGATCGGTCCGGCTATTGCCCAGCCCGAAGCACGCGCGACCGGTGCGGCAGCCAACGCGAGTACCCAGACCGCGACAAGCCCAACAGTAACGCCCCACGCCCAAAACGCCTGTCGCCGTAAATAAGACGACAGGTCGCCTGAAATATAAGTTTTGGCTGGTTCCTTCATTACCGCCGGGCCGCGGCCGTCCCGGTAAGAGATTTTTCGGTCGCTAAAATATGATGCGTGGTTTGGATGACAGTATCCGGATTAAGTGATATGGAATTTATTCCGCGATGAACAAGGAATTCGGCAAATTCCGGGTAATCCGATGGTGCCTGTCCGCATATCCCGATCTTTTTCCCGCTTCTCTTTGCCGCGTCGATCGCCATTGCCACCATTTTTTCAACAGCGCCGTTACGCTCGTCAAACAGGTGTGCGACCATCTCTGAATCGCGGTCCAGCCCGAGCGCCAGCTGTGTCAGGTCATTCGAACCTATCGAATATCCGTCAAAAACCTCGAGGAATTCGTCTGCAAACACAACATTTGCCGGCAGTTCGCACATCGCATAGATCTCAAGGCCGTTCTCGCCCTGAATAAGGCCGTGTTCAGCCATTAGTGCGATCACCCGCCGCCCTTCTTCGACCGTCCGGCAGAACGGGATCATCGGTGTAATGTTCGTTAGGCCCATGTCCTCGCGGGCGCGGAGCAATGCCAGGCACTCGAGCCTGAATCCGGCCTTGTAGCGGTCGTCGTAATATCGAGAAGCCCCGCGAAAGCCGATCATAGGATTTTCCTCGACCGGCTCAAACTCCTTTCCGCCAATGAGCATCGCATATTCATTTGACTTAAAATCAGACATCCTGACGATCACCGGTTTTGGATAAAAGGCGGCGGCAATTCTGCCCACGCCTTCGGCAACCGACCGGACAAAGAATTCTTTCGGATCTTCTTCAAGTATGCGGCCCGCGATCTCGTCGATATCGGCACGGTTTCTCAGGTTAGGATAATTGACAAGTGCCATCGGGTGAATGCCGATGTGGTTGTTGATGATAAATTCAAGCCTTGCCAGTCCGACGCCGTCGTTGGGCATCCTTGACACCGCAAATGCGTTGTCTGGGTCGCCCACGTTCATCATCACTTTTGTCTCGGGCCGTTCGCTGTCGGTTATTTCAGTGCGTTCGACCTCGAAATCGACCTTACCGTAATAGATGTTCCCGCGATCGCCCTCGGCGCACGAAACCGTAATGTCAGTTCCGCTGCGAACAACTTCGGTAGCATTGCCGGTACCGACAATGCACGGAATACCCAGTTCCCGGCTTATAATGGCGCTGTGGCATGTGCGGCCGCCGCGCTCGGTCACAATGGCGGACGCCCGCTTCATTATCGGCTCCCACGCCGGATCGGTCATTGTCGTGACAAGTATTTCGCCTTCCTTGAATGTCGTTAGCTTTGCCGGATCAAGAAGCACATGGGCCTTACCGGCACCGATCTTTTCGCCGACGGCAACGCCGGTCGCAAGCGGTGCTCCATGGTCGCCGGTCAGTTTATATGATTCGATATAATTCCCGTCTTTTTGGGTGTGAACCGTTTCCGGACGGGCCTGGAGAATAAAGAGTTCGCCGGTAATTCCGTCCTTTGCCCATTCGATGTCCATTGGTTGATGATGGCCGGCCAATTTTGAATAATGGTCCTCAATGGCACATGCCCATTTTGCAAGCTGAAGTATTTCGAAGCCCGCGAGGCAGAAGCGGTTGCGCTGAGATTCGACAACGTCGCGGACCTGTGTACCGGTTTCGTCATCGGCAAACACCATTTTCACTTCCTTTACGCCAAGTTTTCTCGTTACGATCGGCCTGAATCCCAATTTCAATGTCGGTTTGTAAACGATCCATTCGTCCGGTGTCGCCATTCCCTGAACTACGGCCTCGCCCAGGCCCCAGGCCCCGTTTATCACAACCGCCTCGCGAAAACCGCTTTCAGTGTCGAGCGTGAACATCACGCCCGAGCATGCGGCGTCCGATCGGACCATCGGCTGAATGCCAATGGAAAGAGCAACGTCAAAATGGTCGAAACCCTTAGCGGTCCGGTACGAAATGGCGCGGTCGGTCCACAACGAAGCGTAACATTGATGACATGCGTCGATGAGTTTTTTCTCGCCCTTTACATTCAGGATCGTATCTTGTTGACCGGCGAACGAGGCGTCCGGCAGGTCCTCGGCCGTGGCTGATGAACGAACGGCCACCTCATATGAACGCTTTCCGATGCGCTCGCCTAACGACTTATAGCCCGCATGAATTGCCGACTCGACCTCTGGCGGAAACGGTGTTTCCAGCATCATCTCTCGGGCCGCGTTTCCCACTCGGGCGAGAGCGTCGAGATCGTTGACATCAAGGCCCTTCAAGAGCTTTTGCAGCTTCTTCTTCAGCCCGTTGGTTTCAAGCAGCAGTTCGTAAGCGTAGCTGGTCGTTGAGAACCCATCGACCGCGCGCACGCCTTGTCCAACCAATTCACGAAAAAGCTCGCCAAGGCTTGCACATTTACCGCCGACGAGAGCAACGTCCTTGTTGCCTACCTGACTGAAATCTAATACGTATGGTTTGCTCATAATTACAACCGGGTACCGGATTCCAGGCCCAATAAACGTTGAAGTTGGAACTTGAGACCCGGAACTAAAAGATCCGCAATTCACTAGCTATGCCGAAACGGCCGTCGAGTGGCCGTTTTCGGCAATTGTGTTTATGCCGTTTGGCGGCAATCCGCCGTTGTCCAAACGCAAATGTCTTAGAGCGTTTGGTTTAAGGGTTGCGATCAGTTCCTGGCGGTCTTTCGTACTGATCGGCTTGCCCGGATAGATCTTGCCCATTTTTGCCAATCGTTTTTCGCTTAATGCTCCCGCAAACATTAGCAGCGGATAAGTGAAATTTGGCCCGTTCAATTTTCTGAGCTTGTAAAGCCACATCCCGATCGACCCAAGCCGCCACGCCGTCGGCCCCCACCAGCTGTATTGTCCCGGCCTAAGATTCATTTTCCAGCATTTCATCATCAACTGCCACTGCAGTGAAGTGAGCTGTCGTGTTTGGGTAACGCCCTTTTCCATTTCCATCCGCGTGTCGTGGAGCGGCGTAAATATCGAAGGAATGAGGAAAGCAAAAAGTCCTCGACGTTCCATTTCGTACACGAGATCGAGTGTTTCCCGGATATCGTCATCCGTTTCATCGGGGTTGCCTACGATCAGCGTCATTGCCGGGAACCAGTTATTCTCATTCAGTACGGTTAGGCCCTCAAGCACCACGCTCGGCCAATCCTCGACCGCGAAAGGTACGCCCTTTCCGGGCATTATTTTCTTTGCCATCCGGACCGATCCGGTTTCGAGCCCGATAAGCGGCGCCAAAGCTTTCTTTTCCGGGTGCGAACTCAAATAAGGAAAATGGATCGGGCTTTTTGGCAGCAAGATCTTTGAAAGTTCTTTTATTAAGATCGGATCGACAACCGCCGGAGCTATGGTCGAATGACTGAGGACATGCTGTTCGACGCCCGGCGTATTTACGACATCGCTGTATAGATCGACAAGCGCTTCACGGTTTGGAAAATAGAATGGCGTGTCCGTATGGACCTGGCCCCAAATGAACATGTCCTCAGTTGCAAGGCTGATCTGCTTATTGCCATCGCGGACGTTTGCCCGGACGGCGTCCATTATTTTTTCTTTTGGCAGGTCGATCTGCGGGTTGAGGTCGGGTAAACAGAACTTGCAGCGGCGGCCGCATCCTGTCGTCATTTCAACAACGCCAAAGGTAGTTCGGGTATCCGGGAACATTATCGCATCGCGTTCGACCGGATGCTTAACGGTCATTTCTTTTGGCAGATCTTCGCCCCGAACGGCCCTAGCGAACAGTTCCAGTGTTTCATCCGACTCGCTGCGGCCCTCGACAACACAGTCGATGCCGAGCTCTTCGTACATATTCGTCTGGATTATCTGCCAGCCGCCCGAACCGCCAACGATCACTTTGAAATTGTCACGGTGCGGGTTAGTTTTGATCTGAGCAAACAATTCACGCGAGTAATGTGAGTTGATCGGCATCTTTGACGAGCCGAAGATCGAAGTATAAACGCCGGCCGCAAATGTGACGCCGAGCGGATTATGGGTCGAAACTCCCACCACTCTAGTTCGCGGGCCGATGAATCTTTCAAGATCCTGCGGAAAACACGAAACGATATCGCCGGCATCATAAGCCCGCCGCAGCGATGTTTCGACCAGCCGAACTCCGGCCGGCATGTATTTGGCCGACCCGTCCGGATTGTGTTCAACCTTTCGCCAATCAGGATATTTGCGGTTCAAAATGCCTTCGAGCCATATCGGCAGCGATGCCATCGCCATTTGGATAAAATATCCCGCATGGTCGATCGATTCGGTCAGCGGCGCGGTCAACACTATCAGTTTTCCGCCACTCACATCGGCAGTGCCATTTCCGTTGCCATTGAAACCATTTTTTCCTGATTGATTTGCCATTTCGAATTACTCCGGCCTATTAATTTGCCTACGGCATTTCTTAGTGGATCGAATTGGTCGGCCTATACGGTTGTATTCCTAAATGTTTCGATCTCGGCCTCCCTAAAGGCTGTTAGGGCAGGCCCTAGCCTGCACTAACAGCTTTTCTATCGCTTAAAATCGAATGACGGCGTCGGGCCCGCCTTCAACGTGGACCGTGTCAACAAATCGAATATTCTTAGTATCGGTCGTCATCACTACAGAATGCGTACGCTTTCCGGCGCCGAAGAATCGCACCCCGCGCAAAAGGGCTCCATCGGTCACGCCGGTGGCCGCGAAAATGACCCGCTTACCCGGGGCAAGATCGTTTGTGTCATAGATCTTGTCTGGATCACTTATGCCCATTTCCTTTAGGCGTTCTTTCACTTTTTCGGCCGGCGGCACTTTTGTTTTGTCCACACCCAGCCGATCAGGGTCAAAGATCAGCCTTGCTTGTATCTCGCCGTTCAGGCATTTCATCGCCGCCGCAGTAATAACTCCTTCCGGCGCACCGCCAATTCCCATTAAAGCGTGAATGTTGGTGCCGGCCACGGCGGCTGAAATTCCGGCTGAAAGATCGCCGTCCGAAATTAGCCTGATGCGGGCGCCGGTCGCACGAACATCAGCGATTAGCTGTTTGTGCCGCGAGCGGTCGAGGCAAATAACCGTCAGGTCATCAACGTCTCGTCCCAGCCTGCGGGCAATATTCTTGAGGTTCTCGGCGACCGGAGCGTCGATATCGACCGCTCCGCGGCTGGACGGCCCGACGACGATCTTGTCCATGTATATGTCCGGCGCGTTTAACAATCCACCGCGTTCGGCTGCGGCAAGGACCGCGATCGCGTTGTTGGCCCCAAGGGCGCAAAGGTTTGTACCTTCAAGCGGATCGACCGCAATGTCCACCTCGGGAAAGTCGTCGCGGGCCTCGGCCGAGAACGTGCCGCCGCCGACCTCTTCGCCAATATAAAGCATCGGGGCCTCGTCGCGCTCACCCTCGCCGATCACGATCCGGCCCCGCATGGGCACCGTATCCATTACTTGACGCATTGCTTCGACCGCAACGTGATCGGAGTGCTTGCGGTCGCCCTGTCCCATTGTCTTGGCCGATTCAATGGCCGCCGCCTCGGTCACGCGAAGAAAATCAAGCGACAATTCGCGGTCTGCCTCTTTGTGTTTCATCAGTTTTTCCTTTTGTTTGCTAACAGCTGAAGTTTTCTTATTGCTGGCATTCTACCACTTGTCTAACCTCATTTGACAAGTTATGCTCAGGATAATACGGTTTTAGTTTGCCGAATTTCAGTTAAGATCCTAGAGCGTTTTTATACCCCATGACCTATATTGTCACTGAGCCTTGCGTTGATTGTAAGTACACGGACTGTGCCGCGGTTTGTCCCGTCGAAGCGTTTCACGAGCTGCCGGACAAGCTTCTGATAAACCCGGACTCATGCATCGACTGCGATGCATGCATCCCGGAATGCCCGGTTGAGGCTATCTTTTCGGATATGTCCATTCCCGAGGAATATCTGTCGTGGCTTGAGATCAACAAAGAAGCAGAAAATTATCCGATAATCAGTACAAAGCAGCCCGCACTGTTTGATTCTGCCTGTAAGGGACAGCCCGAATAATATCGTAACTTTAAAAGCAAAAGCGGCCTGGCCAATCGTGGGCCGGCCGCTTTTGTATTTTGTTCTCGATCACGGCACGCCGATGAAATCGACGTTCGCCAGAGCATCACCGAGGTTTATCAATCGGGACGATTCGCCGAAATGATATCGTTTCGACCTTACGCTGATCACGTAATTCTCACCCGACGGTACGGCCTCAAATCGATAAAACCCGAATGTGTTAGTGACCGCGTACATCGGTTCCGCGAGTCCGCCGCCGGACAATATCACTCGGGCGTTCGATATTCCGCGTCCCGCGGGCGTGGCCGCGCGGCCGGTGACGATCACATCCGCGGCGGTCCCGCCGCTGGTCGAATCGGTTACCGCAATACCGAACGGACAGCCGCCCGAGGTCGGAATTGTAGCAATGATCGCAAGGCTCCCGGCGTCAATGACCGAAACGTTGCCCGATCCCTGATTTGTCACATATATTAAAGTTCCGCCCGGCCTTACCGCGATCCCGCTCGGGAACGAACCGACAATTACTGTATTGATGACCGTGTTTGTTGCGGTATCAATGACCGAGACGCTGTGCGAGGCCTGATTTACAGCATATACACGAGTTCCGGTTGGGTTGACCGCGATGGCGATCGGTCCGTTCATCACCGGTATGGCCGCTATGACAATGTTTGTCGCCGTATCGATGACAGAAACATTGTCTGAGCCTCCATTGGCGACATAAGCTCTCGTACCGGGCCCGTTTAAAGCGACCGCCCATGGAACGGAACCGACAGGTATCGTGGCGACAACAAGCTGCGTCGCCGTGTCGATAACCGAAACTGAACCCGAAAGCCTGTTTGTCACATAGGCGAGCGTGCCGCTTGTGTTAAATGTTACACCGAAAGGAGCGACACCCACAGCTATTGTGCCGACGACCATGTTCGTTACCGTGCTGATGACCGAAACGCTGTCATCCCCTTGATTTGTCACATAAGCCCGCAGGCCGTTGGGTGACGCGGCCACGCCGCTCGGCCCTGTCCCAACAGGTATAGTTGCGATCACCGTATTGGTTGCGGTGTTTATCACTGAAATACTTGCGCTGTTCTGGTTGGCGACATAGGCCCGCGTCCCGTTTGGCAAGATCGCGACGGCGATCGGGTTGGACCCGACCGGAATCACCGCGATCTCAGTATTCGTGTTCAGATTGATGGCCGATACCGTTCCCGCCGCGATGTTGGTCACATAGGCCCGGTTCTGGGCAGCCGCCATGACCGGCCCGGCGACAAGGAATACTAATGACAACAGTACGGGAACGAGAATGTTCGTAAATACTCCGGAAAAAAAGCCTTTCGGCTCAGCCGTCTTCCAATCATCCGCCGAAACTGATTGCTCTTCAACCGCGTGTTCCAGCACCGCCGAATTTGGGCCGAATATCGAAATTCCACTCATTGCTTTGTAACTCCCCCTTTCTAGTTCTGATACTGAACGATAAACGTTTTTGGAGAGGGATCTTTGTACCGTTAGGAACATCCGGCCCGAGAAAATGTCGCTTGCGGCCGCGACCGATCAGAATGTGACCAAGATCGGCCGACACTTGAAAGTGGAGTGTTCGTACCTTGGACAATGCGTCATCGCTGGCAAATCTCTGGCGTCCAGACTAAACTAAAGGCCGTAGAGACTGCTTTCCCGGTGCCGCTAAGTATATGAATATGGTTGAAACGATAGACCCAAAAGTGACAAGGAAACCCGCTGCCAGGTGCTCAGAATGCGACCGAATGATGGAGCATTACAACATTTGGGTTGACCCTGTTAACGAAACAAGGGTTGTTTGCTGGGAATGCAAGTCCCGTGAAGAAAAAGGTTTTTTTGCTCACCGCGGGTTCCGCCGCGGCGGCAGACACGGGTTCGTTCCCAGATAGAACCGACAAGAGGCATGATAAACAGCTTCGGTCCTCGCCGCCCGGACTGTCAATGTATGGCAATCAGAAAGATCACCGAGTATCCCGAAAAGGTTCTCGCAGAGATCGGCATGCCCGTCTCAGTGTTCGACGAGGAGCTTGCCGAATTGTGCGCGGATATGTTTGACACAATGTATGACGCCGAAGGCGTCGGCCTCGCCGCGCCGCAGATCGGCCTTAGCCTGAGTCTGTTCGTGATGGACTGCAACGGCATAAAACTGATCGCCGCAAATCCGGAGATCGTCCATACCGAAGGCGAACAATCCGGCCAGGAAGGCTGCCTCTCGGTCGGAAAGGTCCCGGCGGTCGTCGTCCGCCCGATGAAAGCCCGTCTCCGGGCGCAAAACGAAAAAGGCGAATGGTTCGAAGAAGAGGCAGAAGGATATGCTGCCCGTGCATTCCTGCACGAAACCGACCACTGTAATGGCAGGCTTTTCATCGACCATTTGCCAAAATTGCGAAGAGATATGCTGGTGAAGAGATTCAGAAAAGAAAGAAACTGGAAATAGCTATTTGAGACTCCAGCAAATATATGAGTAACCTTTTAGGCTTAGAAAACGATATCCCAAATGCCTCCGTTGACAAAGATAATAGTGAACTCGAACAGGCCGTAAAGAACGGGGCAAATTGGTTTTATTGGATCGCAGGGCTTTCGCTATTTAATTCTTTGCTATTTGCGTTTGGAACGTCCGTTTCATTTCTTACCGGCCTTGGTTTCGCTCTCGTAATGGATGTATTTGTCGGTGCAGTGGTCGATGCCGGCGGTTCCCCTCTTTTGCGGATCGTTTCGACCGTCACGAATTTTGTGCTCGTTGCCGCATTTGCGCTTTTTGGCTACTACGCCGGCAAGCAGTTCAAAGGGGCATTTCTTGCCGGAATTATCCTATATCTGCTTGATATCGCGCTAGTGCTTTTATTAGAGGAATATCTTATGGCGGGTTTTCATGCATTCGCTCTTATCTTCATCGGGCGCGGATATCTTGCATGTCGAAGCTTGGATACACAACGCCGAAACGCTATCGCATCAACTGGGCCGTGAAGATTCATCAGCCCGCGGGCCGGCTCACGAACAGCGAACGGAAAACAGGCAGACCTTTCTCCTCAACCGCTTTTTCCCGCTCGGTCTTAACTGGAAATGGATTGTTCTGCAAGTTCAAATCAGTTTGGACCAATCTGTGCTCATCGCGAAATATTTCCAACATTTCCTCTGCCAAAAACTCAATATCAGTTTGAACAAAAACCTTTCCGGCGGGCGAAAGATGGCGGGCGATCGTTTCAGCCATTTCTCCGTTGACCATCCGGCGTTTTGCGTGTTTCTTTTTGAACCACGGATCAGGAAATTGGATTGTTACTGCCTGCAGTGTCCCAGCCGGAATGATTTCTAAAAGCCGGTCAAGCCAGAGCATAGCGTTGCAGAACGTGTAATGGAGATTTGAAAGCCCGGCATCGTCGGCAAGACGGTTTGCTTCATCCACAAGCGGTTCGCGAATCTCAATGCCGAGGTAATTCCACAATGGTTCAGCCTCCGCCATTCGCAAAAGAAAGCGGCCGCGTGCACACCCCACATCCAACAGCAAAGGACGGTCGGGGTCAGCGAAGATCTCAGCGAGATCGATCGGCCTCGGGGCCTGTCGGTAAAACGGCGCAAGGGGATTTACATGCTGATGAACGCGAACTCTTGGCATCGTTGACTTTGTATTTTAACTGCGGGCGGTTCTTACGATAACCAAACCGCTAAAGTGTTTGGAAGATTTTGCCCAATCCAGGGATAGCTGAAAATTAAGAACTTGCGGCCCAATAATTTTCACTCTTTACTTTTCAGTTATAACCTATTCCGAATAATCAGCTCGCGATCCGGCGGTCAAAATAACAGCCAAATACTAAAGAGCGACGCGGCGATGTAAAGTGCCAAGGCAACAAGGCCGGCAATTTCAGTAAACGTGCCTGCCTTTCTTGGGTCAACATATTCATCCGACGGGATCTGGAGAAACCCATAGACCGCACCCACGATAAGCCCTCCGATATGGCCGTAGTTGTCGATAACTTGATACAGGACCAGTCCGAAAATGACTATGAACCCAATATTTATCAAAAGGCCCTTACGGAATTCGTACGAAATAAACCTGCGGCGGCGAAAGGCGTAAACTGCGAGGTAAGAGATCAGGCCTACAATTCCTCCCGAAGCTCCGACCGAGATCCCGTCCGGCACCGCCCAAAGGCTTAACAGCCCGCCCCCGATCGCTGATAACAAAAATACTATCGCAATATGGGCACGGTTTGAGAGCATTTCGACCAGACGGCCAAACATGACCAATGCGTAGCCGTTCATGAATAGATGCAGCAGTCCGCCGTGCAGCGCCGCGCCCGTTAGTATTCGCCAGTATTCGTGCCCTGCCAGAAACTGTGGTTTTACAAAACCGGCGACCATGATCGAATCTTCGAGGCCGTGAGCAAACTGAGCACCGGAAACGGCAATAATGCACGCGAGAATCGCGTAAGTATAATAAGGCACCGCCGAAACCGCGGCCGCCCCCAATTCATCCGGTTCACCCCGGTCGGATTCGTCGTCATTTTGATACTGGAATGACATCAATTGTTTAGATGCGGCGTTTGATGCCACTGTACGCCCAAAACCGGCCATTGGCCTACATAGCCAGCCCGCCGTCGGCCTGGATGACCTGGCCGGTTATGTACCTCGCCGAATCGGACAGCGCAAAGCAAACGACCTCCGCCGCTTCCTGAACATTGCCGAGCCGTCCAAGCGGGATCTGCGCAAGTATCTTTTCGCGATATTCGGCGTTCATCTCGCTCGCCATTTCGGTCTCTATCAACCCGAAAGCGACCGCGTTGACCGTGATATTTCGGCTCGCAACTTCTTTTGCAAGCGATTTGGTCAGCCCGATCATGCCCGCCTTCGACGCCGAATAATTCGATTGGCCAAGCATTCCGACAACGCCGCTGATCGACGATATATTCACGATCGAACCGCCGTTCTCATTCCGCATCATCGGCCTGATCGCCGCCTTGCAGAAATTCCACGCGCCTTTAAGATTTGTGTCGATCACTGCATCCCAATCTTCTTCCTTCATACGCAAGATCAACTGGTCGCGCGTGATGCCGGCATTGTTCACAAGCATATCGATCGCGCCAAATGCCTCCTTCACCTGCCCAACGTAAGCCGCAACCTGCTCGGTATTCGCAACATCGCACTGCGCCGCAAACGCCTTTACGCCAAGCACCTCAACCTCCGTGCGCAGCCGTTCGGCCTCATCAGCACTCTTCGAATAATTAAATGCCACATTCGCCCCGCGCCGCGCCAACTCAAGCACGATCGCCTTCCCAATGCCGCGCGTCCCGCCGGTGACGATCGCCGATCGTCCTTCAAATTGTTTTTCGTACATAATTCAGTCGGCACCCATGTCTTGAATAAATCGCGAGTCGTCATGGAAGTCTTTGCGATCGATCCCCAATTCGTCTTCGAGAATCATCCAAACCGAGAGTGAAACATAGTCTCTCGACCATTTATCAGCAACTTCAGGGCGGCCCATCAAATAATCAATAACCATGCGTGGCGTTGTCAACGTTTCCGCATCTCCGTCAGCGATTCTGATCTCAAATTCCTCTTCGATCCGCATTACTGCTTCAACCAAATCAAGGCCCATAATTCACCTAAACACTCAAAGCTTCCCTGCGAGTGTATTGTTATTCTACCGAATCCCGATTTTGTTGGATTATAGAAAAGATCGGTAAACTATACAAAGGTTTACCGCCATCATATTTTTGCTATAATGGCCGCTAGGTTTTGGTTATGCCGAAGAAGAAGGAACCCAAACAATCGAAAAACGGAAACGAATACGGTTTGCGCGATTTTTCGCACCTGCCTCGTTTTAGAGATTTGACAAAACCGAAGAAGCTTACACTACAGCAAAAGGCCGAACAAAAAGCATTTCGCGAGTTTATGGACGCCTTGGAACAAGAACAGAAGAAGTATGGAACGACCATTACTTGATACGTCCGTATTTTCGACTTACAAGGATCAAATTGATAAGAATCTTCGCGCCTTCGGTTTTTCAAGTGTCGTATTCTACGAACTCATCGCTTCGCTGATAGATGAATCGACATTGAAGAAATATCTGTTGTGGCAGACAGAGTTCGTCAGAACCGATAGGCTCTTCACACCAACCCGAACCGACTGGATCGCTTCTGCGAAAGCAGTTAGGCGACTCAGACATCTGAACTTGATCAACAAGAACCTTGCATCGACCGCGTTGCAAAACGATGCTCTGATCGCGCGCTCCGCCACTATGCATAAATGCTTCGTCGTCACCGAAAACATCCGTGACTTTTCGCTTTTGCAAAAGGTTATGTCAAAGCTCGAAGTAATCCCGGCGAAAGAATACTTCGGTTAGAACTGTGATGGCCAGCGTACTCAAATAACAATGTTTATATACCGCGTCATCGCGCCGCTTCCCATTTTTTCAATTTTCTTTATTCTGCTAGCTGCTCTATACGGAAACGCGCAGAACAAGTCGATCCTGATAAAAAATGCCAGTATTGTCGATGGAACGGGCACACCGACATTTCGCGGCGATGTGCGAATCAAGGACGGCAAGCTGGCAAAGGTCGGCAAGATGAAACCTACCGCGGGCGACGAAATAGTTGACGGAACTGGCCTTGTACTCGCACCTGGTTTTATCGATATTCACAATCATTCCGAGTCCGGACTTGTTCGTGAAGGAACGGCGGCAAATCAGGTTTCGCAGGGGCTTACCACTCTGATCATCGGCCCGGACGGCGGCTCGCCGTATCCATTGAGTGAATATTTTTCAAAGCTCGACGGCAAGATCGCGGTCAATGTCGGATCTTTCATTGGCCACGCGACGCTGCGTGAGCAGGTGATGAAGGACGACTACGTACGCAAGGCCACCGATGCGGAGATCGCCGAAATGCAAAAGCTGCTCGAACAGGCGATGCGCGAAGGTGCTTTGGGTTTATCGTCCGGCCTTGAATACGATGTCGGTTTTTCCGCCTCGACCGAAGAATTGATCGCACTGGCAAAGGTTGCCGCAAAGCACGGCGGCGTTTATATGACGCATATGCGCGATGAGGAAGAAGGGATGCTCGACGCTCTTCGCGAGGCGATCCGCATTGGCCGTGAGGCAAAGATCCCGGTGCAGATATCGCATATCAAAATGGGAAACAGCAGCGTCTGGAACAAGTCCGCCGAAGCCGTCGCGATCATCGACGAAGCTCGAAAAGCCGGACAGGATGTGACCGCCGACGCTTATCCCTACACTGCCTGGGCATCGACAATTACCGTACTTGTCCCCAGCCGAAAGCACGAAGACCGCAGCGAGGTTCAAAAAGGCATAAACGCGATCGGAGGCCCGAACAAGGTCCTGATCACAAGCTGCAGCGCCTTTCCGGAATACGAAGGCAAAACCCTCGAGCAGGCCGCCGCCATTGCGGGAAAGGATCCGGTCGATACCTACATCGAGATCGTAAAAAAAGGCGGAGCGGGGGTGATAGGTTACGGAATGGCTGAATCGGACGTAAAGACGTTTTACCAAACACCGTGGGTCATGGTCTCAAGCGACGGCGGCATCGGCAGCCGCCATCCGCGCGGGACGGGAACTTTTACACGCGTACTCGGCAGATTCGCCCGCGAAAACAAATGGCTCACGCTCGAAGATGCTGTGCGAAAAATGTCCGCCATGCCCGCCGCCCGACTCGGCCTAAAAGACCGCGGCCTGATCAAAAAAGGAATGAAGGCCGACCTTGTGCTTTTCGATCCGGATACCGTGATCGACAATGCAACCTTCACCGAACCACAGGTGTTTTCGAGCGGGATAAAGACGGTATTCGTAAATGGAATAAAGGTGTGGGATCAAGGAAAAACCACCGGTCAATTACCTGGCCGGGTTCTCAAAAAATAATGCTCAGAAAAGAGGTGATCTGTGTTGCTTAATGCCGATCCCAATGCGGAAGCCCGCGCGTCAGAGACTGTGTCAAAACTATTCTTAGCTGCGGAGCAGCGAAATATATGTAGCCCCAGGTGGAGCGAAGCGGAACCTGGGGTTAAGCGGCAAAAACGTCCGCAAGCCCGCGTAGCGGGCAACAGAGGAGAATGTAACACCTATTGCTTTCAATAAGTTAGCGAAAGTCTGCCGCCCGCTGTCGCGGACTTTGAAAAAAAGGCTCGACTAACCCCACGTTTCGCTTCGCTTCACGTGGGGCTATAAATA
>Ga0138256_10001483_pt1 | contig 25260 bp, 21 predicted proteins | sample KNB2016incub_MG_FD_105486 | JGI IMG/M metagenome (GOLD analysis project Ga0138256, IMG submission 105486) | Active sludge microbial communities from wastewater in Klosterneuburg, Austria - KNB2014incub_MG | ecosystem: Engineered > WWTP > Activated sludge > Unclassified | place: Austria...
CAGCGTGTACGATGCCATGGGCAAGTTGCTCTTCCAGCGGCCGCTGCAACCTGGCAAGGAGACCGAGGAGATCGACCTGTCGCGCTACGGCAAGGGCACGTACGTGATCAAATGCACCGATCCCGAGGGGGTGTACCATGAGCGGGTGGTGGTGGAATAGGACCGTGGGCGTGTTCCGAACAGGAACACAGGGTCCCCGAGGCGGGAGTTCCTGCGCGAGCGTGAATGGACCTTGGCCAATGCCCGATCAACTGTAAGCTTCCCCAAAGTTCGGCCATTCATTGTTGGGTGTGACGGTTTTTCCCGGCCCGCGGGCCGGGAAAAACCGTCGACCGGTCCAGGGCTACCTTCAACACCCAGTAGCCATGAGAAGAAGCAAGTTCACCGAACAGCAGATCGTCGGCATGCTCAAGCAGCATGAGGCGGGAATGACGATGGCCGAAGTGTCCCGGCAGAACGGGATCAGCCTGAGCACTTTCCAGAACTGGAAGGCCAAGTACGGCGGCATGGATGTCAGCGAGCTCCGCCGCGTGAAGCATCTGGAGGAGGAGAACAGCCGCCTGAAGCGTATGTACGCTGAGGTGTGCCTGATGAACGAGGCGATGAAGGCCGTGATCGAAAAGAAGTGGGGCGCCTGACGAGAAGCGAGAGATCGTGCAGGCGATGAGCAACGAACATGGACTTACGCAGCGGCAGGCCTGTCGTTGTGTGGGCCTGTCTCGCAGTACAGCGCAGTACCGGAAGCATCCGCCGGACGACACGGCGATCATCCAGGGGCTGGGGCAACTCACCGAGAAGCATCCGGCGATCGGGGTGTGGCAGTGCCACTACCGGCTGCGCATCCTGGGTCACCACTGGAACTTCAAACGGGTCTATCGGGTCTACACCCGCATGGGGCTCAACATCCGTCGCCGTTCGCGCAAGCGCCTGCCCGCCCGCGTGAAGCAGGCCCTGCTGCAACCCGCCGCGCCCGACCAGGTATGGAGCATCGACTTCATGCACGACACGCTCTGGGATGGCCGCAGCTACCGCCTGCTGAACGTGATCGATGACTACAACCGCCAGATCCTCTGGATCGAAGTGGACACCTCCCTGCCCACCCTGCGCGTGATCCGCGTGCTGGAAGCCCTGAAGGAAAGTCGCGCCCTGCCCAGGATGATCCGCTTGGACAACGGCCCGGAGTTCATCTCCCACAAGCTCGACGCCTGGTGCCGCCAGCAAGGCGTGGAGCTGCACCACATCCAGCCCGGCAAGCCCACGCAGAACGCCTACATCGAACGCTTCAACGGCAATATGCGCCGCGAGCTGCTAGAGGCCAACGTGTTCTTTACCTTGGACCAGGTGCGCGCTCGCGTGGCTGAATGGGAGCACGACTTCAACTACTTCCGCCCACACAAAGCACTCGGCTACCGGTCGCCGATGCAGATCCAACCCTGACAACAATGCCTTGGGAACACCCAGTTATGATCGGCCCGAAAACAGGGAAAGCTTACACAACGACCGATGAGCATGCGCATCACCTGACCGGCCAAACTGTCGGTCGGCATGGTATTCCCAACGATTACATGCAGCTGATCAGGGCCTGCGCTAACATCCACGAACCGCGGATCCAGCGTCATGAGTGTCTTCCATTTCTCCGGCTCACCCCCATTCAACAATATGTTCGGCACGACGGTATGTGCGAATTCTTCTCGTATCCAATGTCGGCGTTCGAGCTTGGTCAAATAGGTCGGCGGGAGCGTTGGATCCATTGAAGATGGCATCCGGACCGCGGACGAGCAGAAGAAGAAGCCCCGGGGACGGGGCTTCATCGCGTTCAGCCCGTTCCCTCAGCCCACCACGCGGCCATCGTCCATGACGATGGTGCGGTCCGTGCGGTCGGCGAAGTCCTGGTCATGGGTCACCACCAGCAGGCTCTGCTCATGCTGGGCGCTGATCTGCTTGAAGATGTCGAAGACGATGGCGCTGTTGCGGCTGTCCAGGTTGCCGGTGGGCTCATCGCCCATGATGATGAGGGGGTCGTTGATGAGGGCCCGGGCGATGGCGACACGCTGTTTCTGGCCACCGCTGAGCTGGTTGGCGCTCTTCAGGGCGTGATCATGCATATCCAACTGGCGCAGGCGGTCCATGGCGCGGTGCTCCACCTCGGCACGGCTGTGCTTGCCCAGTTTGAGGCCAGGCAGCATCACGTTGTGCAACACGCTGAACTCGGGCAGCAGGTAGTGGAACTGGAAGACGAAGCCGATCTTCTCGTTGCGGATACGTGCCAATCTATCTCCACTCGATCCGCGCGTTGCTTCGCCATCGATGATCACCTCCCCTTGGTAGTCGGTATCCATGGTGCTCAGGATATAGAGCAGGGTGCTTTTGCCGCAGCCGCTCTTGCCGGTGATGCTCACGAACTCGCCGCGCCGCACATCCAGAGACACCTCCTTGAGCACCTTCACCGTGACGGGGTCGTGGAAGGATTTGCTGACGTTGCGCACCTCCAGGATGTTGCTACCACGGGGGGGGGCAGGGTCCCCTGCGGGGGACCCGGCGGAGGTAGTTGGGGGGATGGGATCGGTGCTGCTCATTTCCCACGGATGATCTCCACCGGATCCACCTGGCTGGCCTTGCTGGCAGGGAACCACCCGGCGATCCAGGTGGTGAGCAGGGCGAAGGTGACGGCGATGATGTAGTACTTGGGGTTGTAGTCCACCGGGAAGGTGGTGATGGTGGGCAGGGCGGCGGTGATGAAGGGGATGCTGTCCACCACGTTCTGCATCAGGAAGCCGAAGAGCAGGCCGGAGACGCCGCCCACCAGGCCGATGACCATGCTGAGCAGGAGGAAGATGCGGCGCACATCCCGCCCGCTGAAGCCCGTGGCCTTGAGGATGGCGATGGCATCGAGCTTCTCGTAGATCATCATGTTCAGGATGTTGTAGATGCCGAATCCGGCCACGATGAGCAGCACCACGCCCACGGCGTAGCTGATGATGTTGCGCACGTCGCTCCCGGTCTCGAACTGGGCGTTGGCGGTCTGGATGTCCACGGCATCCACGCCGAAGCGAGCGCTGAGCTCACGCGCCATGGCGGGGGCCAGCAGCAGGTCCTTCAGCTTCACGTTGATGTCCGTGTAGTAGCTGCCCGGGCGTGTGAGCAGCTTCTGAACCGTCTTGATGTTGGCGTAGCACTGCACCTTGTCATAGTCCGCGATGCCGCTCTGGAAGATGCCCGAGACGCGCAGCATGGTGCGCTCCCCGGTGGCGGTGGTGACCTGCACCATGTCCCCGATGCCGGTCTCCATCATGTCCGCCAGGCCCTTGCCCAGCACGATGGTGTTGTTGCCCGATGCCAGGTCGTGCGGGTCGCCCTGCACCAGGTAGTCCGCGAACTGGTAGTAGCGGATCTCGTCCATCACATCGATGCCGTTGACCTGTCCGTTGAGGTCCACCGTGCCCACGTTGAAGAAGACCTGGGCCACCAGGCGGGGCGAGACACTGAGCACGCGCGGATCGTTCTCCAGGGCCTGCATCACGGCCTCGGCATTACGCAGGCGCGGCAGCTCGTCCTTGGGTTTCACGGAGCGGATGAAGTGGTGCGCCGTGTCGGCACCGGCCGCCGCGTGCTGTGCCCAGGCATGCTGGATAGGCTGTGTGGGCGAGGCCTGCAGCTCGTTGTAGAGCCGGACGTGCGGGGTGCGGTTCAGGACCAGTCCATCGAGCAGGGTGTTCAGTCCGTTCATGAACCCGAGCAGGGTGACGAACATGGTGATGCTGAACATGACCCCCACGGCCGCCACGATGCTCTGCTTCAGCTTGGCACGGAGCAGGGTGAGGGCGATGGACAGGAGAAGGTTCATAGGAGGGAGGCCGCAGAGGCGCAGAGGCGCAAGTGCAGGGGGACGGGAAGAAGGTTCTCCACAGATGGAGACGATGACACAGATGGAATGCCGTGCGGAGTGCGCTGCCAGCTACGAATGGGGCCAGATGAATGCGTAGGGACGGGGACGTGCCAGGCGGCCATCACGTTACGGCTTGTAAAGGGTGGTGGTGGCATCGATGCCACTGAGCACTTCCACCTTTTCCAGGTCGCGGGCACCCAGCTCCACGGGGGTGCGTTCCTCCGGACCGGTGAGCACGTAGTTTCCGTCCACGAGGTAGCTGGCGGGAATGGTGAGGGCCTTGTCCTTGGTGCGCAGCACGATGCTGGCTTCGGTAGTGAGGTTGGGGAAAAGCGTGGGCGGCCGGTCGGTGAAGCGCGCCTCCACCTTGAAGGTGCGCGAACGTTCGTCCATCAGCGGGATGATGCGGGTGACCTCCGCCGCGAAGGCCTGTCCGGCGTAGCTGTCCAGGGTGATGAAGGCCTGCTGGCCGGGCTTCACCTGGCGGATGTCGTACTCGTCCACCTCCAGCTCCAGGTAGAGGTCGGTGGCACTGCCGATGATGGCAAGGGCCTTTTGGTTGGTGGCCAGCTCGCCGGGCTCGATGAGCAGGTCATAGACGATGCCATCGATCAGCGAGCGGGGCGTGCGGTCATCATTGCCCGCGGTGCTGATGGCAGCGTTGTTGCGGGCCATGTCCAGCTCGGTGCGCAGGCGCTGGCGCGTCTCCACCAGGGCCTCCGTGGCGCGGTTGTAGGCGGCCTTGCTGGTGGTATAGGCCAGCTTCCGTTGGTCCAGCTCGTTGCGGCTGCCGATCTGCTGGGCCCACAGGGCCTGCTGGCGCGCGTAGTTCAGGCTGTCCACTTGGTATTTGTCCCGGGCCTGCACCACAGCCTCGCGCAGCTGAGACAGCACGGGTCCGGAGACGCGGGCGTTCTGCTCCAACAGACGCAGCTGGGCCTCGGCATTGCGGGTGCCCAGGGCGCTGCTGCGGTCGTCGATGCTCAGCAGGGCCTGGCCGGCCTTCACGGTATCGCCCTCCTGCACCAGCAGCGCGGTGACGGTACCGCTCACGGTGGGATAGACGGTGTACTGGCCCTGGGCCTTTACCACCCCGCTGGCATAGATGCTTTCGGTGATGGGCCCCACCGCGGGCGTGATGGTCTCGCGCTCTTCACCACAGGCCGCCAGCAGGGAAACGAGGGATAGTGCAACACACGAACGAAGTAGCATAGGGGCGAAGTTCGTGGATCCGTGCGGAGCTCGGGCAAGCGTTCGTCAGCTTGGGATGATCGGCGGAAAGCCGGATCTTCACCGCCGGGGCGCAGGCCGCTCCACCACCACTTTAAGCCCTTGGCCGACCTGCTGGCCCACTCGAACTGAGCTGGTACAGCGTGTACGACAGCATGGGCAAGTTGCTCTTCCAGCGGCCGCTGCAACCGGGCAAAGAGACCGAGGAGATCGACCTGTCGCGCTACGGCAAGGGCACGTACGTGATCAAATGTACCGATCCCGAGGGAGTGTACCATGAACAGGTGGTAGTCGAGTAGCTACCACCCGCGCAAGCGGGTGGTGGTGGAATAGCGGCGAAGCGAAAGCCCGCAGTGGCAAGCACATACGAACGCGCGCGCCAGGGTCCGGTCACACCGCTATCCCCAGCACGCACACGTCGTCCACCTGTTCGTTGCCGCCTTTCCAGTCCAGGAAGGCGCGCTCCAGCAGGTCGGCCTGCATGGCCATGGGCAGGTGCTGGTTCTCGGCGAGCATCTGGTTGAAGCGGGCGCTCATGAAGCGCTTGCGCTCGGGCCCGCCGAACTGGTCCACGTAGCCGTCGCTGAAGAGGTAGATGCGGTCGCCCTCGTGGTAGGCCACGCGGTGTACGGTGAAGGTGCGGTGGTCGCCGTGCTGTGAGCCGCCCACGGGCTTGCGGTCGCCGTTGATCACGGAGAGCTGGCCGTCGTGCATCCAGTACAGAGGGCGGAAGGCGCCGGCGAAAAGCAACTCGTGCTTCTTGCGATCGATGCGGCAGAGGGCCACGTCCATGCCATCGCCCGCGCCCATGCGGCGGCCACTCTGGTGCAGGGTGCTCACCATGCGCACGTTCAGCAAGGTGAGGAGTTCGGCGGGATCCTTGTGCGGGTGCATGGCCACGATCTCGTTGAGCAAGGAGCAGCCGATGGCGGCCATCATAGCGCCGGGCAGGCCGTGGCCCGTGCAATCGGCGGCGGCCACGAAGCACGCGTCCTCACCGATGCGGTGGTACCAATGGAAATCGCCGCTCACCGTGTCCTTCGGGCGGTTCAGCACGAAGTGGTCCGGGAACATTTCGGCGTAGACGCGCGCGTCGGGCACGAGGGCACCTTGGATCTTGCCCGCGTAAGCGATGCTGTCGGTGATCCCCTCGTGGCGCTTCTTGAGCCGGCCGTGCGCCGCCTCCTCGCGTTCCACGATGCGGCCCACGCTGCGCAGCAGGAAGGCCCCGATCAAGGTGAGCAGCGCCGCGGCCAGGCCGATGTCGCGCCACAACCGGGCCCGGGCAGTGGCCAGCAGTCCGGCAAGCGGTTCCGATGCGTGTACCAGGGCCGTTACGCGCCCGCGCCTGTCGCGCACCACATCGAAGGCCGCCACTTCGCCGCCCCATACGCCACGTTCGGGATCGATCCGGTCCGCTCGGAGGTAGGCGGTCATCGCCGCTGCGGAAGGCGGGGCGAAGGCATCGCGCAGGGCGGGCCGCTCGCCGGAGGTGGCCACGATGATCAGTTCGTTGTGGGCCCTGTCGTAGGCCACCAGCCGCAACGGCTCCTCCAGGCCGTTGGCCGCTGCCGCCTTCTGCAGGTCGTTGTGCAGCACGTAGTACCAGGCGTCCTGCATGTTGCTGATGAGCATGCCGCGCGAGTCGTACTTGCCCAGCAGGCGGGTGACGCGGCCGCCGTCGAACTGGGCACCAAGCGTTCCGGTGATACCGCCGAGTCGGGCGAAGGCCTCGTGGCGGAGGTCCTTGACGCGGCCATTGTGGCGCCAGGCGATGAGGCCGCTGCCCAGCGTGAACAGGGTGCCGAAGAGGATCAGCAGCACCTTGCGGCTGGCGGTGGCCGGACGGGAAAGGAAGGGCATGGGCATGGCGCGCGTTCCTACGTGGAAAGCGCCTGCCCGGTTCCCCCTCAGTGCCGCACCACCACGGTGCGCATCAGGCGTTCATTGCCCGTGCGTACCTGCAGCAGGTAGCTGCCGTCCGCGAAGCGGCCCATGTCGAGGGTGGCGTTGGTGATGCCTTGGGCCATGATCCCCGTGCCCAGCAAGCGCCCACTCAGGTCGTGCAACAGCCAGGTGGCGCCATCGCGGCTGGCGGCCGGAAGCACCACGTTCAGCGTACCGCTTGCCGGGTTCGGGTACACAGAAAGTGTCCCGAGGGTAGTTTCAGGCATGCCCACGCCTTCCAAGCAGAAGATGCGCGTTTCCCCGAAGCCGTACTGGCCGTTGCTCTCCACGTGCGGGCCGAAGGCGCTGGTGATCTCGTAGTGCCCGTTGCCCTCGCCGCAGCAGATGCCGTCGCCGAACTCATCCGCGATGGTGAAGGTGTAGCAGCCGCTGCCGAGGCAGAATTCGCGCGTGACGGTTGTGGTCGTGTTGTTGGGGTAGGGGCCGCCGCTGTACAGCAGGGTGCCCTGCTCGTTGGTGAGTTCCCAGGTGATGTCCACGCCGAAATTGTCGGGGGTGAGGCTGAGCGTGACCAGCTCGCCGGGCGAATTGATCACCATGTCTAAGGAAAAGCTGTCGTCGGCGGAATTGCCGTCGGGCACCCCGTTGGGCAAGGACGTTCCCGCGGTGAGTGTCTGCGGGCCGTTGATCACGGGGATGGGCAGCAGCGTCACGTTGGCGGTCTGCCCCGGCACCAGATCGCCGCTCCATAGGGTGTCGTACACCGGCCCGCCCTCGAAGCCGTATGAGATGATCGCGCTCTCCAGGTTGCCGAGGCCATTGTTCTTGAGGGTGACCACGGGGTGGACGAGGGTGTCATTGCAGATGTTCGTGGCGACGTTGGCGATGCTGGTGATGGCGGCGTTGTGCAGGACCACCGGATCGGTATACCCGGGATCGAGGAGGTCCAGCGTGTCGCAATCGCCCAGCCACTCGGCGATGAGGGGATAGCTGACATCCATCCGCCCGTAGAAATCGTCGGAATTGTTCTGGCAGGAGGCCGATCCACCGTACAACTGGCCGATGATGCGGTGGGCCTGGTTCCACAAGGCGCTTCCGCTGCTGCCGGGCTCGGTGGTGCCGCTCTCGTAGTTGGCGGTGTTCCAGCAATCGGCCGGGCCGTTGCCCACGTCGATGTTGGCCTGCGTGGCGGGATCGTTGTCGTGCGTGATCTTCTTGATGTCGCCCGCCGGGTGATGGATGCATACCGTGCTGTCGGGAGCGGTTCCTGTGGCGTCCCAGCCGCTGTACGTCACGTCGAACTCTGGCGGGGGCTGGCTGTTCAGCTGCAGGAAGAGCATGTCGCTGCCCGGGTTGGCCACCAGTTGGGTGGAGCCGCTGACGGTCTGGTCCATGGGGGCGTTCTCAGTGGGGTCGCACACGGGGCTGTCCCAGTTGAACAGGAAGACCCAGGTGGCAGGATCACTGCCCAGGCAGTGGTTCGCGGTGAGGAAGTAGGGGATGCTGTCGTTGTTGCAGTTGTTCAGCAACGTGCCCGTGCAATACCCGCCACCAGCGAGGATCCGGGCCACCGAGCGTATCTCGGGCCGCCATAGGTCGCCCTCGGGGCAGATCGTGTTCACGTTGCAGGCGCCGCTGCTGCCGAAGTCACGTCCACCGGCGCTCCGAGCTTCCCAAGGCGCGTCGCGGTATACATGGATCACGGTGCCGATGACCAGCCGGCCCTGTCCTTGAACGCTCAACGGTTCCTGGTATTCGATGGTGATGCGGTCGCCTTGTAGCGGCTGTACGCCGAGCACCTCGTGCCCCGGATTGCTCGCCGCCGTGTAGCCTCCAAGCACCAGCCCGTTGGCGTTGTACAGGAACACCCGTGCGCCGGTGGGAACCTCGTAGGTGGAAAAGACGACACCGATACCGAGGGCACCCGGGCAGTGGACCTGTGCGCGCCAGACCCGCAGGTCCCTGTGCGTACTCCAAACACCCCCGTTGTCCGTGGAGATGTCCGCTGCCTGTTCCAGGCCGAAGCGGTGCGGTCCCTTGCGGCCCGAAGCCACCCGCGCCGCGTCCTCGGCCAGCAGTGCGGGTACGTCCACGGCGGGCATGGTGGTCAACGGAGCGTCGGGCAACGGGCAGTGGCGCGGGTCGTGACCGATGGCGCGGCCGCCGAAGGAAAGCTGGGCCCAGAGCCCGTTGGTGCACAGGAAGAGCCCCGTGATGAACAGGGTGCGGGGGGTGGAACGCATGGAGTGTGCCGGTCTGTTGATGAACGGACGCGGAAGGGGGCTCCGCGTTGCCGGGATGAAAGTAGGGCCTGTCCGCGTATGGCAACAGCGGGCACTGTCCAGTGCTCAGCCCACCAGGCGCTCGAGCACCTGATCGATCATGCGCCCGATGGCGGCGTGGTGGTCCTGGGTGTACTCCTTCCGCAGGCGGTTGGCCACCACCGAGCAGATGGTGGCGGCGCGGTGCCCGAGCAGCCCGCTCAGGCCGTAAAGGGCACTGGTCTCCATCTCGTAGTTGGTGATGCGCAGTTCATCCCCGGGCATACCCGCTGGGTAGCGGAAGGAGGAGAAAGCGTCGTTCAGCCCGTCCACGCTGGGCACGGCGCGCAGCTGGCGCCCCTGTGGACCGTAAAAGCCGCCGGAGGTGGCCGTGATGCCGGTATGATTACCGTGGCCCAGGCGTTCCGTCAGGGCCTGGTCACCGAAGGCGATGTAGGGCAGGGGGAGGTTGCCGGGCCATTCGGTGTGGTCCAGCACGGCCTGGAGGAGGCGCAGTTCGGGGTCGGTGTTCTCGTGGGCGTAGTAGTGCAGCACGTTGTCCAGCCCAAGGGCGCTGTGGCTCACGATGAAATGGTCCACCGGGATGTCCTCCTGCAAAGCGCCGCAGGTGCCGAGGCGCACGATGGTGAGCGCTCGCTGCTCCTTCTTCGGGGTACGTGTGGCCAGATCGATGTTCACCAGGGCGTCCAGTTCGCCGACAACGATGTCGATGTTGTCCGTGCCGATGCCCGTGGCCAGCGCGGTGATGCGGCGGCCGCGCAGCGTGCCGGTGTGGGCCACGAACTCGCGGTTCTGCCCCTGGTGGTCGATGCGGTCGAAGCGCTCACTGATGCGCGCCACGCGGCCGGGATCCCCCACTACGAGAACGATATCGCCCAATTGCTCGGGCCGCAGTGCGATGTGGTACACACTGCCGTCGGGATTCAGGATGAGTTCGCTTTCGGGCAGGACGGTACCGGGCTCGGTGAGGGTGATGGGGCGCATGGGAGGGAGTGACGAGTGTCGAGTGACGGGTGGTGAATGGCCGATCAGCGATGGTGAGTGCCCCGTCACGGGGCTTCCACCAAGTAGACTCGCCACTCGCCACTCGCTACTCTTGGATCATCGGTACGTTATTGCTGTGCGAACACTCTTTTCAGCAGGTCGGTGGTGCGGGCCAGCGGGTCCTGGCGGATCTTCTTCTCCTCGTTGGCCAACAGGGTGAAGAGCCCATCGGCGGCTTTTTGCGTCACGTAGGCGTTCAGGTCGGGGTCCACGGCCTTGGCGCCGGTGATGATGCTGGCCGTGTTGTACGCGTCGGCCACGGGTTTCCAGTAGTTAGCGAGGGCCACCTTCCGCGTGGCGGCCTCCACGGTGGGGCGGAACTTGGCGAGCAGCGCGGCGGTGGTCTTTTCCTTCAGGTAGTTGGTAGCGGCGTTCTCCCCGCCTTTCAGGATCGCGAAGCCGTCCTGGATGCTCATGCTGGTGATGGCGTCCACGAAGACGGGCACGGCTTCCTTGGCGGCCTCTTCGGCGGCGCGGTTCAGCGTGACCTCGAAGTCCTCCACAGGCTTCTTCAGGCCCAGGTCCATCAGCGTGTTCTTCACCTTGATGGCCTCCTGCGGGAAGGGTATGCGGATCAGGCCGTTCTTGTTGAAGCCGTCGAGGGCGGAGCCGAGCGATACGCTGCGCTCGGTGCCCACGCGGAGAGCCTCCTTCAGACCGTTGATCACTTCGCCATTGCTGAGCGCGCTGGTGCCGCCGTTCTGTTGCATCGCTTCGATGGTACCCAATACCTGCTGTTCGGTGCAGGCCCCGGCTGAAAGGAGCAGCAGCACGGCGCACAGTGCCTTGATCATCGCGTTCATGGTCATTGCTTTTTCGGTCCGGCCTCCAGCATTCGTGCCAAGGCATCGCGCCACGCGGCGGGAACGGGGATGGGCGCATTGGCCAAGTAATCGTAACATACCATCACGCTGCGGCCCTCGGCGCGCAGCTGGCGCTTCCCGTCCTTCAGCACATGCAGCGCGTAACGCAGGTCGAAGCTCGTCTTGCCGACGCGGTCGCACCAGCAGTCCACCTCCGCCTGGTCGCGCAGAAGGACCGGCGCACGGTGGTCCACTTCGTTGCGGGCCAGGATCATCCCGTGCTTCTTCCAATCGTGGTCAGGCGCGATGAAGGCGCGGAAGAAGGCCATGCGGGCCAGTTCGAACCAGGAGAGGTACACGCCATTGTGAGCGTGCCCCGCCATGTCCATGTCGTTGAAGCGGATCTGGATCTGGGTCGTGGTCACTATCGTAGTGGGATGAGCATCCGGCCTGTGGCCTCGGGCATCACGAGATCGGGTTCATGATCACCGAGAACACGGTGATGCTGTTGGGGTCGCGGTCGTAGAAGAGCTTGTCGAGGGCCTCCAGGACGTTCTTGGCGCGGAAGTAGGAGGTTTGCAACGTGCCCTGGCCGCGCGCGCTCCACTGCACCGTGAAGCTGCTGGTGCGCTCCTTATAGGTCCGTACGTATTCGAGCATCTGGCGCAGGGCGTCCATGCGGTCACTGCCTTCGGTACTGTGGAAAAGGAAACTCTGGTCGTGGCGCGGGTTGATGGTGATGAGGAAAAGCTTCACGCCCTTGCGGCGGCCGGTCTCCTCGAAATTGAATACCAGGCTGTCGGGCCCCACGCCGATGTGGTCACCAATTTCCTTCTGCAACTTGGCCGTCTCCAGGTTCTTGTCGCGGGTCATGATCGTGCTTGCCTGTTCGTGGCGAAGGTAGGCCGTCGGGACCACGGGATCCAGGGCCGTCACGCCTGTGGCACGTACTCCGGGACCAGTTCACGCAGCAGGGCTCGGCAGGCCTCCCGGTCGCCTCGTTCAGCCGCCGCGATCAGGTCGTCCACGCCCCGCCGTACGAACGCGGCGTCCACTTCGCGCGTCTTCCCGATGAGGATGCGCGGGTGATGCGTGGGCAGGGTGTTCTCGGCGCTGGCCAGCAGTTCCTCATAGCGCTTCTCGCCGGGCCGCAGCCCGGTGATGATGATGGCGATATCACGTCCGGGCTCCTTGCCGCTGAGGCGGATCATGCGTTCGGCCAGGTCGATGATGCGCACCGGAGCGCCCATGTCGAAGACCAGGATCTCGCCGCCCTTGCCCATCACGGCCGCCTCCAGCACCAAACGGCACGCTTCGGGGATGGTCATGAAGAAGCGGGTGACCTCCGGATCGGTTACGGTGACGGGCCCGCCGGCAGCGATCTGCTTCCTGAAAAGCGGGATCACCGAGCCGTTGCTGCCGAGCACGTTGCCGAAGCGTGTGGTGACGAAGCGCGTGCCACCGTTTCCGCCCAGCGCGCCCACGACCATCTCGGCCGTGCGCTTTGTGGCGCCCATTACGCTGGTGGGGTTCACGGCCTTGTCGGTGCTCACCAGCACGCATTCCTCCACGTGGTGGGCGCTGCAAAGGTCCGCGATGATGCGGGTGCCGAGCACGTTGGTACGCACGGCCTGTTCGGGCCAGGCCTCCATGAGGGGCACGTGCTTGTAGGCGGCGGCATGGAAGACAAGGGCGGGCCGCTCAACGGCGAAGACCCGCTCCATGGCCGCGCGGTCGCGCACATCGCCGATCACAGGGCTGAAGGCCGTACGGCCCTGCCCGCGAAGCTCCATCTCCAGGTCGTAAAGGGCGCTCTCGGCGCTGTCCAGCAGTACGGTGTGGCCCGCGCCCAGGGCGATGAGCTGTCGGGCGATGCCGCTACCGATGCTTCCTGCCGCGCCCGTCACCAGCACGCGCTTCCCGGAGAAATGTTCCTTCAGTAGGGTATCGTCCAGCGTGATGGGCGCGCGGCCCAGCAGGTCCTCGATGCGCACCTCGCGGATCTGGCCGCTGCTCAGCTGACCATTGATCCAGTCGTGCACGGGCGGCACGCTGAGCACCTGTGTACGCGCGGCCATGGCGGCGTCCACCACGCGGCGGCGGTTCTCTGCGTCGGGTTGCTGCACAGTGATGATCACCTGGTCGATGTCGCCGTCCTTCAACAGGCCGGGGAGCCTGTCGGCGCGGACGATGGGGACGCCCTCGATCCGTTGCCCGGCCTTCTTGGCGTCGTCGTCCAGGAAAGCGGCCACCTTGTACCGCGCGGCGCCGTCGCGTTCCAGCGCGCGCTTGGTGATGAGCCCCGCCGCTCCGGCGCCGTAGAGCAGCACGCGCACCTCGTCCTTGCCACTGCCGCGCGCACGCAGGTGCAGCAGCTTCACGGCGATGCGCGAGGCGATGAGCAGCATGGCCGTGGCCATGAAGTCGATGATGATCACGGTGCGCGGCAGGAAATAGGTGCTGTCGATCAGGTAGTACCGCACGGCGCTGAGCAGGCCGAAGGCGGCCGAGCCGGCCAGCACAGGGAGGAAAATGCGCCGGGCATCCTCGGTGCTGGTGTGCTTCACCTGCGCCAGATGGACACGGGCCGCGAATAATGATCCCCCGCGCACCAGCAGGAACACCGGCAGCACCCGCCATAGCAGGTCGTACTCATAGCCCGGCACGTTGAAATTGAACCGCAGCTGGTAGGCCGACAGCAGTGCCAGCAGGCACAGAGCGGTGTCGATCAGCAGGATCGCCCAGCGGGGCAGATAGCGGGGGAGGGGCACGGCGAGGTCAAGGTGAAAAGGGTGAAGGCGGAAGGGTGAAGACGGAAGTGGACCCACTTCAGCCTTCACACTTCACACCTCACACTTCAGCTTTCGTGTGGGTGGCGAATGTACCCCCGGCCTCCGTACCGTTGCGGTCGTGACCTGTTCCGCGATAGCACCTTTCCCGCAGGTGCGTAAACTTGTCCGATGATGGCCGTGGGCACCTTCCAGCTTCTCGATGGCAAACGCTGTGGCGAGGCCCTGCGGGCGCGCATCGCGGAGGAGGCCACCGCCGTGAAGGCCACGCGGGGCCGGGCGCCGCACCTCGCTGCCGTGCTCGTTGGCGATGACGGTGCCAGCCGCACGTACGTGCAGAACAAGGTGACGGCTTGCGAGAGCGTTGGCTTCCGCAGCACCTTGATCCAACTGCCCGAAAGCACCAGCGAGGAAGAACTGTTGGACCGGGTGAAGCACCTGAACCGCGACAAGGAACTCGACGGCTACATCGTGCAATTGCCCGTGCCCGCACACATCGATCCGGAGAAGGTCACATTGGCCATCGCGGCGGACAAGGACGTGGACGGGTTCCATCCCGAGAACATCGGCCGCATGGTGCTGGGCCTGCCCGGATTCCTGCCGGCCACGCCCAGCGGCATCGTCGAACTGCTGCGCTTCCACCACATCGAGACCGCTGGCAAACATGCGGTGGTGGTGGGCCGCAGCCACATCGTGGGCACGCCCATGAGCATCCTCCTGAGCCGCAATACATACCCGGGAAATTGTACCGTTACGCTCGCGCACAGCCGCACCCGCGACCTCGCGTCCATCACACGGCAGGCGGATATCCTCGTGGTGGCCGCAGGCCGCCCGGAGATGATCACGGCCGACATGGTGAAGGACGGAGCCGTGGTGGTGGACGTAGGCATCCACCGCCTGCCCGATGCCACCCGCAAAGGCGGTTTCCGCCTCATCGGCGACGTGAAGTTCGATGAGGTGGCGCCCAAATGCGCGTGGATCTCGCCCGTGCCCGGCGGCGTGGGGCCCATGACCATCACCTCGCTGCTGCTGAACACGCTGAAGGCCGCGCAGCGGTGAGCATGGATCCGCGCCGGCTCCGCATCGCCGATATCACGTACGAGCTGCCACAGGAGCGTATCGCGCAGCACCCCTTGGCCGATCGCGATGCGGCCAAGCTGCTCGTGTACAGGGATGGCCGCATCATCGATGATCGCTTCGGCGCTCTGGCCGAGCACCTGCCCGAGGGCTCCCTGCTGGTGTTCAACGACACCCGGGTGGTGAAGGCACGCATCATTTTCTACCGGAACACCGGTGCTCGTATCGAGTGCATGGTGCTGGAGCCGGAACCGGTCCGCCCCCTGGAAGAGGCTCTTGCCGACCGCGGTCGATCGCGCTGGTGGTGCATGGTGGGCAATGCCGCGCGCTGGGCGGCGGCCGGAACGTTGATGGCGGGGGAGGGCCCCGCCATACTGCGGGCCACGCGCATGGAGCAACGCGAGGGTACGCACCTCGTTGAGTTCAGCTGGGATGATTGCGCGTCCTTCGCCGATAAGCTCAAGGACTTCGGGCATGTGCCGCTACCGCCCTACATGAAACGCCCGGACAATGCGGACGACCCCGTTCGTTACAATACCGTTTTCGCGGAGAACGACGGCTCGGTGGCCGCGCCCACGGCGAGCCTGCACCTCACCCCGGCGCTGCTCGATGCGATCGCCGCGCGTGGTATCGGCATGACGCGCGTGACCCTGCACGTGGGCGCGGGAACCTTTCTGCCCGTGAAAGCGGAGACGATGGACGGCCACTCCATGCACACCGAACAGGTGCGCATCCCACGGACCACGGTGGAACGGTTGCGCGACCAGGCGCGTCGTGCGCCCATCGTACCGGTGGGCACCACCGCATTGCGCACCATCGAGAGCCTTTGCTGGTTCGGCGATGACCTGCTGAGCGGTGCCGATCCGGACGAACTGGCCATCGCGCAATGGCGCCCGTATGGAACGCCCCCCGCGGATACGCCCGCGGCCCTGGAAGCTGTGCTCCGCTGGATGGACGGGCGTGGTCTGGACACCGTGAGCGGCCGTACCGCGCTGCTGATCGCCCCCGGGTATCCCTTCCGATTGGCCGATGCGCTCGTTACCAACTTCCATCAACCGGGCAGCACGTTGCTCCTGCTCGTAGAGGCCTTCATCGGCCCGGGGCGCCAGGCCGTGTATGACCACGCCCTGCGCCACGGCTACCGCTTCCTCAGCTACGGCGATGGCTCACTGTTGTGGAGGACGTCTTCCAGCGGTGAACAATAGCGCCCGTATCATTGCGTTCCCTTCGCGTTCGGCGACCGGCCTTCACCACCATGCGTCCATTCCGGCGAACCTCCTTCCTCCTCGCGATCGTTCTCGCGTTGCCGCTGCATGCCCAACTCGGCGGCCAGCAGGTGTTCCGCATCCTGGACATCCCTAGTTCGGCGCGCATAGCCGCGCTGGGCGGCTCACCCGTGGCGGTGGTGGACAACGACCTCAACCTCGGACTTTTCAACCCCGCGTTGCTCAACGGTGCCATGGGGAAACAGGTGACACTGAGCTACCTGCCCTACATGGCGGGCATCAACATCGGCTATGCGGGCTACGCGCACCATTTCGACAGCGTCGGCATCACGGCCAGCGCGAGCATCCAGTACATCAACTACGGCACCTTTACCCGCACCGATGAAACGGGGCACGAGGACGGCTCTTTCTCCGCCGGGGAGTATGTGATCCAGATCGGCGGCTCGCGCCCGGTGGACAGCCTGTTCCGGGTAGGCGTCAACCTCAAGTACATCATCTCCCAACTGGACAGCTACAAGGCGGGCGGTATCGCGGCCGACATCGGCGGGGTGTTCGAAAAGAAGGCCATGGGACTCACCGTGGCGGCCACCCTGCGCAACCTGGGCCTGATAACGCGCACCTACACCGGCACGAAGGAGAAGCTGCCTTTCCAGGTGCAACTGGCCACCACCTACCGCTTCCGTCATGCGCCCTTCCGCCTGGGGCTATCGATCGACAACCTTCAGCGCTGGGACCTCACGTACTCCGATCCCCATGCACCCGTACAGGTGGACCCCACCACTGGCGAGGCCGTCGTGGACAAGGTGTCCAACGGGGAGAAGGCCCTCTGGCACATCGTACCGAATCTGGAGGTTATTTTCGGTAAGAACATCTTCCTGCGCGCGGGCTACAACTACCGGCGGCGCCAGGAATTGAACCTGCCCGAGAAACCCGGGCTCGCGGGCTTCTCCATGGGCTTGGGGCTGAAGGTGACCCGGTTGCACCTCAGCTACGGTTTCGCCCAGTTCTATCCGGGATCGGCCAGCAACACGATCAGCCTGGCGGTGCGTTTCGCCGACTGGAAGAAGCCGACGCCCGAGGAGCAAGAGCTTATGGAGCGGGAAAAACGGGAGAAGCAGGAGAAGAAGGAGCGCAAGAAGGCGGAGCGGTCCCGGGACCGCGAGGAGGGGTAGGCCGCCTCATGGCAGGGCCGTCATCAATCCTTCCACTCGGCCAGGAAGAGGTTCGTCTCCCGGTCCCGGCCACCCCGATTGCTGCTGAACACGAGGTATTTCCCGTCCGGGCTGAACATCGGGAACGCGTCGAAGGCGTCCGTGAACGAGACCTGCTCCAGGCCGGTGCCGTCGGTGTTGATGCTGTACAGCGTGAAGGGGAACCCGCGCTCTGTGGTGTGGTTGCTCGCGAAAATGATGCGTTTGCCATCGGGGTGCCAGCTCGGCGCCCAATTGGCCTTGCCCAGGGCGGTGATCGCGTGTGCGCCACTGCCGTCGGCATTGGCGATGAATACCTCCATGCTGGTAGGCTGCACCAGGCCCTGTTTCAGCAGGTCCGTATACTCCTTCACTTCCTCGCGCGTCCTCGGCCTTGAGGCACGCCACACCAATTTGGTACCGTCGGGGCTGAAGAATGCGCCGCCATCGTAGCCGAGGTCCGTGGTCACACGCCGAACGTCGCTACCGTCGATGTTCATGGTGTACAGGTCCAGGTCGCCATCGCGCGTGCTGGTGAACACGATGCGGTCACCTTTGGGCGAAACAGTGGCCTCGGCGTCGTAGCCTAGCGTGCTCGTGAGCCGCTGGCGCTGCTGCCCCGTTCTATCACTCACGTAGATGTCGTACTCCTTGAAGATGTTCCACAGGTACTTGCCGCCGGGCGTGTGGGCCACGGTGTGCGGGCACTCCGCACCGCCGCTTTCGGTGCTGGCGAAGAGCACCAGGCTGTCGCCCGGAAGGAAGTAGCTGCACGTGGTGCGCCCACCGTTGAGGCTCAGTTGCTGCGGCGCGCCCTCGCGCAGGTCGTCGTGGAAGGGGTCGAACGCATGGATCTGGTCGCAACTGTGTCCCCAACCGGCGAAGTCGCTCTGGAAACTGAGGAGGGTGCCGCGCGTGTTCCAATAGGCCTCGGCGTTATTCCCTCCCCAAGTGAGCTTGCGCAGGTGGGCGAAGTGCTTTTCCCCCGGGGCGATGAGGGAGTCCGCGTTCCATTCAGTGACCGGCGGCACGGTCTGCGGGGAACCCTGTGGGGCCGGGGCGGTATCCGGGCGGCCGGAACAGGCCAGGAGGGGAAGGAGGAACAGGAGGTGGCGTGCGTTCATGTGTTTTACAGGCGGCCGCGAAACTATCCCGCTCCTCCCGGGCGTATGCCGTGGATCGTCATGGGATCGCCATAAGACAGCATCAGTGGGTGGCGCGAACCGCCGTTGAACCAGGCGCGGAGGGAATAACAGCAGGCCTTGCTCCCGAACGATGGATCGGGTACTTTCGTCGGCCAATTAAGGCGATCTCCCCATGAAAGGTTCCGTATTCATGCACGGCATGGCCCGCTCGGCTGTCTTTACCGCCGCTGTCCTCTGTTGCGCCATCGTGCCGAAGGCCCAAACGGTGCCCACCGGTTTCAATAATTCCCTGGTCATGGGCGGGTGGTCCGAGCCGGTAGGCTTCACCTTCGACGCCAACGGCCGGTGGTACGTGTGGGAGAGAGGTGGGAGGGTATGGATCGTAGAGAACGGCGTGAAACTGAATCCCCCGCTCATCGACCTGAGTGCCGAGGTGGGCGGTTGGCGCGACCACGGCCTGCTGGGCTTCACGTTGGACCCCAACTTCCTGAGCAACGGGCGGATCTACTTGATGTATGCGGTGGACCGGCATCACCTGATGAACTTCGGTACACAGAACTACAACGCCAACACCAACCAGTATTACGCGGCCACCATCATGCGCATCACGCGCTACACGGCGGTAGGCCCCACCTTCAATACGGTGGACCCGGCCAGCCGCACCGTGCTCTTGGGTGAAACGCGCAAGACCGGCGCGATCATGACGCACGAATCGCACAGCACCGGCCAGTTGTGCTTCGGCACGGACGGTACGCTGCTGGCCACGATCGGTGATGGGGCCAGCTACAACAGCACCGACGTGGGGAATGACGGGGGAACCTATTTCGCGCAGGCGCTCACCGACTCCATCATGCGGCCCAAGGAGAACGTGGGCTCCATGCGGTCGCAATTGCTGGACTGTTTCAATGGCAAATTACTGCGGATGGACCCGAATACCGGGGACGGTATACCGAGCAACCCGTGGTACGACCCCGCCGCCCCGCGCGCGCCGCGCAGCCGCGTATGGGCCATGGGCCTCCGCAACCCTTTCCGTATGGTGAAACGCCCCGGCACGGGCAGCACCGACCCGGCCGCAGGCAACCCTGGTGCGTTCTACATCGGGGACGTGGGCTGGGGCACCTGGGAGGACCTGAACATCTGTACGGAGGGCGGGCAGAACTTCGGCTGGCCGCTCTTCGAGGGGGGCGAGGCCAACGCCTCGTACATGAACGCGCTGACCCCCAACCAGGACGCGCCAAACCCACTTTTTGGTATCAATGGATGCGCCCAGCAGTTCTTCCATTTCCAGGACCTGCTCAAACAGGACACGCCGGTGCACCTGAACGGGCATCCGAACCCCTGTGACAACAACGTGCAGGTGCCCGCGAGCATCCCGCACTTCCACCACACGCGCCCGGCCATCGATTGGAAGCACGGACAGGCGATCAGCCGCAGCATGGGCTTCAATGGGAACACGGCCGTTACCTACGAGTTGAACTCCCAGGGTGCACCCGTGCCCGGCCCGGCCTTCGCGGGCAATGCCTCGGTGGGGGGGGGCTTCATCTCCGGACAGGGATGGCCTGCAGGCTACCAGAACACCTACATGCACGGCGATTACGGTGGCGCTTGGATCAAGCGGTTCACCATGAATGCCCAGGACCAGCCTGTATCCGTTGCCAATTTCGGCGGGGCGCTCGGTGCCGTGGTCTTCGTGCGCGAGGGGCCCGATGGCGCGCTCTGGTACGTGAAATTCGAGACCAATGCCATCTGGAAGATCTCCCCCGTGGGCGTTACCAACCTGCCTCCTGTAGCGTCCGCTACGCAGACAGTACAGTACGGCCCGGGGCCGCTCGCGGTCGGTTTCAACGCGTCGGCCAGTTCCGATCCGGAGAACGGGCCGCTCACCTACGCTTGGAACTTCGGAGACGGAGGCCAGGCCACCGGTGTCACCGCCAACCACACCTTCACCCCGGGCACCAGCCAGCCTACCAGCTACACGGTCACCCTCACGGTGACGGACAACGGCAGCCTCACCAACCAGACCACCCTGCTGGTGAGTGTCAACAATACACCGCCCACGGTAGCCATCACCAGTTTCCCCGACGGACAATTGTACCCGACGGGCGTGGACACCACGGTGGCGCTCACGGCCGACGTGACGGACCTGGAGCATGGGCCTGGGCAACTTGCCTACCAGTGGCAGACGATCTTCCACCACAACAACCACATCCATCCGGAACTCCCCACCACGGCCCCCACCGGCAGTACCGTGATCGGCGGAGAGGGTTGCTACACCGAGGAGTTCTACTACGAAGTGAAACTCACCGTGACCGATGCGGGCGGCCTCAGCACCACGGTGACGCACTGGCTGTACCCGCGATGCAGCACCATAGCGCCCACGGCCATCATCTACACCGATGTCTCCACCGGAGAAGGCCCCCTGAACGTCCAGTTCAATGGGGCGGCGAGCACGGACAACGGGACGATCGTGAACTATGCCTGGGACTTCTCCGATGGTACCGGAGCCAGCGGCGCGCTCGCCTCCAAGACCTTCGCCGGTACGGGGACCTACTATGTCACGCTCGTCGTTACGGATGACGTGGGTCTCATCGGCACCGCCACCAAGGTGATCACGGTGATCGACCATCTGGCACCGCAATGCGTAGGCGCCACGGGCAGCATCCAACGGCAGGTCTATACCGGCATCGGGGGAACAGCGATCGCCAACCTCCTGGCGGCGCCCAGCTATCCCGGCTCTCCGGGCACGACGGGCTATCCCACCTCATTCCAGTCCCCAGTGGACGTCGGCGACAGCTATGGCACCCGCATGCGGGGCTACGTCATCGCTCCGGCCACGGGCAACTACACGTTCATCCTGGTGGGCGACGATGAGTGCCAGGCGTACCTGAGCATCAATGCGGACCCACAGTTCAAGCAACCTCTCTGCTCGGTACCGGGCTGGACGAACACGGGCCAACTGGACAAATACCCCCAGCAGACGAGCGTGGCGGTGGCCCTCGTGGCCGGCCGGTACTATTACGTGGAGGTGCTCCACAAGGAGGGCGGTGGCGGCGACCACGTTTCGCTGTGGTGGCGCACGCCCGGCAACAGCACCGCTGTGGTCATCCCGGGCACGGCCCTGGCCCCATGGCAGGACTGCCCGCCGAGCGTGATCGTCCGCACCAACCTGCAGGGTGCCTTCGTCACCACCAATAACCTGATGCGCGATAACCTTCGCACGGCGGCGCTGATCCCGTCCACCGAGCCGTTCACCGGTCTGGGCTTCGCTCATGCGGGCGGGGGAGGCGGGGAAACAGTGCCGCCCGCGCTGCTACAAGTAACGGGCAAGGATGCCATCGTGGACTGGGCACTGGTGGAACTGCGGAACCCCACCGCGCCCGCGACCATCGTAGCCACGCGCAGCGCGCTGCTGCAGCGCGATGGGGATGTGGTGGGCACCAACGGCCTGCCGCGGCTGCTCTTCAACGTGCCCAACGGCAACTATCATGTGGCCGTGCGTCACCGCAACCACTTGGGCGTGATGACCGGTGCTCCGCGCCTGCTCAATGCCGATGCGGTCACCGTGGACTTCACCCAGCCCTCGGCTCCGGTGTTCGGCACCGGTGCACGAACGGTCCTGGCCCCCGGGCGGGCTGGGCAGTGGGCCGGCAATGTCGTACGCGACCTTATGGTGAAATATACTGGCAGCGCCAACGATCGTGACCCGATACTGACCGTCATCGGCTCCACGGTACCTTCAAACACGGTTCCGGGCTATCTGCAAACGGACGTGAACATGGACGGCGTGACGAAGTACACCGGATCGGGCAACGACCGCGACCGGGTCATCCTCACGGTGGGCGGCAGTACGCCGAACAACACGCGTACGGAGCAATTGCCTTAGCGCGAAGCGCGAACTCGGAGGGGACGTTGCACTTGAGGTGTATCGTCCCTTTCGCGTTCCCCGAAGCGGGTTACTCGCGGCACGGCGCCGGAACGTCCGCACGGCCCGCGCGCAGGTATGCACTCAGCGCGTGGCCCGGCCGTTCCTCGATCACGGCATTGAGCACGGCCTTGGCCCGCGCATCCAGTACGCGGTGGATGAGTTTGTCGCTGGTGCGACGAACGAAGCGTTTGCCGGTGGTTGACATGGTCCTATGCGTTGGTGAGGCGAAGGTTCCCGTTCGCGCTGCGGCCGACAATACCCCGATCGGTGTAGTGTGCCCACGGGTTGCCCACTGGTCCCGGTGGATGCCCACCGTGCGGGGTACATTCGCCGCGTGCCCCACCGCTCAGCGAGAATTTTCGCGCTTACGGCCGCCCTCCTGGGCCTGCCGGTGCTTTTGGCCGTGCTGAGTACCGGCCAACTGGACCTGCATGCCACGATCAACCGCGTGCATGCAGCATGGGCCGATCCTCTTTTCATCTACGGCACGCACCTGGCCGATGGCCTGGTGGCCCTGGCGATGGGGTTGGTCCTTCTGTTCTTCCGCTGGCGCTGGTTCCTGCTGTTCACCATCGGCACGGCCGGCAGCGCGATCGTGGTGCAGTTCCTCAAGCATGCCGTGTTCGCCGATCACGACCGCCCATCCATGTTCATGGACGGCATGCCGGGGCTGCACCTGGTGCCCGGCGTGGAGATGCTCCACCACAACAGCTTTCCCAGTGGTCATAGTGCCTGCGCGTTCAGTGTTTGCTTCGCGCTGTCGGTGATCATCGGCAGGGGAGGTTGGGCCGCTGTGCTGGCCCTGATCGCTGCCATGCTCGCCTGGTCAAGAGTGTACTTGTCCCAGCATTTTGCGGAAGATACGCTGTGCGGGGCCTTCATCGGCACCATCGGGGCCTGGCTGGCCTACCGGTGGCTCTACGTGGGCGCGTTCTCCCGCAGGCCATGGCTTGATGGCCGGCCGTTGCGCCCGGGATACCGGCGACCCGGATCCGCGGATCATGAATGACGAAAGGCGCCCGAAGGCGCCTCTCGCTTGCGGGTACAGGCGGATCTCTCCCTTCCTCCTTTCCCCGAAGTCCGCTGTTCGGACGGGGGGAGGTAGGGCGGGTCACACCTGTTCGGGAAAAACGCGAAGGGTCATGGCGCCTTGTACGTGATGCGATAGATGTTGTCCCCGGCGTCGTCGCTGACCAAGAGTGAACCATCCGGCAATTCGAGTATGTCCACCGGGCGGCCCCAGGCGCTGCTGCCCTTCAGCCATCCATCGGCGAAGACCTCGTGTTCCACGGTGCCGTCAGGCTTCGGGAAGGCCACGGCCACGCGGTAACCCACCGGCTTGCTGCGGTTCCAACTGCCGTGCTCGGCGATGAAGATGGCGCCCCGGTATTTTTCCGGGAAGAGGTGTCCACGATAGAAGCGCATGCCCAGCGGCGCGGTGTGCGCGCCGAGTTTGGCCACGGGCCTCACGTAATCCGCGCAGTTCCTGCCGGCGCCGAACTCGGGGTCCAACGTGTCGCCCTGGTGGCAGAACGGGTATCCGAAGTGCTGCCCGGTGGCGCCCAAGTGGTCCAACTCGCAGCTCGGCGCATCATCGCCCATCCAGTCGCGGCCATTCTCGGTGAACCAGAGGGATGAATCGCGCGGGTCCCAGTCGAAGCCCACGCTGTTGCGCACGCCATGGGCGATGATCTCGCGGCCCGTGCCATCGAGGTTCATGCGCGTGATGCTGGCGAAGATGCTGTCCTCGCTCAGGCATATGTTGCACGGCGCGCCCACGGGCACATATAGTTTGCCGTCCGGCCCGATACCGATGAACTTCCAGCCGTGGTGCCGCTCGTTGGGGTAGCTGTCCGTCACGGTCATGGCCGCCGGCGGATCGGCCAGGTGGTGGTCGATGTCGCGCAGCACGCCGATGCGGTTGATGGCCGAGAAGTAGAGGTCGCCATTGTGCCAGGCCACGCCCACAGGCATGGTTAGACCTTTGGCGATGGTGTACACCGTGTCCGCCCGGCCGTCGTGGTCCCTGTCCGGAAGGGCGTAGAGCGCCCCTGCGTCGTTGGACCCGGCATAAACGATCCCTTCCGGGCTGTAGGCCATGGCGCGCACCGTCCTCACGTTCTCGGCGAAGAGCGATATGCTGAACCCCTCGGGCAGGTGCAGGTCCTGCAACTTGGCAGGTCCGCTGAACATGGTGGGTTTGCACACACCACCCGCCAGCAGCGGGGTGGCCAGCAACAGGGCGAAGAGCTTGGGGATGGTCACGCCGCGAAGGTATCGCCCCCCTGGTCGGCCGCCATGCGCAAATACCATTTCGACATTCAGATCCACCCAGAGGTGCGCCGCGATCTTTTCGCAAGGCGATACGACGCAAGGGTTGCGTAGCCGGAGCTAGGAACCCTCGTGGCGGAGAAGCCATGCGGAAAAAGGCAAGCGGATCAGTGGAATTCGAGTGTCGAATTGGTATTACTTCGGCGTTCCATAGCGCCCTGCATGAACCGTCTTCTCGCCCCATTGGCCCTGTTGGCCGCCACACTGGCCGCCGCGCAGCCGCGGATGCCCGCCACTACCCGCGCCGATCTGGCACAGCTTCGTGCAATGGCCAAGGCCGAGCCCGACCCCCAGGTGTTGTATGCCGCGGCCGAAGGCCGGTTCCCGGTGGCCCTCGTCCATGGCCGCTGCATGGTGGGCCTGCTGGCCCGCGTGCATGGCGCGTTCGACCCGGCCTCCATGGCCGATGACCCGTACGTGCGCA
>Ga0138256_10001484_pt1 | contig 25249 bp, 11 predicted proteins | sample KNB2016incub_MG_FD_105486 | JGI IMG/M metagenome (GOLD analysis project Ga0138256, IMG submission 105486) | Active sludge microbial communities from wastewater in Klosterneuburg, Austria - KNB2014incub_MG | ecosystem: Engineered > WWTP > Activated sludge > Unclassified | place: Austria...
AGATCAAGAGCCTTCTGAATGCGGAACCGGCGCCAAAGCTAACATTCCATTTGAGTCCAGGAACTCCGGCCATGTCTTCGGTATGGCTCTTGCTCTCTAAGACCTTTTGCGACGCTGACTTAATTCAGACTTCTAGAGAAGCGGGGTTGAAAGTTGTATCACTGCCCTTCGACATTTCGGCTGAGTATATTCCGAGGTTGATCAGGAAGGCGGATGAGGTTCTCGGCGGACTCGGTCACGACGTTAACTATTTCGGGGATGCCCAGTTCCGAAGCAAAAGGATGCGAGAGATTGTTGAGTTTTCCCGACGTGCGGCCGTTTTTAACGCTCCAATATTACTAGAAGGCGAGTCCGGTACCGGGAAAGAGTTGTTTGCAAAAGGAATCCATGAATCGGGCATCCGACGAGGTAAGCCTTTTATTACGGTTAACTGTGGAGCGATCCCCGAGCTGTTGGTTGAATCTGAATTGTTTGGTCACAAGAAGGGCTCGTTTTCCGGAGCACTAAAGGATCACGAAGGTCATTTCGTAAATGCTCACGGAGGCACGATTTTTCTTGATGAGATCGGTGAACTTCCGATGGCTGCCCAAGTGAAGTTGCTTAGAGTTCTACAGGAGGGAGAGGTTATGCCCGTGGGATCGAGTACTCCTAGAAAGATTGATGCAAGGGTGATCAGCGCAACAAATCGCAACCTTATTGAGGAGGTCGCTGAAGGTCAGTTCCGCGAGGATTTATTCTATCGACTCGCTGTCCTCGTAGTAAAGCTGCCCCCACTCCGCGAGCGAGAAGGCGACATCGGGTTGCTCATCGACCTGTTCCTTGAGCGATTCAACCAAAGTAATGACGGGAAAATATGGGAAGGAGCAAAAAAACTATCGCCTGGGGCAAGAAGCCGCTTACTGCGCCATTCGTGGCCGGGAAATGTTCGGGAACTTGAAAACACACTAAAGCGGGCAGCTGTTGCGTCGAGCGGCGACCGAATTTCTGAAAGGGATATTGAAAGCGCGATGTTTCAGATAGTAAGAAAAAAAGAAGGCATTTATGATAGTCCACTCGGGAACGGGTTCAATCTTCAAGAACTACTTGCGGATGTTGCAAAGCACTATCTCGCCCGTGCTATGAAAGAAGCAAACCACAACAAGTCGGAGGCGGCTCGACTCCTAGGTATGCCGAGCTACCAGACTTTGAGCAACTGGTTAATAAAATACAAGGCCGATTCGGATTCTATGTAGCCTCGTCGAATACGTTCGAACAAAGTAGAAGATGTCCTATTGGACGAGCAAAGCAAAGGAGCTTGCCACACATCAAGACAATGGAAACTTCCCACGTAAGTCAAAAGCGAGACAGCCACCTCAGTCAGCTGAGAGAGTGGAAACGTATCATTCTAAAGCTGAAGGACTTGGAGAAGCCCGACGGTCGTCAGCTGTATAAGTACCGCGTAAGCAATCAAGAATTTGATGCCCTTGAAGAATTTCTAAGAGGTTGGATTGCTGACGCTCTACAGAGTAGCGATTTCAATGTGATTGCTTCGCTACCCGGGTTTTCAGATCTATTCGTCCTCTATTGTTCTGAGTGGTGGCGCAGACGGTACGCGGGTGAAGGTTTCAAATGGGATCCAATATTTTCTGATTTAGGCATTCCCGCGAACTCGTTGACACAACAACATCGGAGCAGATGCGTCGAACGGGGGTTAAGAAGTTGGGGCCTGTCTCTCTCCAGATCGGGAGGACACACTTACATCGGCAGTGTCGCATCGCAAGGCGGGTTGCCGATGAAACTGTTAGCGACTGAGCGAGGTGGGATTGGGACACTCGTCAGCCGGGTACTGCGTCACGCGAAAACAACAGCCGTTTCTTCGCAAGATCTTCACGGCTGGGTTGAAAGTCTAGACTACCTGCTTCCAAAGAGTTTTCGACAATCGGCAATATTCTTGCTCATCACCGACATTACGTGGACGGTGCTCGACCTCAAGGAAAAGGCAGGCCTTGCCGCAGTCGCAAATCCGATCGTCCAACTCGATGAAAAGGTTCCGGATTGGCGCGACCGGTTCCCACTCTCGTTCGAAGATAACCAAGCAGAGGGATTGATTGAGCAGCTTTTGAAAGAAGCTGCGAGAATCCGACCAGAGCGACGCAACCTAGTCCTTCCGGTCGAGCGAACACTCGAAAAGAACGATGATACTTGGAAGTTTTGTTCACGTATCGACCTTCCCCAAAGTATCCGGCAAAAGGACCTTATAGACTCCTTCGGCCTTGATGAGCAAGACCTTCCGCGAGGGGCAGAGTTATCCATCCTCGCTGGGGATTCCCACTTGTCCACGTCGATACGGCGTATAACCGGTAGGGAAGCTTATCGTATTTCGGGGATTCCGCTCGAATTTTCTGGAGTGCAGTCGTCGTGGGAGCATTTGCTGCGCCTAACATCTCCGGACGGCCGTACATGGACCGCCGCTGCACCAAGGGGATCAGCACTCGATGCTGATTTACCTTGGCTCTTTGCAGAGGAGGAGTCACAGCATAGGTTTGTGCGGCAGGGCGGTGGAAGCGTGGCGGCTCAGTCGGCTGTAGTAGCCGTCCCTCAAGATTGGATCTTGAGAAAACTCGATGAGAATTCCGCGCTCAAGATAGTTGGGACGATTGAGGAATCCAATCGCTGCGCCTACGCGTTTTCCGGACCAGTAGAGGCGGTTGACAAAAGTGGAAACGCATACAAGCTAAGAACCGGCAATGCCGGCGAAACCGAAGAAAGTTACGAATGGGTGGGAACGAGGCTTTGGTACGAACTTCGAAGCCCTTCCGTTGCATTTCGGGGCAAACCTACACTTCACATCGTTCGCGAGGATGGTTCCAAACCTAAAGCTCCGGGCGAGCTTAAATACTCTGCGACTGGTGGTCGAGAGTCTGCTTCACACGGCCCCCTAGAAGTCCGCTACCCCGCGACGGGTGAGATCAAGCACCGGTCAAGAATGCTGGTCTTGCCAGGCACATCAAGCCTGAGGCTCGAACCGATCGATGCCCATTCGGGACGAGTCGTCTTTGATGGCTGGAAGGCAAGCGTAGTAACCACCTCAACACCAAACGTTCAAACGAAATTCGTAAACGCCGATGGAACAATCTTCCTGGATGTCACTGCTGAGAAAGGGACACGAACGCCTGAAACGATCGACTTTGAGATCTTCTGGAATCACACCCCGACGCCTGTTGCGATGCGCGTTCCCTTTCCTGCACACGGCGTTCGGGGATTCGATCACAACGGGCGGGAACTTCCACCTTTTAGTCAACTCGCGGTCCAAGATCTCTTAGGATCTCGGCTGACAGTTATGGGGCTACAGTCCGGCACCAGGGTAAACCTGAAACTCAAGGCGGCTGACAAAGACGTATTCAGGAAATACGAGATCAAACCAATGCCCGGATCGCTTGCGACGGAGATTCGAATCGCTGACTACCGCCGTGAGATCGACCACCTTCACACAATAGATGACAACCCCGATTCGACGGTGACTCTTACCGTGGAAATAGGTGGTGAACCCCGTTACCAATTAAGCGTACTTCCATATCAAGTTAGGCCTGAGCGAGATGAGCTCAAATTTTGGATCGAGGCCGAGTCAGTCCTTGCCGAGAGAATCGCCTCGCCCGAGGTTCAGGCATTGGCCCTGGCGCTGGAGAGGCCAGGTGAAGAGCCCCATCGATTAGAAAAGCTTGCCGGTGGAAACGGAGAGAGAACGCTTTGGAATTTCTTTCCGGAAGACCGCGATGAAGGCTCATGGCTGATATATCCTCCCAAGGATACGACAATACAATTTCGCCCCATGCTTTGGAGCGTCGGGGACGCATCGGAATCGGAGAATCAGTACGTTCGTGCGATCTCGATTCGCGACAGAGCAGAACGAGGACTTGCTTTGGATGCCTTTATCGAGGCTATAGCATCGGACTTTGAACATCCGGGTTGGATCGAGGTAAGTCAACTAGTGAGTCAGGTCGGACATTTGCCGCTCTCGACTCTAGATATATGGCGCCGATTCGTTCGTTCTTCAAAAGCAATGGCCGCCTTGGCTCTTAGATACAACAGTTTTCGGGGTGAGTTTCTATCCAGATTCGATAATGAACTCCCTTTTTCATGGGACACGGTTACGTTCATCCATTGGCAAAACGCAGCCAGCTACCTCGAAAAGCAGACAAAGGTTTTGTTCGGAAATGAGCAAGGCCCGAAGTTCTTTGAGTTGTTTCTTAAATCTCGAGTAGGAGACCTCGTCGCCGCAAGCGGTTCATTGGCCTACTTGCTCAATATTATTTTAGCGGGCTTTCTTGGTGACAGCGCCAATAAGGACGGTATTGCTATTCAAAAGGAACTTGCTGATCTGAGATTATACCCGTCGGAATTCGTGCTATTTGGAGACAGAAGGAGCAGAGACTCTTCGTTGTTAATGAAGCTTCTCACCGGACAAGACCCCGACGAAAAATGGCCTGTCCTATCCACTGACCTGCTGGCTTCGGCCAAAGCCAACAAGAGCATTTCGCAATATTTATGTCCGCAATCGTATGGGGTCAAGGATAGTGTGATTAATTTGCCTATCGTTCTGGCAACCCAAGTAGCCTTTGGAGAAAGTGGCAAGTGGTTCTCCGATCCGAACGGGATCAGTGTTCTGCACGACTATAGATCGTTCGATTCCGACTGGTTTGATGAAGCATACAACCTGACAATCGCCCGTTGCTTGGCGGATGGCGTGTTCGACTGAGCAGATATCTACTATGACAACACCATATTATTCCCAACTTCTGCCGATACTAGCGGAGCGCTCGAAACTCGCTGCAACCAGTTGGTACAGGTTCGCGAATCTCCCCCTGCGACGCCACATGAACGAGGTATTCGACCGTCCCTTTGGCGAGCCGGGGGCATTCCTTGGGGACCCTGCTTTTGAGGCGGTCTATGGCTGGGAGGCAGGCGGTCAAACGATAAGCGATCTTGCTGGAAGCTTACTCTCACCGGCATTGGTGAACGCAATGGATAAACCGCCGGAGGAGTTGGTTGAAGATTACCGCTTTCCTCGCGATCAGCGCCCGTACCTTCACCAGGTACAGGCATGGGAAATTCTAGCTCAAGAATCGCCCCAATCGTTGATCGTAGCTAGTGGGACTGGCTCCGGTAAAACCGAATGCTTCATGGTTCCCATACTAGACAGGCTCGTAAAGCAACGAGAGCAACAAAAAAGTAGATTGACGGGCGTTCGCGCACTTTTTCTTTATCCTTTGAACGCTCTGATTAATAGTCAACGAGAAAGACTCCGTGCTTGGACCAGTGAATTTGGCAGTGACATTCGCTTCTGTTTGTATAACGGCAACACACCGGAAAATCAGAGAGGTCAGGTTCACAGTGAGACCCCTAATGAGGTAGTGGATCGCAAGACACTACGATCGGCACCACCTCCGATCTTGGTTACAAACGCTTCGATGCTCGAGTACATGCTCGTTCGAACCGTCGACGCTCCAATTCTCGATCACTCAAAAGGAAAATTGGAATGGATCGTTCTCGACGAAGCTCACACCTATATTGGCTCACAGGCGGCCGAAGCGGCGCTTCTTATCAGGCGTGTTTTGTTTGCATTCGGTGTAACTCCAGATCAGGTACGATTCGTTGCCACGTCCGCGACGATTGGCGATCCAAATGGTGAGGCGGGCCAACAATTAAAGAAGTTTCTCGCTGATGTTGCGGGGGTGTCAGACGACCGCGTACATCTTGTCGCCGGCCAGCGATCCATTCCGTCGCTTTCAGGAATTGAGCCGACCAGTAACGAGTCCTTGGAGAATCTATGCAAGCTTAATGTTGGAGATAAAACCGACGACCCAGCCCCGGAAAGATTCGACGCATTGACTAGAAGTAAGATCGCTCGGCAAATCCGTGAGCGATTCATCACTGATCCAAAGATGGTACTGAGACTATCTGATGTATCAATGATCTTGAATACCAAAGGCGATTCGAATCGCGAGAAACAGATCAAAGCTCTGGAATGGCTTGATCTTCTCTCTGGCACTCGGGATAGGAATGGGGAATCATTCCTTCCTTTACGGTCCCATTTTTTTCATCAAACCATATCGGGTTTATGGGCATGTTCAGATAAGCAGTGCTCAGAACGATCTAGCTTTCTTACAGATCCTGATTGGCATTTCGGCCAAATCTATTCCGATCCGCGGAAACACTGCGATTGTGGAAGTCCGGCTTACGAACTTATTACCTGTACGAGTTGCGGAGCTGTTCATCTACTTGCCGGCGTGACGGACACAGGTCTGGTGTCGCACCTAGTATCAAAAAGTGCAGTCGACGATTTTGAGCTTGATATCGACTTACTGGACGAGGTTGATGAGGTGGAAGATGAAGCGGCCTCAGTATCGGGCCCGCAGTACCGAATGCTGATCGTAAATCGATACCTTGATGGTACAGAATCTATCGACATCGACAGAAATTCGAGGGTTATGGGTGACCCAACTCCAACGTCAGTAAGGATTGACGCAATTGAAGACGATGGTTCGGGACTATATTGTCCAGTATGCAACGAAACGGATTCGAGCAATAGAACGATCTTTCAAACCTGTCGGGTCGGTGCGCCCTACCTGTTGGACGGGATTTTGCCAACGTTGCTCGAATTCGCTCCCGATGGCTCTGACTTTGTAAATACTCCATGGCGTGGAAGAAAACTACTAACTTTTAACGACAGCCGGCAGGGAACAGCCAGATTGGCTGCGAATCTACAGCAGGGCTCAGAGCGAAATCGCGTGAGGGCCTTGATCTATCACCTGACGCTTCTTCATTCCAAAAGCGGATCAACAGACGAGTCGACTCGGTTAAGAAAAGATATTGAGCAATTTGAGAACCTCGCGGATCTAGGGGATTTCATAAAATCAAAGCTAGAAGAATGGCGGCTGCAGCTCACTGTCCTTGAGAGCAGTTCTCCCCTTGAATTCCACGCATTAGCGCAAAAACTGTCCAATCAGGGTCGCGATTTCGACAATATGTTGGCTCGTTATCGCCAATATGCACCGTCCGTTTTCACTCAGGAACATGGTTCGCATACTCTCGCCAAGACGTTCCTCGTTCGCGAATTCGGTCGCAGGCCAAAAAGGCAGATCAATCTCGAGTCCATGGGGTTAATCGCGACTGCGTATCCGCAATTATTCGGTATCAATCGGACTCCGCAAACTGTTGTTGAAGCGGCAAATTTTGACTGTGGAACCTGGCAAGACTTTTTAAAGATCTGCTTGGACTTTTTTGTGCGTGCCGGCGGCTCGTTAGCAATTGAGAATGACTGGAGACGTTGGCTCGGAATGCCATTCCCCCAGAGCTACCTCGTATCTCGCAAAGAAGATAACACGGCTAGAAACCAGAGGAGATGGCCAAGTGCGAGAACTGGACGGAACAGTACGCTCGTTCGGTTGCTTTCTTACGTGTTGAAGGCCGATCCAGCCGACGCAAGGGGCAGCGATCGAATAGATGCCGTTCTAGATGCGGCATGGGAGGATCTGCGGTCAGTCGGCCTTCTTACGCAAGCAAGTAATGACGGATTCACGCTGCCGGTTGAAGCACTAGCTTTCGTCCCTATACAGCGTGGTTGGATGTGTCCCGTGACGAGGCGCGTCCTTGACGTCACTCTCAAAGGAACCACACCCTATCTCCCGAGAATCGCCGTTGCGGAAACGGCGGATTGCAAGACCGTCGAAATACCGATCTACGACCCGCCGTTCTCGGGTGAGACAGATGCGTTGAAGCAAATAGCTAAAGGTCGCGAGTGGATAATCTCAAGGCCGGAAGTGGAGTCGTTGCGCGAACGTAGTTTGTGGTCAAATTCGAACGACCGAGTCGTCGAGCTGGCGCCGTACTACACCACGGCCGAACACTCCGCACAACAAGACTCGAAAAAGCTGAAGCAATACGAGGACGATTTTAAGAAAGGTAAGGTCAATATCCTCTCATGTTCCACAACGATGGAAATGGGTATCGACATCGGCGGAATCAGCATGATCGCGATGAATAATGTTCCGCCACATCCCGCTAATTACCTTCAGCGAGCCGGACGTGCTGGGCGTCGTCGTGAGGCTCGTTCCGTGGCGACAACCCTTTGCAAATCGAATCCTCATGATCAGACGGTATTTGCTAATAGTCGATGGGCGTTTGATTCTTCGCTTCCGGCGCCGCGAGTTGCACTCGATAGCCGAGTTATTGTTGAGCGGCATGCTAACTCTTTTTTGCTTTCACAGTTTTTGAAAGGTCAGTTTCGGGGCACGTCAAACGAACAAACCAGTCTTAACTGTGGGATGTTTTTTCTTGACGACCCAGTAATGGCCCACAGGTTCGAAGCGTGGTGTAGAAATTTCTCTCCTCAAGAACATACAGATGTTGCGGACGGTTTGGGCTATCTAGTCAAACGAAGTATCTACGACGGGCAGAGCGTCAGGCAACTTACGGACAACGCCGCAAACATGATCAATCTGCTTACAACAGGCTGGACAAATGAATGGGAAAGACTTGAGAAAGAAGAGGCCGACATTCGTGCATCGGGAGCCGGTGAAAATGACGCAGTCATGAAAGCGATCGGAATAAGCAAACAGAGAATGCGCGAAGGGTACCTGCTTGGTGAGCTGGCCGCAAAAGGCTTTTTACCGGCATATGGGTTTCCCACAAACGTCGTCCCATTCGACAATCTTACGGTCAGCCAATACATAAAGAATATCCAAGTTAACGAAGGGCGCGATGATAATCGGTACAAACGTCGCGAACTCCCTAGCCGAGATCTAGCCACTGCCCTACGTGAATATGCCCCCGGATCTGAGGTTGTTATGGACGGGCTAGTTTATCGCTCAGCGGGCGTGACTCTGAACTGGAAGATTCCTGCAGATCAGGACCAGGTAAAGGAGGTGCAAAACATTAAAACAGCTTGGCGATGTAGGCGATGTGGAGCAAGCGATTCCACCCGCTTCTCCAGTGATATTGTTTGTGACAAATGCGGTGCTCCCGTGGAGAACCGGATGCAGTTCCTCGAACCAGCAGGCTTTGCTGTCGATTTCTACAACGATGCCAGTAACGATGTCTCATCACAGCATTTCGTCCCGGTTGTGGAACCATGGATAGACGCAGACGGTCAGTGGCTTTCACTTCCGAATCCCGAACTCGGAAGATTTCGCTCAACTACAAGTGGGCGCATTTTCAACTACTCGGGCGGGGAATATGGGAAAGGATATGCAATATGCCTAGAATGCGGAAGAGCGGAGCCGATAATAAAGATAGGGGAGATGCCAACTGGCTTCGATCAGCCACACAAGAAACTTCGGCGAGCAAAGAATGAAGGATCCTTCTGCCCGGGCAGCTATGATCGATGGAAGATCAAGGATGTCATGCTCGGAACTGAGGGGCAGACCGATGTGTTCGAGCTTCAAATCAAGGACCAGAACGGGAATTGGTTGAGCGACCAGGTCGTAGCCCTGTCGATTGCTGTGGCTTTGCGAGATTCCCTAGCTGGATCGATCGGCGTTCAGGCGAACGAATTAGGATGCGCAGTTAAACAGTCCCGAGTTGAAACTAGAAGCTTGTGCCAGTCCATACTGATCTACGATAAATTTGCGGCCGGCTACTCCTCAAGAGCTGAGGATTTTCTTGACAAATTGTTTGTCATGGCCTTGGATCAACTGAATTGTCCGGCCGATTGCGACAGTGCTTGTCCCCGATGCATTCTGGATTTTGACCAGCGATTTGCATCTGATCGGTTGGATAGAGTAAAGGCGTTAAGTTTGCTCACACCTAATTGGTTGATGCAACTGCGCTTACCTGAAGAGCTAGCTTTCCTCGGCTCTGGTAGCCAACTAGAACCACACACAATCGGTGAATCCGTCTGGCGAGCGATCTTAAGCGGTGGCGTACATACTGTTCGGCTATTCACCGGGGGAAATCTAGCGGACTGGGACGTGGCAGTTTCACCTCTTAGAACACTGGCATTCAGACTTGCAGCCCAAAACGTAAAGGTTGAGATTTTTATTCCCAACGATGCCAATCAAACTTTGGATGTTACAAGCCTCTATCCCTTGGCGAGTCTGTCGGAACATCCAGATATTGAAGTCATCTCGCTTTCAAGTTCACCAAAAGCTGGCGATGGGTATCTCATCGCAGAAACACTCGGTTCGAAAATCACAAAGTGGGCGGTTCGCGATGGGTCGGCAAATGAGTTCAATTTTAGTTGGGGGGCTTCAGAGAATTCCCTGGTCAAGGCAAAGGCGATGGAGAACATCGCTCATTCGGGCGAAAGACTCTCGTTACCGCAATTGCTTCCGCCATCCATGCCGGGCGATCGCAGAGTTGATATTGGTAATCAGATAGATGGACCGGTACAAGGTTTCGGTAGTCGATTCTGGAACCTGGTGTTGTCCGGAGAGAGCTTGGCGGCCGAATTGCTCAAGAACCGAAACGAAAGAATTGTTGGCATATCATACAGTGATCGATACCTTTCCAATCCCATCTCAGTAGCGCTGTTAACGCAAATTATCGAAGGCCTCAAAGCCTTCGTGGGTCCTCGGTGGCAAACAGAAACGGCGAAGATCTCGTTGCTCAAGAAATCGGACGCCTACAGTTACTATCAGGGCCCGAACCGAATATGGCATGACTGGCAGAATTCCAATATTAGGACAGATGTCATAAAAACAGTATTTCGTTCCGCTGGATTGCAAATGGAAGTTAGTGTCTTCGACCATCGTGCTGATATAGAGCACGGTCGCCCCCTTCGCATCAGGCTGTCATCAGGTAGAACTGTCGAAGTTCGCTTTGATCAGGGAATGGGACATTGGAGTACTCCACATTCGACGAATTTTCAGCTGAAGCGTTTTGACTTTGATCTTACCGCTTCGGAGCAAGCCAACAGATTGAGAGCACTTACAAGTTCAGTCGAAGGCCAACAAGTTGATACGCAGGTGTTCTTGAGCGTTCGAGGCAAGGTTGGCTGACACTATGTGCCTACCGGCTTACAGTATGGGGACTTCTGGATGGTGATATCCTCGTGCTTGCGTCTCAGCACGCTGGAGGTTCTGGCGAACTTGTTCTGAGTACTTTTCTTGAACGCTGACTGCTCGTTCAAACCAGCTCGTAGTCCGACGGTACAAACGGCCTGCGCACTGTAGTGAAAAATGTAGGGAGTCTGTGCAGTTTTGGGTTGATATGGGATTTTTGGCGAAATCGATAAGTCTAGTAGATGCAATTAGATAGCGGTAGGTGACGCTCAGTGAAAAATGCCCAAATCGATTTTGTAATCATCAGGTCGGGGATTCAAGTCCCTTCACCGGCTCCAATGTTTTCAATAACTTACAGATTTTAGATTTGCGGTCGATCTTGCATTGAAACGACGAATATCCGGCCGTTTAGAGACTCACCTATAGAGAAAGACGAGATTCCTACTCAAGAACATTCCTACGCGGACTTACTTGAAAAAATGTATATATCCGTTAGATGCAGGTACCTGTTATTGGAAATTAGAACCGCTTGGGAAGGTCATCGAACCTTCTTGTCCGACGGCAATTTTCTTGAGTTTCTTCTTATCTACAAAGTTGCCTGCAACAAAATGTGCAGCAATTCTTCCTGGCACAGCATTCGAAATTGACCGCGTTGGTACTCTCCAGAGAATTGTCGAACCAACGGGCCAGAAATGTGACCTTTGTTCTTGAATATCCCCAATTTGCCGAATCAAAAGTATTTCATCGGGCGGAAATGATGTAAATTATCAAAAGATGATACGTTTCTTGTCTGGCTGCCCTTTTGGTCATTTTGAGCCGGTCCGGACCCGCTTTTGACCCGCTCGAATCCGGCGGCACAGGGCTAAACTTACCCATTCCGTCGCGGGACGCGCTAACGTCAATCCGCACTATTTGCAATCGAATCGAACTGCGACCCGATACCCCGGAACCCGGTGAATTATTTCGTGGTGACGAGGCAAACAGGTCTAGCTCAGGCATACCAACTGAATTCCAAACTTCAACAGAACTTGGCACGAGGAAATCAAATCTCCATAGCGCGGCCCACGTTTTGCTCAAATCAAGCGGAGTCAAACTTCAAATAAATTCGGGTTGGGGAAAATCAGTGTGTAATGCAATCCATGCCTTAATGTTAATCTAGGTCTGTTCTCTGCCTGACACGACCCGTCATAACACGATTGGTAAACGCTAATGCAAATGCCGATCGGTTTGAAATAGCAGGAGTATCTATGATCGCGAAACGCTTTATTATCATTTTGGCGGCCACTTCTTTGATTGCCTTTTCAGTCGAACTTGCGGCGGGCCAGGAACCGCTGACTCGAAAGCGGCCGACCGTAGGCCTGGTATTGAGCGGCGGCGGTGCTCGGGGTTTCGCTCATATCGGGGCACTTAAAGTTCTGGAAGAAAACCGCATTCCGGTCGATTATATCGGCGGAGCCAGCATGGGCGGACTGATCGGTGCGTTGTATGCGATGGGGAAATCGCCCGCCGAGATCGAGCAGATCGTGATTGGGCTTGACTGGGATAAGCTGCTCCAGTCGTCCACATCTTTCGAGAATCTTTCGTACCGGCGCAAGGAGGACCGCAGAAACATTCCGTCTCCTATCACCTTGAAGGGCCGGGTTGACGATCTGACGCTGCCGAATGCTCTTAACTCGGGCCATGAGATCGGATTGCTGATCGACGACCTGACGCTGGGGTACGAATCGATCGGGGACTTCAGTTTGCTGCCGATTCCCTTTCAGACTGTCGGCACCGACATGGTCAAAGGCGAATCGGTTACGCTAAAGAGCGGCTCACTATCAAGATCGCTTAGAGCGACGATGTCGTTTCCGGGCGTTTTCGCACCGGTCGAGATCGATGGAAACATCCTTTCGGACGGCGGCCTGGTCAACAACATCCCGACAAACCTTGTCAAGGCAATGGGTGCCGACATCGTGCTGGTCATTAACATCGAGACGCAGCTGGGCGGCCGCGAAGTACTGAAGAGCCTGCCGGGCCTTCTCACGCAGACGATCAATATCGCAACGGTTGATAATTCCAGACGAAGCCTTCGGCAAGCAGACCTGATCATCGCCCCGGAACTAGGTGATTTCAGTTCGACGGATTTTACCAAGGCGCGCGAGTTGATCGATCTCGGTTATTCAGGCACAGCCAGCCGTGTGAACATCCTCCGGCCGCTTTCGCTCGACGAAACAGCCTGGCAGCGTCATCTTGACCTGCGGCACGGCCGTCAACGAAAAGAAAGACCGCTTATCGCATCCCGGCTCGAGATCGATCCAAGGGACAGCGAACAGGCTCGACTGATCAGGGACAAGCTCGGAAACAAATACCTTGGCAACGAGATAGACGAAACGGCAAAACGGAAACTTGCTGAGGATCTCTCTGAGTTGGTTGGTACTGGCCGATTTGAGTCGCTCGGCTACCGGGTCGCCGACCGCAACGGCGAGGTCAGTCTCATCATCGGCTCAAACCGAATCCCTGGCGTAAGTCCGCGGCCCACTCGGCTTGAGCTTGGCCTTGATGTGAACAGCGTTGAGTCGGACAATTTAAATTTTAATCTTCTTGCCCGGCTGACGATCTTCGATATTGACGGGAGCGGAGCGGAATGGCGAAACGATTTCCGCCTCGGGTCAGACGTTTATGCGGCGAGCGAGTATTTTCGGCCGATCGGGAAGACAAAATTCTTTTTCGCACCGCGCGCCTTGTATGAGCGGCGCAGCGTCAACGGGTTTAGTGCCGGAGATCGAGTGGCTGAATATGCGTTCCAAACAGTCGGGGTAGGCATTGACGCTGGATATACGTTCAATGCGAAGAACGAAGTGCGGGCGGGTTATTTGATCGGCCATCAAAGCGCCTCACGGCGGATCGGCGATCCCCTTCTGCCGGAGCTGGATGGTATTTTCAGCACGATGCAATTGCGATGGAACCACGACAGCCTGGACCAAGCTCAGGTGCCGACGAAAGGCATACTAAGCAAAAGCTCGTTCAATTACTATTTCGAAAGCCCAGGTTCGACCGGCAAGTTTGCCCAGGCAGAGACGCGAACATTCGGGTTTTCGCCGATCTCTGATCGAAAGATCTTTTTCGGCTTCGCCGGCGGTGCGACCACCTTTGGAAAGACATCTCCACCGCTTCAGCAGTTCACCCTGGGCGGGCCCTTTCGCCTCGGCGGATATAGCGTCGATGAATTTCGCGGCAGCAATTCCGCGAACGGCGGTCTTGGGCTGCTTTACAACCCAAAATTCATTCCAACTTTTCTCGGCGGCAAAACCTATCTGGGAGCTTGGTACGAAGGCGGAAGTGTATTCGAACGACTCGACGACGCGAGGTATCGACAAAGCGTTTCGGGCGGCGTGATCGTTGAAACGCCGCTCGGGCCCATTTTTGTCGGCGGCAGCGTCAACGAGAATGGCCGCGGAAAAATGTACTTCTCATTCGGCAGATTCATTAGATGACGTACACGGCTTCCGGCCGTTCCGAAACGGCAAGGCCGGTACACTATTTATGGTCGTCCAGGCGTTTGAACGGGTAACCCGCCAATCCGGGTATTGAGAACGTCACGGCATCGAGCTTGCCCTGAGCGCTCAGTGTAAAGACCAATGGCACTTTTGAGATCCCCGATGTCACAAAAGTTGCACGGAAGGTGTCAAAGTGCCAGTGTTCCAACTTACTTACCAAGGGGCCGAATTCGACTTTTAACTGGCCGTCCTCAATTGATACTTTCGCATCGCCATAGAGTTCGCTGCGATACGTCCCGACATATTTGGCGAGATCTAATGAGGGCCTGGTTCCCGTCACGCGCTCGGCCTCGGCTTTCTTCTCCGCGACGGCGGCCTGTTCCCGAATCGGTTTATAGGCCTTGATCATATCGGTGCTATAGTCCGTTTGCGGCTCTTTCAAGAATGCGTCGATGATCCTGTAAACCAACGGATATGCGATCTCGGTGCCATTCAAATTTGTGAGAATGACGATGCCTAAATTCTCTTCCGGGACCATCGCGATCTCGGCCCGCATGCCGTCAATGGCCCCGCCGTGATCGACAAGTTTGCGTCCTTTGAAATCCGACAGGAACCAGCCCATTCCGTAATTAATAAGATGTGCCTTGGGGTAGCGGATCGGATACGTCCCTTCGACTCTGATCGCGGTCTGCGACACGTGCATTTCAGTCGAGACGGCAGTGCTGAAGACCTTCTTGCCGTCAACGGCCCCTTTGCCGAGTTGAAGACGCACCCACTGAGCTGCTTCCAAAACGTTTGAGTTTATCGAACCTGCCGGTGCGATATTGTCAATGTCGCGCCAGGCGATCGGCTGTACCCTGTCGCCCATTTTTGCGTGCGGCGCCGCTAAATTTTCACCCGGTTTGAACTCCTTAATGCTCGTGCCGCTTGCGGTCATTCCGATCGGCCCAAAGATCTTTCGCTTAACGAACTCATCCCAGGTGATCCCCGAAACCTTTTCGACCACTTGGCCGGCGGCGAGATACATAATGTTCTGATAGCCGAACTGGCTGCGAAAGCTCCAGGTCGGACGCAGGAATCGCGTACGGCGAAGAATCTCTTCGCGGCTATTGGTTGTTCCGTACCAAAGCGTGTCGCCGCGTTCAAGGCCGCTTCGGTGTGTTAGCAGATCGCGGACGCGCAGCTCGCGAGTAACGTACGGGTCGAAAAGTTCAAACTCGGGAAGATATTTCGAAACGGGATCGTCCCACTTGACCTTTCCTTCGTCCACGAGGATCGCGAGAGCCGCGGCGGTGAACGCCTTTGACGACGAGCCGATCGCAAAAATGGTCCGCTCGTCAACTGGGGCCGGTTCGCCTAGCTTCTTTACGCCGTAACCTTTTGCGAAAATGACCTTGTCATCTTTAATAACGGCGACCGCCATTCCGGGCACCTCCCAGTCTTTCATCGCCTTTAGCGCATAATCGTCAAATCCGTCGAGCGGCGACTGCTGGCCAATCGCGGCGAATGTCAGTCCAAGGATCAATGCAATGGAAGCTGCGGCGAGGATTCTGCGTCGAAAAATCATCCTGGATCTCCTGATATTTGTTACTTGGGATCTTGGGTGTGCGGCGAGACGGCCCAGATATCTGAAAGCACACGCTTGAAATTACCGCCGAGAATTCCTTCGATCTCAGTATCGGAATACTTGCGGCGGATAAGTCCTTCGGTCAAATCGAACATGCGCTTCGGATGGTTCAGCCCTTCAATATCGATCTTCTCGCGAAAACCGTAGCTTCCCTTATATGCTGCCCGCAGCCGTTTATTCTGTTCAGCCGGGATCGCATCATAGCCATACAGGTCGATATCGCTGCCGACGCCGAGATGCCGCGGCCCGATAAGTTTTTTCACGTGATCGAAATGGTCGAGCACATGTTCGATCGTTGTCGGCTCGTCGCCTTTGACAAACATTCTCACTCCGGTGATACCGATCACACTTCCGGCTTCACCGACCTTTTTTATCGCTTCGTCAGTTTTCAATCTAGGATGGCCGGCTACGAGAGACCGAGCATTTGAATGGGTTATCAACACGGGCTTCTTCGATATTTCAAATGCGTCAAGCGTTGTGCGGTCGCCGCAGTGCGAGACATCGACCGCCATACCGACCTTGTTCATCCGTTCGATGATCGCCGCGCCGTAATCAGAAATGCCGTCATCGCGTCGCTCGGTCGCCCCGTTGCCAATGAAGTTTCGCGAGTTGTATGTAAGCTGTGAAACGCGTTGGCCAAGCCCGTGGAAGAAATCGACGTCGTCCGGAGTGCGAAACTGATCGGAATTCTGCAAGCCCAGAATGATGCCGAGTTTCCCGTTCTTTTTGACTCGCGCAAGATCGCTGACGCTGTCGATCCGCATTAAGTGCTCATCATGGCTCGCGATAAATCCGTTCCAGGCGGCGAAGAACTTCAAGACGTTCTCATACGAATTGAATCCGATCATTCCTGTCGCCGGATGGATGATATTAATGCCTGAATCCCGGAACGGTCTTAGGTCCGTTTCCGTGAACAGCTCCGGGTCCTTCATCCATCGGGCCTGCTTTGCGGAGTCCAGGCTGAGGAGGCCGAGCATATCGATCACGGTTGATCGATGGACCAGATCTACCGCACGCGTCGAATATTCCGCGGCCGAACCGGCAAATAATTGAAACCGGCCGCGGTTGATCATCGGTGCTGCAAGGGCGCCGAGTCCGGCGCCCGCAGCTCGTTTCAACATCCCGCGGCGAGTCAGTTTTTCAGCACGTTTCATTATTTAGAACTCGATCCTGAATCCAACCTGTCCTTCCCTTCCCGGCAGCACTTGAGTAGTATGGCCGACCGGCTCTCCAGTAATATTCTGCAGGACCTGAACGGACCGCGGATTCTTGCTGTTGAACACGTTGAAGAATTCGAGCAACGCCTGGATCTTGACTCTCTCGCCGATCTTGAAGCTCTTTGAGAACCGCATGTCAAGGGTTGAAAACGGCTGTGCCGTAAAGGCGTTTCGTCCCGCTTTATAATCAACACCGGTAAAGTTTCCGTTCCCGTCAGGGTCCGAAGGGACCAATTCGGCGCGGCTGAAGTGAAACCCGCTCTGTGCTCTGAAAATGCCGCTGATCTGAAATTGCCAGGGAAGATCGATCAGGCCGTTTACCTGGAAGATGTGCTCAAGCGCAAGATCTGACGGGCCTTTGTCAATATCGGGCCCGTTTACCCATGATCCCGCGGCCGCAACAAAATTGCCATTTCGGCTCGTGAATGATCCGTTAGCATTCGTTTGCGGCGTACAGGTCGGGTTGCTGGCGGCACAAGGCTCGACCACGGTCGGTGCCCAGCCAATAAAGCTGTCACTCGGCCCCGTAAAAATACCGCGCGAGTTATCCGTCGCCTTTGCATATGTATAACTCGCACCGAGTTGATATCGGTTGCTGAGCCGCTTGTCCAGGCTTAGGACAAGGCCGTCATATTTGCCTTCGAAAAACGGCCCGAACGTTTGAATTCCACCGGTCGTGTTCGGTGCGTCATATTGGCGGCCTATCCCGGCGACTCGGGACCGGAATCCAAGATTGCTTTCCCTGACACCAAGAAGATTGCGCATTTCGCGATGGTGATATGTTGCCTCAAAGGCCAGATCGCCGGTTAACTCCCTCTGCACACCAACGCTAAAACCGAGTGTGTTCGGAGTTCTAAAGGTACCGTCTGCAGAAATTGCCTGTACTTGCGGCGCATTGATCGGATAGCCAAGAACACCAAACGTTCCCCACTCAAAATAGCCGGCTGGTTGGCCGATCGCGGCTGATGCTTGTACCAAATACTGGGCAGGTGTTAGGCCGGAGAGGGCCTGAATGTTGCTGATATTGATCACGGCATTTGCGGGTATTGGAGCGTGTCCGGCGGCGACAACGCTATTCAGCCTGTCAACTCCGACCATCGGGCCTCCGCCCAATGGACACACAGCTCCTGTCGCGACGATCTGCGCATCAGTCAAACGATTGGAAATACACGGGCCGGGGCGTCCGGTCGCAAAAGGAAGCATCTCCACTATGCTCGGCGACCCGTAGAAGCCGCGTGGAAACGACAGCGGTTGTGACAACCGGCGGTCGCTGCCGCCAAAGCCCGGGATCTGCCGAACTAGCCCAAGGCGAAACTGATCATAGAAAATCCCAAAGTGCGAACGAACAACCGTTTTAGGTGTTACGGACCAGGCTATGCCCAACCGCGGCGAGACGTTCTTCTTCGCCTCAAACTCGCTGTCATGGTCCCAGCGAAGCCCCAGATTAAGGGTCAGGTTATTGCGGATCTTCCAATCATCCTGAAAATACAGACCGTTATAGTCGTTCTTCAAGTGGATCTCAGCCGCCTCGGGCGTTTGCGGGCCGGTTACCGCAAGCAAGTAAACCCCAGCGTTTATCGGCCCGAAATTTATGTAGTCATCAATAGTTGCAAACAGTTGGTTGAACAATGTCCTCGGGTCGAGGCCATCGACTTTGGTCCGCAGAAACTGCCATCCAAACTTAAGATCGTGATTGCCGAAACGCTTGTTCACGTTCGCCGACAACGAGGTATATTTTTGCTTTAAGAACGAAAGAGTATTGCTGCTTCCGAAGTCGATCTGTGGAAGGCCGCTGAAGAATCCGCAAGCCGGTGGACAGATAAGCGGCGCCGTGAACGAATTAAGCCGGGTACCACCGGTAAATTGAGAGTAGGCAGGCTGATCATCCGACGGCTCTCCGCGATAGGCCCCTCGCAATGCCACGATCCATGGATCACCCATATCGCCAAGGAGCATCGTATCGCCAAAGCCTAACAACAGATTGCGGCCGCTCAGGCTCCTGCGGGTTGACGGAAGGCCCGGTCCCGTTGCCCTCGTGTACCCGTTCGTATAATTGACCTCTTGAACTAGTTGATGACGTCCGAAATGCTGGTTCAATTTGAGAAAGTTTCGGGTCTCGCGGTACTGCTGCGGCCGATCCAACGGATCTTCCTGATCGCGGATCAGGTCGAGCAAGATCGATGGAAGTGCGGGATACTTAAAGTCTATTCCGCGATCCTCGGTTATACGTTCCGATGACCCAAAGAAAAAGATCTTGTCCTTCCATATCGGGCCGCCGCCCGCAATACTGTAATCAAAACGGCGAAGGTGCGGAGGTTCGGTATTGCCTGCCTGCAGCGAATTTGATGCGTCGAGCGCCTCGTTTCGATGAAAGAACGACGCGACGCCGTGAAAACTGTTACCGCCGCTTTTCGTTATCACGTTTACGATAGCGCCGGACGCCTGGCCGAACTCCGCCTTGAAACCGGTGGTCAACACCTGAAATTCCGCAATTGTTTCTTGATTAAATTGAGACGCGGGGCCGCCGCTGACCGTATCCTTGTTTGGTTGCCCGTCGATGAAGAAATTATTGTTGCCGCTTCGTTCGCCAAGGACCGGATTTGCGTTGTCGCCGTTCGGGTCCGCATGGCGATTGATCGCCGTTCCGGGAACCAGTTGCAGAAGGTCCAGATAGTCGCGGCCGTTTACGGGAAGGTCCTGGATCTGTTTTGGCGTAACAGTTGCGCCGGTAGCGGTCGCATCCGTCGTGATCAAAGGAAGTTCGTCGGATATGTTAACAACATCGCCGCCGACCGTTCCGACAGCCAACTGAAAATCAACCGCCGCCGTTCGGTTCAAGGTCAACTCCAACTGCGATGTTTTATTTGCGAATCCTGTTTGCGAAACGGTCAGCGTATAGGTGCCCGCGGGCAGGGATACTATCCTGTAATAACCTTCTGCGTTTGTCACAGCGGTGCGTTCGGTCGCAAGCGTCGAACTCAATGCCTTGACGGTTGCACCCGCGACGAGAGCACCATTGGTGTCCCGCACGGTTCCTTCTATTGTGGATGTGGTTGTTTGGGCAAATACCGCCGAGCTCAGCAGCAGAACGGAGATTAGCGATGCCGCTCCGAGCCCTAATTTCAAAAACGGTCTTATGAAAAATGTCCGGGCCGGCATTTTAATGCCGTGGACGCTTTGATCGGCAATTTCGTTCTGCATCTATATTTCTCCTAAACTTGATGGTCTGAGTCTATGAACCCTTAGGCCGCAGGCCCTGTCGAATCTAGTAAAAGCCTTTTCTCTCGACGAGATACTCGTCCAAATACGCAAGGACGCGGTCGTAAAAAAGGCGATAGTTTTCGGAAAGGCAAAGTATAATTACACCAATCGCTGTTCATTGTCAATTAAATGCACCATAATGTGCAAAATAAAAGTCACAAAACAGTAAAACATCGACTTCAGTAAGCTAGAGACGACGGGACGGCAAAATCTCGTGCACCATCTGTTGCATTTTATGGAAAGATGATTTACCATCCCGAAGCGTAAAGCAGTTTGAGCGGCATAGTTTTCGTTTTCGTGACTTCGAGGATGATTAATGAGGCCAACACCAACGAATAAAAACATTCGCGCGGATTCCGGCACAAACCGCTTGTCCGCGGACGGGGAATCTTCCGCTATTGGGACCGGAGCCGATCGCATTACGGGCGGGCAGGAGGCTTTGCAGGCTAGATTTGCCCGGTCGCAGCCGAGTTTGAGCAGTAGTCGGAAACTTTTGCTGACAAAGATCCTCGACGAGTCACCTGAGACCTATTTTCTTTCGTCTCGAGATATGGGAAAACGGTACGGAGTCAATTCCGCAACGATAATCCGCACCATTCAGGCACTTGGCTATGAGAAGTTTGCCGATTTCTCACACGATCTACGGGAACACTTCGTAACTAAACTTACTCCATACACGGCGATGAAGGCAGCCGAGCAAAACGCCTTGACGATCGACGGGCGAATTCGGCAGAGCGTTGAAAAGGACATCGACAATCTGACCATTCTTCGACGCGATATCGAACCTGAAAAGCTGGCAGAAATTGCAGGCCGTATTAATATCTCGCAACGCGTCGTCATTATCGGTATCGATTTTGCCGCATCGCTTGCACACGCTCTCGCATACGGACTCGTCCGGCTTGGCTTCGATGCGGACGCCCCCATCGGCAGCAGCGGCGTAATTCAAAATCGGCTCAAGATAATGACACCGAAGGACCTGCTGATCGCGATCAGTTTCGGCCGGGGACTTCGCGAAACAATTGATGCGGTGAGGACGGCACGCCGGCGTAACATTCCGAGCTTTGGTATAACGAACGGCGAACAAACACCTATCGCAAAATATTGCGATTCTTACCTTATTGCCTCGATCGAGCCTACCTCTTTCATTGACTCTTATGCAGCGCCTATGACGGCAATAAATGCACTTCTCGTCGCTTGTGCCCATATTCAGTCCGAGCGCTCACTTGAGCACCTGCGTCAGTTTGAAGTGGAGTATAAGGCAAGTCACCGGTGGTATTCCGAAGAAGGCGACCCGATATGAAAGATAGAATGGAACAGACGGCCGAACAAACCATTCCGATTCGCCATTTTGAGATCAACGAGATCGAAATGCCGTTGCGGCATACCTTCGAGACGAGTTTTGGTGTCACCAAAGGCCGGCGTGTTTTGATCATATCGGCCGTGGATGCGGACGGGAACGTCGGTTTCGGCGAGTGCACGGCAATGGAGCAGCCTTTCTACAACCATGAGTCCGTTGACGCGGCCCGCGAAGTTTTGATTCGGACCGTTTTCCCTCTTTTGTCGAACAGTTCGCTCATCTCGGCCGCGGATGTCAGCGGCATTCTTGGGCCGATAAAAGGAAATCGAATGGCGATCGCGGCCGTCGAAAATGCGATCTGGGACCTCGAAGCGAAACGCGTGGGACTTCCGCTTTGGAAGCACCTCGGCGGTATCCGTTCATCGATCGATTGCGGTGTCTCGATCGGGATACAGAAGAGTGTTGAAGAGCTGATCGACTGTGTTGCCGCTGAAGTGGAGGCCGGTTACCAACGGATCAAGATCAAGATCAAGCCGGGCCATGATATTAGACTGGTCGAAGCAGTCCGAAAGCAATTTCCAGAGATCGTTCTCTCCGTTGATGCAAATGCTGCCTATGTTCTACAAGACGATCTATGTTTGATGAAGGAGCTAGATCGGTACGATCTCTTGATGATCGAACAACCGCTCGAAGCCGGTGACCTGATCGATCACGCAAAGCTTCAGGGCCAGTTGGCGACGCCGCTTTGTCTTGACGAATCAATCGCTTCATTTCGAGACGCTCGACAGGCCATCGAGCTCGGTTCTTGCAGAATAATCAACATTAAGCTAGGCCGCGTAGGCGGTCACAACGAAGCCCGCCGGATCCAGGAACTCGCCGTCACAAACGAAATTCCTGTTTGGTGTGGCGGAATGCTTGAAGCCGGCATTGGCAGGGCTCACAACATCGCTATGTCAACACTGGCGGGATTTACCCTTCCGGGCGATATCTCGGCGTCTCACCGATATTGGGAGCAGGACATTATCGAACCGTCGATCACCGTCTCGCCCGGCGGTACGATCACCGCCCCATCGAAGCCGGGCATCGGTTTTGAAGTAAACGCCGACATTCTCCGATCTACCGCTTCAAGCAAGTTTTCTGTCCATTCTGCATGACCCGGCGGGAATGGTCCGAATCATCAAACCGTGTTCATCGAACCGGCGTTCCGGCCAAGAAGAATAGTTGGCCCAAATGCTAATAAATGACTTAAGGTTTGCGGCCGTATTCTTATGCTTCTCGTCTTTCTTGAAGACCGGTTTTTAAGGAGTCTTTGTTTCACTTCCGGCAATTCATTGCCACACAATTCCCCTTCGAGCTATTTCAGTTGGCAGATATCGAGCACGTTCATGTCAGTGTAATCGAGATTTTCTCCGCCCATTCCCCATACAAAACTGTATGCGGATGTGCCGGCGCCCATATGGATCGACCACGGCGGCGAGAGAACTACCTCTTCGTTCGCCATCACCAGGGTGCGAGTGTCTTCCGGTTGGCCCATGAAGTGCATGATTCGGGCCTTTTCATCCAGGTCGAAGTAAAGATAGATCTCCGAACGCCGTTCGTGAATGTGCGGCGGGTTCGTGTTCCAGATGCTTCCGGGTTCGAGGGTGGTCAGCCCCATGACAAGCTGGGACGATTGGCAAACGCCGGGGATGATCAGCTGGTAAACCGTTCGCACGTTCGACGTTTCTACAGAGCCGAGATGCAGCTTGTTTGCATCGGCCGCGGTCAGCAGCTTTGTCTCGTACCGCTTGTGAGCGAGTGTCGAAAGCAGATAGAACTTTGCCGGGTCTGATGCCTCGGCGGATTCGAATATGACCTCGCCGCTTTCCTTTGGGATATAAAGACAGTCCTTATTACCCAGCTCAAAACTTTCGCCGTCAACGGTGATCCTGCCTCGGCCGGAACCGATATTTACCGCGCCCATCTCGCGCATTTCCAGAAACGGCTTGCCTTTGAGAGATTCGGGTTCCGTGTGAACGGGAAGCGAGAGCTTTTCGCCTAGCGGAATGGCACTGCCTACGGCCATCCGGTCAAAGTGCGAATAGTTCAAACAGATCTCGCCCGGTGCAAAAAGTCCGTTCACTAGATAAAGATCGCGTAGCTCTTCGTTCAGTGCTCCGAATATCGATTCGGGATGGGTGGCGTAAAAGGTTTTTCGATACATAAGAATATTGTCTGCTTGTGTTTATGAGCATTCCGTGCTGCGGGTCCTGAATGGGGTGCACGCAAATGATTGAACAGTGAAAGAATACACTCCGAACCTGCCAGAACGAAATTTGAAAGATCTGTATTGCCGTGCCGTCCGACGGAAATTGCTCAACAAACGAGTATGCTTTTTGATACGGGACTGTTCCCGGCAGCGGTTGTGTCTAGGCGTTAACTGTTCAAAAAATCTTCGCGGACCGGTGAAAATATGTCTATGAGGATGACTTCTTCATCCAGCATGGACGCACCGTGCCGGTTGTTCGGCGGAAAGTGCATCACAGTGCCGGGGGAAACGACCTTTTCCTCGCCGTTTATGATGAACTTGACGCGGCCTTTAACGACGAGCGTCATTTGTTCATGCGGGTGCGTGTGCTCAGGCGTGACAACGTAGGGAGCAAACCGAAAGCGGCACATGGTCATGTTTTGCCCAACGATCATCTGCCGCCAAATGCCTTCGGCTGTTTGTACGACCGGGATCAAGTCCCAATCTGCTGCCAATGCGTCAAAGATCGGTTGTTCGGCCAACATGAATTTAAATTAGATAATCTGCATTGGTTCCGGACAAGTTCGAACCGCTGCCGGTAGTTCCGAAACTGGTCACCCGCGTCCGTATCCGAGGCGGCCTAATTATTGTGCTTTATCTGAAGCGTTGTCGTCAGATGTAATTTATCCACCTTTTCACGGGTCGAGACCGCAAGCCGCACACCGCGTTCTTCCCTTTCTCCTTTATCGACCGAACCGGGCCGGCCGGGAGCGGTCAGGATGTTCTTTTCGATCTTCGTGACTATCGCCGTCGGTGAAGCGATGCGCACGAACAGGCTCGTGCCATCGGGTTCAAACTCGAAACCGCCGTCTTTTCCTTCGGTTATCGACGTGTCACTGTGAAGGAATGATGTCACCGCTGCGGGCCTTTCAAGTGAAATTGAATCTTCGACCAGGAAACTGCCCGGAGCCGCAAAGCTGAACTTCCGCGAGAATTGACGCACGCCGAGATCAGGTTCGTAAGCTTCGGTCAGATCGGCAACAAGCGAAACGCTCTTGCCTGTCAGCCGGACATCTTTGAGAACGATCTTGTTCAACCTGTCATACGAAACGCCGGCAAAGGCATCATGGCCCCTACCCTCTTTTCCCTGTCCGCGGCCGTC
>Ga0138256_10001485_pt1 | contig 25242 bp, 22 predicted proteins | sample KNB2016incub_MG_FD_105486 | JGI IMG/M metagenome (GOLD analysis project Ga0138256, IMG submission 105486) | Active sludge microbial communities from wastewater in Klosterneuburg, Austria - KNB2014incub_MG | ecosystem: Engineered > WWTP > Activated sludge > Unclassified | place: Austria...
ACGGGGGCGCTGGAGCTCGTCGCCGTCGTGCTGCTCCTCGTCCCGGCACCCTACCTCGGCAAGCACGCCTGGGGTGCCGCGCTCGGCGCCGCCCTCATGCTCGGCGCGCTCGGCGCGCACGTGGCCAAGCTCGGCTTCAGCGGCGCCAACGGCCAACTGGCGGTGATGGCGACGGTGGCGCTGGTGTGCTGCCTGTACGTGGTGTGGGAGCGGCGCGGGGAGCTGCCGCTCATCGGGGGCTAGGGCCAACCGGCACGACGACCCCGAAACACCATGGACACGGCCGCCCGCTCTGCGGAGATCCAGCGCGTCCTGCTCATCACGCTCGGCATGAACGTGCTGGCGGCGGCGGTGAAGCTGAGCGCCGGCGCGTGGTCGGGCAGCCTCTCCCTGCTGGCCGGCGGCGTGGACGCGGCCTTCGACGGGCTCGCCAATGTGGCCGGTCTGGCCGCGACGCGGTTCGCATCGCGGCCGGCGGATGCGGACCACCCGTACGGCCACCGCAAGTACGAGACGTTCGTCGGCGTGGCGATCGCGGCGCTGCTCTTCCTGACGTGCTGGCGCCTGGCGAACGAGGCGCTCCAGCACCTCGGCTTCATGGCGCCGGGCAGCGCGGATCGGTCGCTGATCGCCGCCGCCGACGTGCACTGGCTGGTGCTCGTCGCGCCCGCGGTTGCCGCCACGATCAACTGGGCGACGGCCCGCTACGAGGCGCGCCGCGGCGTGACGCTCGGCAGCGAGCTGCTGGTGGCCGACGCCGGTCACACGCGCTCCGACGCCTGGGTGTCGCTGGCGATCGTCGGCGGGTTGGTGGCTGTGCGGGCGGGGCTGTCGTGGGTCGACCCGGTGCTGGCGCTCGGGATTGCCGTCGTCGTGGCCTGGACGGGCTGGCGGATCGTGCGCGACACCGCCGCGATCCTGTCGGACCGGGCCGTGCTCGACCCGCTGGCCGTGTCCGAGGCGGCGCACGGCGTGCCGGGGGTCGTCGGCACGCACGCGATCCGCAGCCGCGGCACGCCGGACGCGACGGCGCTCGACCTGCACGTCCAGGTGGATCCGCACCTCGGCATCGGCCGGGCGCACGCGATCGGCCACGCCGTGAAGGACGTGCTGGCCGATCGGTTCCCGGGCACGACGGACATCGTCGTCCACGTCGAGCCCGATTGGAACCTGGCCGGCAACGGCGTCGTCGCCGCGGTCCGCCGTGCGCTGGACGGCTTCCCGGTGGAGGCACACGACGTCCACGTCCATGTGGACGCCGCCGGCCGGACGGAGGTGGGCCTTCACCTCGAACTCGACCCCGACCTCTGCCTGGCCGACGCCCACGACATCGCCACCGCGGTCGAGTCCGCCGTGCGGGCCGAGGTGCCGGCGGCGGTGCGCGTCGTGACGCACCTGGAGCCGCGCCCGACCACCGCCGACCGCGCCGCCGCCGCCGACAGCGACCGCGACCGCGACTGGGAGGGCCTCGTCGCCGCGGCCGTGGCAACGATCGCCGGGCTGTCGCACCCGCACGACCTGAACGTCGTCCGCATCGCCAGCGGCGTCCGCCTGTCGATCCACATCGATGCCGCGCCGTCCCTCCCGCTGGCGAGCGCGCATGCGTTGGCCGAGGCGTTGGAAGCGCGGCTGCGGGTGGTGGCGCCGGAGCTGGAACGGGTGACGATCCACGTGGAACCGGGATCGTAAAACGCCATTTCCCCCCGTAGGGGCAGGTCCCCGTGCCTGCCCGCAGTCCGTCCGCCCCCTAATCCGACATGCGCCTCAACCGAAAGCCCCTCAACCGACCAGCCCCCTCAACCCCCATCCGCCTCCGCCAACAGCGCCCCAACATCCAGCCGCTCGAGGACCATCGCCAGCGTGCCGTCCGCCAGACGCGGCCACTCGTCCTTCGGCCGGTCGCGATAGAGCTCGATGCCGTTCTGGTCGGGATCCCGCAGGTACAGCGCCTCGCTCACGCCGTGGTCGGAGGCGCCGTCGAGCGGGATGCCGGCGGCGACGAGGCGGCGGAGGGCGTCGCCGAGGGAGGGGCGATCGGGGTAGCGGATGGCGACGTGATAGAGGCCGGTCGTGCCGCGGGGGGGCGGGGGGCCGCCGCGGCTCTCCCAGGTGTTCAGGCCGATGTGGTGGTGATAGCCGCCGGCGCTGATGAACGCGGCCGCATTGCCCATCCGCTGCTGGAGTTCGAAGCCGAGGACGCCACAGTAGAAGTCCAGGGCGCGCTCGAGGTCGGCGACCTTGAGGTGGACGTGGCCGATGTCGACGCGCGGGTCGATGGGGGCGGGCGTCGGATCGGGCATCGGATCGAGCATCGGATCCGGCTGCGGATCGGTGATCGGATCGGGCATCGACTCGGCCATCGGCTCGGTCATGGGCGCCTCCTACGGTGTCGGTCGACGGTTACGATAGACGGTCGGGCCGGCACGAGGCGATCAGCCCGGCGAGGCCGGGGCCGGTGCGGCGTCGACCTTCCGGCGGTTCGACTCTCTGGTCTTCAGCCGTGCCCCAGCACCCGATGCGGCACGTACGCCGCCTCCAGCGCCGCGACCTCGTCCGCGCCCAGCACGACGTCCAGCGCCGCGACGGCGTCCTCGAGGTGCGCCAACTTCGTCGCCCCGACGATCGGCGCGACGACGCCGGGCTGCCGGAGGAGCCACGCGAGCGCGATGCGGGCGGGCGGCTCGCCGCGGGCATCGGCCACGCGGACGAGGGCGTCGACGACGTCGAAGTCGGCGTCGGTGTAGTACATCTCGTCGGCGAAGGGATCGTTCTGTGCCCGCACCGTCGTTCGCGGGTCGCTGCGTCGCCGCGCGCCGGCCAGGAAGCCGCGCGCCAACGGGCTCCAGGGGATGACGCCGACGCCCTCGGCGCGGCAGAGCGGGAGCATCTCGCGCTCCTCCTCGCGGTAGGCCAGGTTGTAGTGGTCCTGCATGCTGACGAAGCGCGTCCAGCCGTGTGCGTCGGCGGTGTAGAGGAGGCGCGCGAGTTCCCAGGCGAACATGCTGCTGGCCCCGAGGTAGCGGACCTTGCCGCTGCGGACGAGATCGTCCAAGGCGCGCAGGATCTCCTCGGCAGGTGTGTCGTGGTCCAGGCGGTGGATCTGGTAGAGGTCGATATAGTCCGTGCCCAGCCGCTTGAGCGAAGCGTCGACGGCGGCCAGGATGTGCTTGCGCGACAGGCCGCCGCGGTTCGGACCGTCGGCGTGCGGGAAGAAGACCTTCGTGGCGATGACGACGTCCTCGCGCGCCGCCATCTCGCCGAGCAGCCGGCCGGTGATCTCCTCGCTCGCGCCTCTGGAATACATGTCCGCCGTGTCGAAGAAGTTGATCCCGAGCTCGAGAGCGCGCGCGACGAACGGGCGGGCGGCGGCTTGGTCCATGATCCACGGGCGCCAGGACGGGTCACCGTACGACATCATGCCGAGGCAGATCCGGGAGACCTTGAGGCCGGAGCGGCCGAGGGAGGCGTGCTGCATTCGCCTTCTGTCCTTTGGGTGGGGCGCCGTGGTTGCGCGCGCGGAATCCTTTCGCCGGGGACGATGTCGCTATCCTACATGCGGTGGCGAGGATCGCTCGTGTCGAAGCGAACGGGAGGACCATCGTGCCATCGCATCGTCGCCGATCCGGACCGGCCGCAGCCGTCGCGTGGACGGCGACGGCGATCTTGCTCGCCATCTCGCTCGGGGTTCGGTCGCACCGGCCGCTCGATCCGGCATCCGCCCAACCGGCCCCGACGCCGACGCCGAGCGTCGTCCAGCGCGTGATCGGGGCACCGATCGAATGTGACGTGCGGTTGTTCGTCGAGCCGCGCGACAACGCGGTCACCGTCGGTACACGGATCACCGTCACCGTCGCCGAGGAGGTCGCGTGCCCGAACCACCTTCAGGACGCGGCCGTCGTCGTCTTCCTCGGCGGCGCCGAGCCCGCAGCGCAGCCCGCGATCGCCGCGGCGATCGACGTCCTCGGGCGCGTGATCGACGACAGTCCGGACACGCCGCTGGCGGTCATCGATGCCGCAGCGCCGGCATTGCCGGTGGCGTGGGCGAACACGCATGCAACCCGCCGGGCGGCACTCGACGCGCTCGCCGCGGGGCCGTTCGATCGGCGACTGAGCGGCGAGCGCTGGGCGATTGGGCTGCGGGCGGCCTCCGCGGCGCTGGCAGCCCGGCCGCCGAACCGGCGTCCGGTGCTCGTCGTCCTGGATGGGCTCCGTCCGCCCGCGTTCGAACTGCAGGCCAGAACGGAGCTGCAGTCGGTGGCCGCCGCCGTGCGCGACGGCGTCGGTCGATCGCTGCTCATCGACCTCTCGGCGGACGGTTGGCTGGCGTCGTTCGTCGGACAGATCGCATCGCTCGCCGTCACCGGCTTCGATGGGCGCGGACTGCGCGAGCCAGCCGTCGTGGCCGAGGGCGTGCAGCGCGCAGCCGACGGGCTCGCCGGAAAGTTCGACCTGGTGGGGGTCGTCGTCAGCTGGGTTGCCGGCCTTTGGCGGTCCGTGCCCGGATCCGCGTCCCCGCTGCCGAGCAGCGAGTTCGAGGGCTTCGCCCAATGGCGCATGTCGCCGCGATCCCGCCCGGGAAGGGAGGAGTTCGCCATCGTCCTCGAGTCCGTCGCGACCGGATCGGCCCCGTTCAACGCCGTGCTCTTCGTCATGCGCGATTCGAACATCGTCGCGCTGCGCAACCTGCAGCGCAACGCGTGCATCCACCCGCCCGGCGCGGACGCGACGTTCTGCCTCCCGACGCCGGAACCGACGATCACGTCCGGCCCGTCGCCGACGCGCATGCCGACCGGAACGGGGGATCCGACGCGCACGCCCACGCCCGCGCCCACACGTACGTCACGGCTGCCGCCGACGCCGACGCCGACGCGCACGCCACGGCCGACGCTGACACGACGGCCGACGGCAACGGCCGTCGTACATGGGGTTGTATGGCTGCCGATCGGCTATGCGATGTCGGATCTGGAACCGGCCGCAGGATCGACCGCCGCAGGATCGACCGCCGATTGATCGTCCGGCGCGAGGATCGCGGATCGCCGCAACACGTATGCCCGGCGCTCCGCCTCGTATGCGTTCAGGCGTCGGTGGGAAAGCACCAAGCCGATGATCGCCGGCGACAGGAATACTGCGGAGCCGCCGAGGCACAGGAGACCCATCACCCAGCTGCCGTTGAGGATGAGCGACAGCGCGTAGTTCAGCGCACAGCCGACCACCGGAACGAGAACCAGCAGACCGAGCAGGTTCACGTTCCGCCGCATCGCCGACGCGTCGATCCAGCGCGGTGCCGCCGCGTCGCCTTGCGCGTCGGGCGCGGCCGGGACCATCGGGGCCATCAGCCGACCGGTGCGACCGGCGAACGCCACCCCCGCCTGTGTCAGCGCGTCGCGCTCGAGAGCTTCGAGATCGATGCGCCGCTTGAGAGCTTCGTATTCCTCACGCGAGACGTATTCCTCGCGCGGGACGTTCGCCGACGGACCGACTTCAGCCTCACCGACGCCCTCTCCGGCGCACTCACCGTCGCCGATGACCTCGGTCCAGGCGGCGGTGTCCGAACGCCGGACGGCCAGGCGCGCGCCGCAGCGGCCGCACGTGGCGAGCGCGGCCTCGGGGGGGATGTCGATCCGGGACTGGCACCGCTGGCAGGAGATGGCGATGAGGTCGGGCATGTGGCGCTCCGCGGTTGCGGTCGGGGGAGTGGGTGCGGTGGGGATTCGGTGTTCGTTGTCGGCGCATGGGTGTGTACGTCGGCGGAGGGGGGACGGTTGCGTGCTCGCAGGCGAGCCACCAGCTGATGGGTCAGCGTTCGCCGTTGAGCGTTGCGCCAGGAATAGGTATTACCGATGACCAGTCCACTGGGAACGCAGGCGATGTCCTATGTATTGCCGGGCGCCGATCCACCGCATAACGCCCGTTCAGCCTGAACGCCGCGCGGCGTCCGGCCGCTCGGCCAGCCACCGCACCTCCTTCGCCATCGTCGCTGCAAAGCGATCGCCGACATGCTGCCGCGCCGCCCATTCGTCGACGGTGTAGACGATGAGGTCACATGCGACCGGCAGAGAGGTGGTGTCGAACGCGAGCGGGCGCCGGAGGAACGGCCCCGGATCGCCGTCGACGATCACGACGAGGTCGAGGTCGCTGCCGACCCCCCAGCCGCCGCGCGCCCCGACCGCCTGGCGGTGACCCTCACCCTCGGCGTGCCGGTGCCGGGCGGGCGTTTCTGCCGGTTGCGTGGCGGCGGCGGGAGCCGGGGTTCTAGAACGCGGGGGCCCGCTGAACGATTGATGCTATGATGCGCACATGCGCAGCACCGTGACGCTTGATCCCGATGTTGAGAGCTTGCTCCGGCACCGGATGCGGGAGCGCGGGCTCTCGTTCAAGGAGGCCATCAACCAGGCCCTACGGACCGCGTTGTCCGCACGATCCGGCGCGGAGGGCCAGCAGTACGTACTCCCGACATTCCATATGGGGTTCCGTCCCGAAGTCTCGCTCGACCGGGCGCTCGCGTTGGCCGCCGAGCTTGAGGACCAGGAGACGGCGCGCAAGCTGAGCCTGCACAAGTGAAGCTTGTCGATGTCAACGTGCTGCTGTACGCCGTCAATTCGGACGGGCCGAACCACGCGGAGGCAAGGGCTTGGCTCGAGCGGAGCCTGTCCGGCACCGAGACCGTTGCGTTCTCGTGGCTCGTACTCCTGGCGTTTCTGCGATTGAGTACGCGGGTGGCGGTGTTCCCGCAGCCGCTGTCGTTGGAGCAGGCCATGGCGCTCATCGACGGCTGGCTCGCCCAACCATGCGCAGTCGTGCTCGAACCCACTTCACGCCACTGGGGGATTCTGAAATCCCTCCTGACGGCAGTCGGTACTGCGGGCAACCTCAGCAGCGACGCGCACCTTGCCGCGTTGGCGATCGAGCACGGGGCGGAGTTGTGCTCGGCCGATCGAGATTTTGCGCGATTCCCGATGCTGCGCTGGGTCAACCCGTTGGCGTGAATCGCCGGACGATTCGCGTCCCGCTTGCTCGAACGGAACGACCGTGACTCGGGGCTTCGTCTTCGACGTCAGATGTCGTCACCTGTCGCGGGCGCCAGTCCTAGCAGCGCCATGATCGCCCGATTCTTCGCCTCGCGTGCTGCCGGTGAGCGGGACGCGGCTTCGGCGTCGAACGGCTCTAGCAGGCGGCGCAGGCCTCTCGCCGATGTGGCGTCGTAAGCGGCGATGTACGTGTGCGTTCTGTCGCTGCCGTGCGGGGCGGACACTGCGAAGCGCAGTCCGTCGGCGGCCCATGTGATGCGCGCCGCGCGGTAATCCCAGAGGGCGTCACCATCGAGCATGTCGAACGTGGGCAACAGCGTATCAGGGTCACCGCGCCGCCTGCCGCGAGGTCCGTACACCGTGACCGTGGTAGAGCAGCTGACGATAAAGCATGAGCCGACGGCGCGGGCGGTCAGGCCTGTGACAGCGCTGCTGGCCTCGCCCCGACCCTCGAAGTCCTCGATGAACGTCAATATTCCGATTGTACCCATCGCTTGCGCCCAGATGAGCCATCCTGTGAACACGCACCCGCCGAAGCCGGCGAGGTGCAGCATCATCCGGACGGACTCGCGTTGGCCGTTCATCCATCGGGTAATCGGGCGCCACGAACTGATCGCGAGGAGGGCGACGCCGATCGGCCACAGCCAGAGGATCGCCAGAAACAGCGCCAAGCCGCGCGGCCCGTCCAGAAGCTGCCAGCTCTGCCAGTACCCGCCGGAGAGTGCTACGGCAGCCGAGCATACGGTCAGGGTAAATCCAGCGATGCGGATCCAGCGCATGCCGCCCGCTCAGCCTGACCGCCGCGCGGCGTCCGGCCGCTCGGCCAGCCACCGCAACTCCTTCGCCATCGTCGCCGCAAAGCGGTCGCCGACACGCTGCCGCTCCGTCCATTCGTCGACGGTGTAGACGATCAGGTCACATGCGACCGGCAGAGAGATGGTGTCGAACGCGAGCGGGCGCATGAGGAACGGCCCGGGATCGCCGTCGACGATCACGACGAGGTCGAGGTCGCTGCCGACCCCCCAGTCACCGCACGCGTAGGAGCCGAACATGCCGATGCGTTGGACGGAGGGGTGGTTGGCGAGGATCGCATCGGACCACGCCTGCGCGGCGCCGATGACCGTCTGGGCATCAGGCCACTTGAGGACGGGCGAACTCAACGATCGCACCGGCATGCTCTACCGCCTCTCGGCTCTGTAATGGGCCGTAGTGCTCCCACGGCGATCCTTCGGGATGGCTGTCTGGATATCGCGGCGGAATGTAGTAGGTGTCCAACACCTGTGCGCTGTCTCCCAGTTCCGATGGAACCGTCACTACCTCCGGCAGCTCAGAGAGCAGGCGACCGACGCTGTGGCCCCAGGCCTCTTGCCCATGATGCAGGTGGATGGCCTTCACCGCTTTTTCCGCCGCCTGATGGGCGGCGAAGCAAGCCCACTCATGGAAGCCGTCAGCCGCGGCCGATCGAGCGAGCGCCAGATCCCGCTCGGCTTGGCTATACCAGTCGTTGGCGCGGTTCGGCACGGCATGTCTCTCCCGCGGCTCGGCTTCCGGGTGCGATTATAGCTGGGCCGGGGAGGGTCTGCTCCGTCACGTCAGGGCGTTATGCCCCCCTCAATCCCAGACCAACGCCCCCCCCGTCTGATACTCCGTCACCCGCGTCTCGAAGAAGTTCTTCTCCTTCTGCAGGTCGACGCTTTGCGCCATCCACGGGAACGGGTTGGGCGTGCCGTAGCGCTTGGGCATGTCCAGGCGCTCCAGGCGGCGGTCGGCGATGTGCTCGACGTACTGGCAGAACTGTTCGGCGTTGATGCCGAGCAGGCCGCGCGGGCAGGCGTCCCAGGCGTAGCGCTGCTCGAGGTCGACGGCGCGCTCGATGAGGGAGAGGATCTCGGCCTCGAAGGCGGCGGTCCAGACGCCGGGGTTCTCGGCGCGGATCGTCTGGATGAGGTCGCAGCCGAAGGCCAGGTGGATGCTCTCGTCGCGCATGATGAACTCGAACTGCTCGCCGATGCCGACCATCTTGTTCTGGCGGCGCATGGCCAGCATCATCGCGAAGCCGGCGTAGAAGAAGATGCCCTCCATGATCACGTAGAAGCCCACGAGGTCACGCAGGAACTTGCGGACGTTGTCGTCCCCTTCCGTCGAGAACGTCGGGCTGAAGACGGATTGCGTCAGGCTGACGACGAACGCGTCCTTGTCCTTGATGGACGGGATCGTCTCGTACATCGTGTAGATCTCGTCGGGATCCAGGCCGAGCGTGTCGCAGCAGTAGATGAACGTGTCCGTGTGGACGGCCTCTTCGTACGCCTGGCGCAGCAGGTACTGGCGCGCCTCGGGCGCCGTGATATGGTGGTAGACCGCCAGGACGATGTTGTTGGCCGTCAGGGACTCGGCGGTCGAGAAGAAGCCGAGGTTCCACAGGACCATCCGACGCTCATCGGCCGTGATGACGTGGTCGCTCTTCCACTGCTCGACGTCCTTCTGCATGCTGACTTCCTCGGGCACCCAGTTGTTGGCCACGCCCGACTTGTAGTGGCGGCGGGCCCAGGGGTAGTGGAGGGGGAGGATCTTGTTGGGGTCGGTCTTCGTGCTGTTGATGACGGGCATGGGGTCATCCGATCGTCGTGGGGCGGGGCCGGGGACTCACTGGCAGGCCTCGCAGTCGGGGTCGTCGATGCGGCAGAGCTTGGGGCCGCCGTAGGCGTCGGGGGCGGTGTCCGTGCCGTGGCCGTTGCTCGCACCATGCCCGTTGCCGTTGATGTAGACCGTCGGCTGGAGTCCCCCGTTGTCGTTCGCCCGCGCCGGCGCCAGCGGTACGGCGATGTCGCGTGCGGGGGGGGCGGCGGGGGCGGACGTCGTCGTCGGGTCGGGCGGGGGGGCGGCCGACGTCGCGGCCACAGGCGCGGGGGCTTCCTGCTCGCGCATCTGCGTGAAGCCGAACTTGGCGGCGTCCAGCGTCGACTTCTCGACGCCGCTGACGGCCATCGTGCGCAGGTAGTACGTGGTCTTCAGGCCGGCGCGCCAGGCCTGGAGGTAGACGTCCGCCAGCTGCTTGCCCGAAGTGCCGCGCAAGAAGATGTTCAGCGACTGACTCTGGTCGATCCACTTGCCGCGCGCGGCGGCCAGCTGGACCATCCAGGCCGGGTCGACCTCGAACGCTTCCTGATGCTTCAGGCGCAGGGCTTCCGGGATCCGCTCGATCTGGTCGAGGCTGCCGTCGCGGAACTTCAGCTCGTCGAGCATGTCCTGGTCCCACAGCCCGAGCGCCTTCAGGTCGTTCACGAGGTAGTGGTTCACGACGACGAACTCGCCGGAGATGTTCGCCTTCACGTACAGGTTCTTGAAGATCGGCTCGATGGACGGGTAGCAGCCGGCGATGTTCGAGATCGTCGCGGTGGGGGCGATGGCCATCGTGTTCGAGTTGCGCATGCCGTGCGCGCGGACGTGGGCGTAGACCCCTGCCCAGTCCAGACGGCGCGTGCGCGAGACCTCGATGTCCATGCCGCGCTCGGCGGCGAGGAGGTCGAGCGTGTCCACCGGGAAGAGGCCGCGGTCCCACTTGGAGCCGGCGTACGATGCGTACGTGCCGCGCTCGGCGGCGAGCTGCGAGCTGGCCTGGATCACGTGGTAGCTCACGAGCTCCATGCTGTAGTCGGCCCACTCGAGGGCGGCCGGATCGCTGAAGCCGCAACCCAGCCCGTACAGCATGTCCTGGAACCCCATGACGCCGAGGCCGATCGGGCGGTGGCGCATGTTGGACGCCTTGGCCTCCGGCGTCGGGTAGTAGTTGATGTCGATCACGTTGTCGAGCATCCGGATGGCGGTCGTCACGGTGTCGGCGACGAGCGCGGTGTCGAGCCGTCCGTCCACGACGTGGCGGCCGAGGTTCACCGAGCCCAGGTTGCAGACGGCGGTCTCGTCGCGCGACGTGTTCAGCGTGATCTCGGTGCACAGGTTGGAGCTGTGGACGACGCCCACGTGATCCTGCGGCGAGCGGACGTTGCACGGGTCTTTGAACGTGATCCACGGGTGGCCGGTCTCGAAGAGCATCGTCAGCATCTTGCGCCACAGCGCGCGCGCCTGGATCGTCTTGTAGAGCGCGATCTCGCCGCGCCGGGCCCGTGCCTCGTACACGCCGTAGCGTTCGGCGAACGCGCGGCCGTACGTGTCGTGCAGGTCGGGGACCTCATCCGGAGAGAACAGCGTCCACTCGCCGTCCTCCGCCACGCGCTGCATGAAGAGGTCGGGGATCCAGTTGGCCGTGTTCATGTCGTGCGCGCGGCGGCGCTCGTCGCCGGTGTTGCGGCGCAGGTCGAGGAAGTCCTCGATGTCGTAGTGCCACGTTTCCAGGTAGGCGCACGTGGCGCCGCGGCGCTTGCCGCTGCGGTTGATCGCCATCGTCACGTCGTTGGCGATCTTGAGGAACGGGATCACGCCCTGGCTCTCGACGTGCGTGGAGTGGATGGCCGCGCCGGTTCCGCGGACGTTCGTCCAGTCGTTGCCGAGGCCGCCGGACCACTTGGAGAGCTGCGCGTTGTCGGCGTAGCTCTTGAAGATGTGGCCGAGGTCGTCGTCCACGGTCGTGATGTAGCAGCTGGACAGCTGCGGGTGCGACGTGCCGGCGTGGAAGAGGGTGGGCGTGCTCGGCACGTAGCGGAGCGACGAGATGAGGTCGTAGAACCGGATCGCCGTCCCCTCGCGGTCCGCCTCCGCGACGGAGAGGCCCATCGCCACGCGCATCCAGAACGCCTGCGGCAGCTCGAACGGGCGGCCGTCGCGGCGGGCGAAGTAGCGCTCGTAGAGCGTCTGGGCGCCGAGGTACTGGAACAGCGTGTCGCGCGACGGATCGAGCGCGGCGGCGAGCCGATCGAGGTCGAACTCGCCGAGGCGGGCGTCGAACTGGCCGTCGCGCACCGCCAGGCGGATCTGGTCGATGAACGTCTGGCGGTAGGCCGCGTCGACATCGGCCGGTGCGAGCGAGCGGCCGATGACCTCCTTGCGCAGCTTTTGCAGGAGCAGCCGCGCGGCGAGCGTGCTGAAGTCCGGCTCGCGCTCGATGTACGTCGCGGCCGCCATGACCATCGCCTGCTCGATCCGGCCCGTCGGGATCCCGTCGTACACGTTGTGCACGACCTCGCGCACGACGTCGTCGACATCGCCGTCGCCGATCTCCAGGTCGTGCGACAGGCGACGGACGGTCTCCGCGATCGGCTTAACGTTAAAAAGGACGACGCGCCCATCGCGCTTGACGACGGTCAGCTTGCCGAGCTTGGCGCTCTCGACGGCCTGCTGGCGCGCCTGCTCGCGGACGTTCTGGCGGTCGGCGCGGTAGAGGATGTAGGCCTTGGCGACGTCGTAGAGCCCCTCGCGCATGAGGTGCTTCTCGACGATGTCCTGGACGTTCTCGACGTTCGGATAGAAGTCCGTGAACCGCTGCTCGACCTCATCGCACACGCGCTCGGCCACGCCAAGCACCTGGATCTCCGGAATCGCCACGCCGGTGGCCGCCACAGCCTTGCCGATGGCGCCGGCGATCCGCTCGGCATCGAACTCCGCGACCTCTCCATTGCGCTTGATGACCTTGAGATCGAGCATGGGGGGCGTCCTCCAAATGGCAATCGGTTCGTCGGCCGAGACGACGGCCGGAAGGGGGCGGGAGCGCGGCGACGACGGCACCCGGCCGCAGCGCGGCGACCCGGGCGCGTGACGGGCGATGGTACCGTATGTTGTGGTGCGTGACAACCGGACCCTACGACATGCGGGACGATCGGACCAACGTCCCCCTACCGCAGCGCTTCGACGATCGTCGTGACGTTGTGGCGCATGAACGCGACGTACGTCCCCGCCGGCCCATCCGGTGCCGAGAGTGCTTCCGCATAGATCGACACGAGCCGCGTCCCGGTATCCGCGGCGACGCGCTCGCTGAGCGCCGTCGGCACGGTCTCGCCGGTGAAGATGGCCGTCACGCCGTACGCCGCGATGGCCGCCTCGAGCGCGGCCAGGTCCTTGGCCGACGGCTCCGCCTCCGTGCTCACGCTCGGGACGACGGCGCCGACCTCGGTGAAGCCGTAGGCGGCCGCGAAGTAGCCGAGCACTTCGTGGTCCGTCACGAGCACGCGGCGGTCGGGCGGGATCGCGCTCGTTTGCGCGCGGATCCAGGTGTCGAGCGCGTCGAGCTCGGCGGCGTAGGCGGTGGCGTTCGCCTGGTAGACGGCGGAACCGGGCGGGTCGGCGGCAGCCAACGCGGCGGCGATGTTGCGCACCCAGACCTTGACGCGCACCGGGTCCCACCAGACGTGCGGGTTGTCGGCGGGGTTCGCCGGTGGCGCACCGCGCATCGTCGCGATGCCGTCCGACACCGCGATGCGCTGCGCACCGCCGTCGCCGGCAGGGTGAAGGGACGCGAGCAGCGACGCGAGCGAGACCTCGAGGTGCAGGCCGTTCTCGAAGACGATCGTCGCCGCCTCGATCGCCGCCAAGTCGCCGGGGCTCGGCTTGTAGTCGTGCGGGTCGCTGTCCGGGCCGATGAGGACGTGCACCGCCACCCGCTCGCCGCCGACGGCCTTCACGACATCGCCGACCAGGGACGTCGTCGCGACGACGCCGAGGGTCGGCGAGACGACGGCGGTGGGGGCGGGCGCCGGGGCGAGCGGCGGGACGGCGGGGTGGGACGCCATCCGGGTCGGGGCGACCGGGGCGATCGGGGCGGCGGTGGGGGTGCGGCAGGCGGTGGTCGCGACGAGCAGGAGGAGACCCGGCAGGGCGGCCGCCCTGCCGAACGACCTTCCGGCGACGGCGCGCGACCGGAGGCGATCGCTGTCGGGAGCGGCGTCGCCGCGGCGGTGCTGCGTCGACGGCATCGGTCACCTCGCATCCATCAGTGAGAATCATTCTCAGTAGATGCGTCCAGTCTAGGGCCATGCCCTTGGCCGGTCAAGTGCCTGGTCACGAGTCGGGTCAAGTGCCTGAAAGTTTTGTACCCGGCCGCAACGCTGTGTTATGGTGAGTCAAGCGCTGCCGCCTCCGGTTCTGGGTCGTCAGGCACGGGCAGCGCGCGAGGAACACCGTCTCATGTCCAACGAAGGTGATGGCCCTGGCGAACGCCTCGGCCGGGCCCGCATCGGTTTGGAGATTGCCGGGCGGCGCGTCGGGCTGGGCGAGACCCGCGACCTGTCGCTCGAGGTCGCCCGCAACGCCAGCGGGCGGTCGATCAGTCTCCCGTTCCGCGTCTGCCGCGGGCCGGCGCCCGGCCCGACGGTCTTCGTCGTCGGCGCGGTGCATGGCGACGAGCTGAACGGGACCGGGGTGGTGCGGAGCGTGATGCTCGACGCACCGTTCACGCTCCGGCGCGGATCGCTCGTGCTCGTGCCGGTCGGGAACATCCTCGGCTTCGAGGACCGCTCGCGCTACCTCCCCGATCGCCGTGACCTCAACCGCAGCTTCCCGGGCGGCCCCGACGGCAGCCTGGCCGGCCGAATGGCGCACACCCTGTTCCACGAGATCGTCCTCAAGTGCGACGCCGGCATCGATCTGCACAGCGCCGCCGTGGGCCGGACGAACTACCCGAACATCCGGGCCGACATGAGCGATCCGTGGACCGCCCGGCTGGCGAAGTCCTTCGGCAGCCCGTTGATCGTGACGGGCACCGGTCCGGGCGGCTCGCTGCGGCAGGCGGCCGTCGCCGCCGGCGTGCCGACGATCGTCCTCGAGGCCGGTGAGGTCTGGAAGGTCGAGCCGAGCGTCGTCGCCTACGGCGTGCAGGGCATCGCCAACGTCCTCGCGGGGCTCGGGATGATCGACGGGCCGCCGGCCACGCCGCCGTTCCAGGCCGAGATCACGCGCACCGTCTGGGTTCGCGCCGCGCACGGCGGTTTCCTGCGCTTCCACGTGGCGCCGGGCGACCTCGTCGAAGCCGGCCAGCCGATCGCGACGAACGCCGATCTGCTCGGCCACGAGCTCGGCGTCCTCGTCGCGCCCGAGGAGGGCGTCGTGCTCGGCATGTCGACGCTGCCCGTCGTGCTGCCGGGCGAGCCGGTGTGCCACATCGCGATGCCCGCGGGCGGCATCGCCCCGATCCGCCGCGCCCTGCGCCGCCCGGCCGACCGGCACGTCCACGCTCGGCTGCGGGATCACCTGGCGACGAACCTCGCGGTGACGGCGCCGCCGGAGCTCGAGGTGGCGGCGGCGTCGTAAGACCTGGGTGCGCGGCGGCGACTACCGCCCCATCGCCAGCAGCGCGATCACGATCCCGAGCGCGGACACGATGGCCATCACGACCGCAGGCCACACGGCGCGCCGGCGGCCGAAGGCCACAAGGATTCCGGTCTTGACGATGTTGTTGCCGGAGATCGCGATGACGATCGCCGCTGCCCGTTCCGCCAGCGCCGGACCGTCGGCCCGGCTCAGGCTGATCACGAACGGATCGAGGTCGGCGACGCCGACGATCGCGGCGAGGCCGTAGAGGCCCGTTCGGCCGTACCGCGCGCGCGCCCATTCCGTGGCGATCGTGATCACGACGAACAGGCCGGCGAACGCCAGTGCCGCCCAGATCTCCAGCGGGTTGCCGGCGTGCTCCCGCAACTCCGTGCCGTCCGCGCCGTCGTCGCCGCGCGCCTTGAACCACCACGCGGCGAGCAGCGTGGCGACGAACGGTGCCGCGAGCCACGGGGCGAGGGTCAGCGCCAGGGCCGGGTTGAAGATCGCCGTCACGACGCTCACCCGCACGAACATCACGGCCGTGGCGATGAGGGCCGCCGCGTTCAGGTCGGCGGCCGGCGCGCTGCTGGCGCCGAGCCGTCGGGCGACGACGGCCGTCGCCGCCGTCGAGGAGTAGAGACCGCCGAGGGCGGCGCCGGCGATCACGCCGTGGCCGGGGGAGAGATAGCGCTGCAGGAGGTAGCTGCCGTACGAGAGCGTGCTGATCGCGACGACCGCGAGCCAGACCTCATACGGCGAGAGGCTCGTCAGGCTGGTGACCGGGCTGCGCGGCAGGAGCGGCAGGATGACGCCGGCGAGGACGAGGAACCGGGCCAGCGTGAAGATCTCGGCGCGCGGGAAGCGTCGGACGAAGGCGTACAGCCGCTCCTGGCCGCTCAGCAGCCCGACGGCGGCCACCGTGAGGCCGATGACCGCCCACGGCGGCGCGACGAGCGGCAGCGGTCCGAGGCAGTAGGCGACGAGGGCGCAGGCCGGGATCATGATCTCGGCGCGCCGCAGGTGATGGCGGTGTCGGCGGGGGCGCGGGGCCTCGGCGGCGACGATCGCGCGCCCTGCGCCTGCCGCGTCGACCTGCCCGCTCGGCGCGCGCGAGTGCGTGTGCGTCTCGGCGCCAGAGTCACCGATCAGCCGGGCGCGGTACCACGTCCACATCCAGCCGCCGAGCACCGCCAGCCCGGTGGCGAAGCCGATGAGCCGCACCGGGTCGAGCACGTAGAGCGCAAGGCCGAGGAGCGCGAGGAGCGGGAACGTCCGCACGCCGCCGGGCCGGTTGGGCGCCGCGGCGTAGAAATCCTCGAAGGCGAGGCCGAACAGGAACGCGAGGCCGAGGCTGAGGGCGAGGCCGAGCGGCGTCACTGCGGCACCTCTTGGGGTGGGGTGGGTGAGCGGAGTGGGTGGGGGCAGGATATCATCGTTTGGCGGATGGCGTGCCCCGGTTCGGATCACCGGACGACAATCGCCGCGCAGGGGAGCGGTGGGCGCCGGTCGGGATCGCGTCGTCCGCCGGGGGCGGGATCGGCGGAACGCGCCCCGCGACGATCGTGCGCTATCCTGCACCGTTCCACCCGGACCATTCGCGCCCACGATTGACCCACGACAGGAGCAAGCCAGTGACGACAAGCGACGCCGTGAGGTCTCCCGACCTCTACCACGGCACGCGGGCGAACCTGAAGCCAGGCGACGTGATCGAGCCCGGCCTGCCGGCCGAAGTCGGTGCGCGGGACGGGGCGACGGCCTATGTCTACCTGACCCCGCATCTGGATGCGGCGATCTGGGGGGCGGAGCTGGCGCCGGGCGACGGTCCCGGACGGGTCTACGTCGTGGAGCCGACCGGCCGGACGGAGGATGACCCCGAGCGGCCAGGCCAACCGCCGTCGGGCCATCCGATGATGGCCTGCCGGACCCGGGAGCCGGTGCGGGTCACGGGCGAGGTCACGGAGTGGCGTCTCTACCATGGCACGAGGGCGGACCTCAAGCCGGGCGACTTCATCCAACCCGGCTACACGCCGAACTTCGGTGCGCCGGATCGGACGACCACCTACGTCTACCTGACCCGCACGTTGGATGCGGCCACGTGGGGTGCGGAGCTGGCCGTCGGCGACGGACCGGGCCGTATCTACATCGTGGAGCCCACGGGTCCGATCGAAGAGGACCCCAACCTGACGGATCAGCGGTTTCGGGGGAATCCGACGAAGTCCTTCCGCGCGCGGGACCCACTGCGCGTCCTGGGCGAGGTCACGGATTGGCAGGGGCACGCCCCCGAGGTGCTCCAAGCGATGAAGGACGGCTTGGCGCGACTCGAGCAGCAGGGCGTCGAGCCGATCGACGAGTGATGATCGGACCGCGTGGTCATCGTGACCAACGCGACGCGAGCATCCGCCCCCCTACCACCCCGCCACCCCCTGCCCCACCTCGAACGCCACGAGCCGTCCGTCCCCCAGCGGCACGCGGCTGACCAGCGCGCCGTCGACGGCGGCGGCGAAGGGGCTGTCGGCGGGGCTGTCGGCGGGGAGGCCGGCGAAGAGGCGGGTGGCGGTGCCGTCGGCGGCGTTCAGGCCGACGATGTCGCCGCCGGCGCCGATGGCGAAGGGGCCGTTGGGTGTGGCGACGAGCCGCGGTAGCCGGCGGCCGAGCGCGGCCGCGTCGCGCTCCCAGACGAGCGCGCCGTCGGGGCCGAAGCGCAGCAGCCGCCGGACGTCCGGCCCGCGATGGGTGACGAGCGCGCCGCCGTCCGGCAGGCCGACGATCTGGCCGGTCTCGAGGCGGCCTTCGGCCAACGTATGCACGCGCGGCGGCTCGGGGGCGACGAGGCTGAGCCACGTCACGCCGCCCGGCGTGTGGAAGAAGACGCCGTCGCCCCCGAGCACCGGCTCGCCGGCCAGCCCGGGGCGGACGATCATCCCATCGCCGGCGGGCGACGGCCAGGCGCCGGCGTGCCCGGCGCCGGCGAGGACGAGCCAGCGCGCTGAGCCGGCCAGCGCCGTCACGTCGCCGACGCCGTCCACGCGCCAGCGCTCGGCGCCGTCGGGTCCGATCGCGCGCAGCGTGCCGTCCGCGGCCACGGCTGCCCCGCCGTCGGGGAGGGCGAGGAGCACGGGGCGGCCGGCGGTGGGGTGGCGCCAGAGCGGCGCGGTCGAATCCGCGAATGTCGATGTGCCCGGTGCCGGCGCCACTGAGCCCGTCGCGGGACCGCCCGCCGGGCCGACGAGGGCGTATGCCGCGACGGCCTGTGGGTGCGCGACATAAACGACCGTGCCGGACGAATCGAGGGCGGCGGCCCGGATCGGCGCGTCGACGACGATCCGCCAGGCGGGCTGTCCGTCGGCGAGGTCGAGGCCGACGAGGACGCGGTCCGCGGTGTGGACGACGAGCCGCCCGTCGGCGGCGCGGCCGAGGGCGGTCGTGAGCGTCGGCGTGAACGGCGCCAGCCACCGGACGCCGGGCGTGGCGCGGAGGCGGTAGGTCAGCAGGAAGGCGCTGGGATCGTGCCAGCCGACGCGCGTCGGATCGGTCGGCCAGTAGCCGGGCCCCGGCGTGTCGGGCATGTGCGACCGGATCTCGAAGTGGAGGTGCGCCCGGCCGCGCGGCTTGCCGATGGCGGCGATCCGCTCACCGCGCACGACGCACTGCCCGGCGGCGACCGCGACGCTCGGCGGGTCGACGTGGCCGTAGAACGACAGGATGCTTGCGAGCGGCCGGCCGTCGTCGTCGACGCGGCCCGGCGGGAAACGGTGGCGGACGATGATCACGCCCTGATCCGTGCCCCAGCCCCATGGCTGCGCGTAGACCACCTGACCGTGCCCGACCGCGTGCACGCTTTGCCCGAAGCTGGTGCCGGCCAGCGCCAGCCAGTCCTCGCCGGCGTGCAGCTTGCCGCCGTAGCGGTTGCTGACCCGGCCGAACGGATAGCGTGCCTGAAAGCCCTGCCCGTCGGGCGGGCCGAGCGGCGCGTCCAGCGTGTCGACGTAGCCGCACGGCGCGTCGGCGGCGGCGTCGGGGGGGGCGTCGGGGGGGGCGTCGGGCACGCGGGCGGCGGCGTCGGTGAGGGTCAACGGCGGGGCGGCCGCGTCGCGCACGGGCTCGGGCGCCGGAAGCGGGATGTCGAGGGGTCCGATATCCGCCCCGTCGCCGCCGCACCCGGCCAGGGCCAGGGCGAGCGCGGCCCCGAGGACGATGCTCGCAGCGCGTTGGTCCGTCGACATGCCGGCATTCTAGCGCGGTGCGGATGAGCGCCGCGTGAGCGCGGGCGGCTGCGGCGCCGCCTCCGCCGACGACACGGTCCGGGCGTTGTTCAGGACGGTGATCTTCTGCCAGATCTTCGTCGAGAGCCCCGTGGCCAGCTGCTCGACCTCGTTGACGGCCGCCAGCACGACCGGATCGGACCGCCGCTCGCTGAACAGGGCGGCAACCTTGCTCGTCAGGCTGAGGAGCTCGCTGCAGTAGTCCAGGTAGCGGCCGAGCGCTTCGATCGACATCTCGGGGCGCGGCGACGAAGCGGTGGCGGAGCGGTCGGCGCGCACCCGGTCGGGATCCTTCGTGAGCTGGTGCATGTCGACGATGTGGGCGATGCCGCGCAGGCGGTGGATGAGGGCCAGCGCCTGGCGGCGCTTGATGCGCTGTTCGAGCGAGATCAGGAAGTAGATGGCCAACCCGAGGAAGACGGCGTCGTTGATGCCCGACTCGATCGTCTGCAGCATGTCCGCGACGCTGTCGATGCCGCGCGGCACGCGCAGGCCGCGCAGCGCCAGCACGAGGAGCGCCGTGCCGAGGACGACGATGCACCCGACGCCGATGCGGATCACCCAGTACGGCCGCTGCAGCCGCGCGCTGGCCGCCGCCGCCTCGCGCGCGAGCGCCGCAAGGTCGGTGGCCACCCGGCCGAGGCCGGCGTTCGGGAAGCGCTCGTCGATGCGCAGCGCCAGGCGCTCGATCGTCGAGATGATGTGGCTGGCGTCGAGTCGATGGGGCATCGGCGGTCCTAACGCGTCGGCGGTCGAGGCGCGGCAGCGGGGCCGGGGGCGGCGACGTCGCTATTATGGTGACGGACGAGCGTCCGTGCAGGTTCAGCCATCGTCGTCGGCAACCGTCGGCAACCGTCGACTTATCGTCGGCAGCAAAGGGATGGGGAGGCGGCGATGGCCGGTGAGCGGATCCTGGTGGTCGAGGACGATCGGGCCGTGGCGCGCGGCCTCGAGTACGCCCTGCAGGCGGACGGCTACGCGGTCCTCAGCGCGCCGACGGCGGCCCGCGCGCTCGAGCTGGCCCGCAGCGCGGATCCGCACTTGGCGCTGCTCGACGTGCGCTTGCCCGACGGCAGCGGCCTCGACATCTGCCGCACGCTGCGGGGCGAGGGCCGGCGGCTGCCGATCCTCATGCTCACCGCGCGCGACGAGGAGGTCGACAAGGTCATCGGCCTCGAGCTCGGCGCCGACGACTACATCGTCAAGCCGTACGCGCTGCGCGAGCTGCTCAGCCGGATCCGCGCCCAGCTGCGGCGGGCGTACGGCGAGTTGGCCGCCGCGAGCACGGGCGGCGCGGCCGAGGCGGAGGTGGTGTTCGGCGATGTCGAGGTCGACCTGACGCGCCTGCGCGTCCGGCGCGGCGGCACCCCGGTCGACCTGACCCCGACGGAGTTCCGGTTGCTGCGCCACCTCGTCCTCCACCCCGGCCGCCCGTTTTCGCGCGACCAGCTCCTCGAGGCGGTCTGGGGTTACGACAGCTCCGTCACGAGCGACCGAACGGTGGACGTCCACATGCGGCACCTGCGCCAGAAGCTCGAGCCCGTTGCCGCCGCGCCGCGCTGGCTGGTGACGGTGCGGGGGGTGGGGTACGCATTCGACCGAGAGGGGGCAGGGGGATGATCCGGTGATCCGATGCCGGTGGGGCGGCGATGGGCGACGGGGTTGCGATGTGCGACCGGGACGGGATGCGCGACCGGGACGCGATGGGCGACCGGGAAGGGCGGGTCTTAGACCCGCCCCTACACCCGGCTCTACACGCGGCCAGGCACCGCCCGCTCCGCGCGTTCGATGGTTGCTGTGGGCGGTGCTGGCGGCGGCGATTGGCGGATGCGGTGGGCGCGATGGCGTCGCCGACGGCTACGGCGCGGACGCGGCGGGGACGGCGGCGGCATTGGGGGCAGGGGAGGCGGTCGTCGGCGGGACGGACCGGCCTCGTGCGTCGCAGGCGGCGACCGGCGCGGCCTCGGTGGATCCGGCCGACCGGAACGCGCTCGCCGCCGCCTTCGGCGTGGCGCCGATCGCACGGCTGGCGATGCCGTATCCGCCGAACAACGGGCCGTCGGCGGAGCGGGCGGCGCTCGGACGGCTGCTGTTCTTCGATCCTGTTCTGTCGGGCGAGCGCGACGTCAGCTGCGCGGTGTGCCACCAGCCGGACCGGGCGTTCACGGACGGGCGGGCGCGCAGCGCCGGGGCGGGCGGTGGGGCCGAGCTTGGGCCGGCGCGGCGCGTCGGCACGTCGCAGCTGACCGGCAAGCCGTTCGCCGAATCGGCCAGGAACGCGCCGACGATCCTGAACGTGGGGTTCATGGGCGCGGCCGGCGGTGTTGCCTACGGCCACGCGACGGGCTCGCCGGGCGGGTCGGGCAGGGCGGCTGCCCACGCCGAGTTCCTGTCCGTCCTGTTCTGGGACGGGCGGAGCGAGAAGGGCCTCGAGGGCCAGGCGCTGCACCCGCTCGGTGCGCGCGACGAGATGGCGGGCGATGCCTACCCGTTCCGCGACGCCCACTGGACGGTGATCGAGCGGCTCCGGGCGATCCCGGAATACGACCGGCTGTTCCGCGCCGCCTTCCCCGAGCTGGCGGACGAGGCGACCGCGATCACATCGTCCAGCCTGGCCCGCGCGATCGCTGCTTTCGAGCGCACGCTCACGACGCCCGACGCCCCGTTCGACCGCTGGCTGGCGGGCGACGACGACGCGCTCGATGCGGCGGCGACGCGCGGCAAGGCGCTGTTCTTCGGCGGGGCCGGCTGCGCGGCGTGCCACGGCGGGCCGATGCTGTCCGACTTCGGCTTCCACGCCGTCGGCGCGCCGCAGGCCGGTCCCGGGCTGCCCGAGGACCGCGGCGACGACGTCGGCCGCGCAGCGTTCACGCGCGACCCGGCCGATCGCTATGCGTTCCGCACCCCGCCGCTGCGCAACGTGGCGCTCACGGCACCCTACTTCCACGCCGGCACGGCCGCCACGCTCACCGACGCCGTCGCGTTCTTCAACCGCGGCGGCAACGATGCCGGACTGCCGGCGGCACGGCTCGATGGACGCATGCGAGCGCTCGGCCTGACGGACGGCGAAGTGGCCGACGTCGTGGCGTTCCTCGAGGCGCTGACGGGCACCGTGCCGGAAGTGGCAGTGCCGGAGCGCGTGCCGAGCGGGCTGCAACCGCCACGCCCCGCCCTTGACCCCTCCCTTGACCCCTTGCCCAGAGCGCCCATAGGATCGCCGCCATGACGACGAACGACCCATCGCGACGCCGCTTCCTCCGTCTTGCCGGCCTCGGGGCCGGCGCCGCCGTCGTCGGGCCGCGGATGGGCGCCGACCGCGCGCAGCGCGTCGTCGATGCGCGCGCCGTCGCCCGCGCCGTCGCCCGCACCGGGGCGCAGGACGACATCCTCGAGATCGCGCTGTCGGCCGTCATCGACCCGGTCCAGCTGCGGCCGGGCGCGCCGACGACGTTGTGGCGCTACCGTGCGGCGGTGACGGCCGGCGATCCGGCGCGTGTGCAAGCGCTCGACGGGCCGTTCCCGGGGCCGATCGTGCGCCTGCACCAAGGGATGCGGTTCCAGGCGACGTTCACGAACCGGCTGCGCGAAGACACGACGGTTCACTGGCACGGCCTCAACGTGCCCTGGCTGATGGACGGGCACCCGATGTCGCTCGTGGCGCCGGGCGCGACGTACACCTATGTGTTCGAGGTCCGCAACCCGCCCGGCATGTACTGGTTCCACCCGCACCCGCACGGCCGGACGGGCACGCAGGTGTACCGCGGGCTCGCCGGCCTCCTCATCGTCGACGAGCCGCCGGACGATCCGCGGCTGACCGCGCTGCCCGCCGACCTCGTCGAGCTGCCGCTCGTCGTCCAGGACCGGACGCTGGACGATGTGAACGCCCTCGTCTACCCGCAGAGCGTGATGGGCTTCCTGGGCGACGACGTCTGGGTGAACGGCCGCGAGCGCTTCACGGCGGCCGTCGAGCGGCGCCCGTACCGGCTGCGGCTGCTGAACGGCTCCAACCATCGGATCCTCAAGCTCGGCTGGCGCGATGGTGCGCCGGTGCGGGTCATCGGCACGGATGGCGGACTGCTCGACGCGCCGGTCGACAAGCCGTTCGTCATGATGGCCCCCGCCGAGCGCGTCGAGATCCTGGCCGACTTCCGCGACGCCGCGCCCGGCGAGATTCGCGCGCTCGACAGCCTGGCGTTCCGCGACGACAGCATGGCCATGGGGGCGCTCTGGCCGCAGGGGGGGAAGGCGGAGGTGGCGACGTTCGTGGTGGGTGGTGGGCCGCCCGATGGGGCGGGGCGGGTGTTTCTGCCGATCGCGTTCAACGGCCGGTATGCCGAAGCGGCCGACTTTGCCCCGGCGCCGGCGCTCGCCGCACCCGTGTGCCGGATCGAACCGCTCCGTCGCGACGCCGACCCCATCCCCGCCACCCGCACGATCGTCCTCCGCCTCGAACGCGGCCAGTTCACCTTGAACGGCCGCACCTTCGAGCACGACGCCGTCGCCGACGACGAGATCGTGAAGCTCGGGGCGGAGGAGGTATGGGCGTTCGTGAACGATGGGGCGGGGATGGGGCCGGGGATGGGGATGATGGCCGGCGCGCACGCCATGCACGTCCACCTCGTGCGCTTCCACGTCGTCGAGCGCACGACGGACGGGCGGCACGCCGAGGCGTATGCGACGGTGGCCGCCGGGTTCGTGGACGAGGGGTGGAAGGACACGGTGCTCGTCATGCCGGGCGAGACGGTGAAAGTGCGGATGACGTTCGGCGACTTCACCGGACTGTACCTCTACCACTGCCATATGCTGGAGCACGAGGATCAAGGGATGATGCGGAATTTCCGGGTGGATGCGTGACGCGGTAACGTGCCCTTGCGGTGTCGGCGGGATTCGCCTGGGATGACGGGCTGTCGCGGGCGGACACGAAGACGCCCCCGGCCACGTGGCCGGGGGCGTCCGTCGAACCGGCGCGATCGTTGGCTGCGTCAGTCGCCGTTGTCGTCGGACAGGCCGAGCATTGGGCCGACGGCCGGGCTGCCGCCCCCCTTCACCGCGACGAAGAGCGCGACGAAGAGGAGGAGGAACTCGAGCTCGAAGCTACCGAAGCCCTCGCCGCCCGGGATCTTGGCGAGGACGATCGCCACGACCATGACGATCGCGAACAGCAGCGACCACAGGCGTGGGAGCACGCCGAGCACGATGCACAGGCCGCCGATGAGCTCGACGACGATGACGAGCCAAGCGGCAGCCGTCGGTGCCGGAATGCCGAGGCCGCCGAAGAAGCCGGACACGCCGGCCGCACCACCGTTGAACTTGGCCCACCCGTGGTTCATCACGATGAGCCCGAAGGCGACGCGCAGCAGCATCGTCATGTACGGCGAGAGCACCCGCAGGAACTTGAGCTTCAGCAGGTCCATTCGGATTCGTCTCCTCTGGTCGGGTTGGCACACCCACGAATGCGGCTGTTGCCGCCGCAACGATCGTAACGCGGTGCCGAATTGGCGGCAAGCTCCCTCTTTGGGGGCGGCCTGGTACTCTGTCACTGCATCGTCTGCGGATGACCACCCCTGTCGGACATTCGCAGCGTGTCCAGGGACAGAGTACTGGGGTGTGTCTGCAAAGGGTGGCCACGGAACAGACCGGCGGCTGAAGCCGGCCGGCTGATGGCCTTCGGCCATTGCGCCCGCCTTCGCGGGCGCTTCAAACTTCGGGGTGCCCGCGACGGCGGGCACCATGGCGACCCGATAGGGGCGCCTCTA
>Ga0138256_10001486_pt1 | contig 25241 bp, 18 predicted proteins | sample KNB2016incub_MG_FD_105486 | JGI IMG/M metagenome (GOLD analysis project Ga0138256, IMG submission 105486) | Active sludge microbial communities from wastewater in Klosterneuburg, Austria - KNB2014incub_MG | ecosystem: Engineered > WWTP > Activated sludge > Unclassified | place: Austria...
AAAGCAGAGAACCGAAAGAACGGCACTGTGTGCGTCTATGGTGCAAACGGCGCGGTTGGCTGGCACGATGATAAACTTGTTTCTGGCCCCGGCATCGTTGTCGGGCGGAAGGGAAACCCCGGCGTCGTCACTTGGGCGCAAGGCGATTTCTATCCCATCGACACAACATTCTACGTCGAAACGAAGGGGAAATGTCGAAGCCTCTACTTCCTCTACTACGCGCTTTCGCTGCACAACCTCGCGAGCCTCAGCGCCGACTCCGCAGTGCCGGGACTGAATCGGAATCACGCATACATGAGCAAGCAGGTCATCCCATCGCAACCTGTGCTCAAGGCTTTTGATTCACAGATTGCGCCCATCTTCGCAGCCATCCACGCCAACAAAGAACAATCCCGCACCCTCGCGGCGCTGCGCGACACGCTGCTGCCCAAACTGCTGAGCGGGGAGGTGCGGGTGACGCACATGCAGCCATGACCTGCGATCCCGCCAACCATCACCGGCAACGCAATGCTTACAAGCGCATCATCTGCAACAAATGCGAACTCAACGCCATTGGCGAATCATCAACAACCCGTTAAAAACCCGTTAAAATGGGCGCCAGATAGAGAAAATTTGCCCGATCAACTGCGTTTTTAGCCATGAGCCTAAACGAATCTACCCTTGAACAAGCCACCCTGGAGTGGCTGGCCGATCTGGGCTACACCACTCGGAACGGGTTGGATATTGCCCCCGGCGAGCGAGCCGCGGAGCGCGCGACCTTTAGCGAGGTCATCCTGGCTGAACGCCTCCGAGAGGCCATCCGCCAGCTAAACCCGCACATGCCCGCCGATGCCCGCGAAGACGCGCTGCGCAAAGTGACCCGGCTGGGGTCGCCCTCGCTCATCCAAACCAACCGAGAGTTTCACAAAATGCTGCGCGAGGGCGTGCCGGTGGAATACCCGCGGGCCGATGGCAGCATCGCGGGCGATCATGCCCGGCTGATAGATTTTGACCAGCCGCGCATGAATGACTGGCTGGCGGTCAATCAATTCACCGTGATGGAAGGCCAGCACAACCGCCGCCCAGATATTGTGTTGTTTGTAAACGGCCTGCCGCTTGGCTTGATTGAGCTAAAAAACGCCGCCGATGAAAACGCCACCATCTGGAGCGCGTATGCCCAATTGCAAACCTACAAAGCCGATATCCCCTCGCTTTTGCAATACAACGCCGCGCTGGTGGTGAGCGATGGCCTTCAGGCCCGCATTGGCTCGCTCACAGCCGGGCAAGAGTGGTTCAAAACCTGGGCCACGGCAGATGGGTCAACCGGCGCGCCAAAAACCAGCCTGCAAATGGAAGTTCTGGCGCGCGGCATTCTCTCGCCCGCCCGCTTTTTAGCCCTGATTCAGCACTTTATTGTTTTTGAAGAAGACCACGACACCGGCGCCCTGCGCAAAGTCATGGCGGGGTATCACCAGTTTCACGCAGTCAACGTGGCGGTGGATGAGACCGTGCGCGCCAGCGGCATGACAGCCCGCGCGGGCGCGGACGTGCGTGAGGAATCGGGCACGTCCTGGTCTGGCCAAATGCGGGGCGGCAACCCCGGCGACCGGCGGGCGGGCGTGGTATGGCACACACAAGGCAGCGGCAAAAGCCTGACGATGTTGTTTTATGCCGGGCGCATCGCGCGGAATCCGGCCATGCAAAACCCCACCCTGGTGGTGCTCACCGACCGCAACGATCTGGACGATCAACTGTTTGCCCAGTTTCAGCGCGGGCACGAGATTTTGGGGCAAACACCAGCGCAGGCCAGCTCGCGCGAATCGCTGCGCGAGCTGCTGGCGGTTGCCAGCGGCGGGGTCGTCTTCACCACCATCCAAAAATTTTTGCCAGAGAAAGGCGAGAAAATGCCGTGCCTTAGCCAGCGGCGCAATATCGTTGTAATCGCCGACGAGGCGCATCGCAGCCAGTATGACCTGATAGACGGGCTGGCGCGGCATCTGCGAGACGCCCTGCCCGGCGCGTCCTTCATCGGCTTTACCGGCACACCCATTGAGCAAAAAGACGCCAACACCCGCGCGGTGTTTGGCGATTACATCTCCATTTACGATATTCAACGCGCCGTGGCAGATAAAGCCACCGTGCCCATTTATTACGAGAGCCGCATTTCCAAACTGGGGCTAAACGCCGCCCGGCTCCCAGATATTGACGCCGAATTCGAGGAAATTACCGAGGGCGAGGAACTAACCGGCAAAGAAAAGCTAAAAACGCAGTGGACGGCGCTTGAAGCGCTCGTAGGCGACTCCAAACGCATCGCGCTCATCGCCGCCGACCTTGTGGCGCACTTTGAAAAGCGTCTGGAGGCGATGGATGGCAAGGCGATGATCGTATGCATGAGCCGCCGCATTTGCGTGGAGATGTACAACGCCCTGATCGCCATCCGCCCTGAATGGGCCAGCGCCAAAGATGACGACGCCGAGGCCGAGAAAGGGCAGACCTGCGTGGCAAAAGTGGTGATGACCGGCAGCGCAGACGATGGGCCAAACTGGCAGCCGCACATCCGCAGCAAAGACAAACGCCGCGCGCTTGCCAACCGGTTCAAAGACAGCAAAGACCCCTTCCGCATTGTGATTGTGCGCGATATGTGGCTGACCGGCTTTGACGCGCCCTGCCTGCACACCATGTATGTGGACAAGCCCATGCAAGGTCACGGCCTAATGCAAGCCATTGCCCGCGTAAACCGCGTCTTTCGCGATAAACCGGGCGGTCTGGTTGTGGATTATTTGGGGTTGGCAGACCAGCTCAAACAGGCCATGGCCACCTATACCCAAAGCGGCGGCAGGGGCGACCCCGCTTACGACACGACAAAAGCCATCGCCATCATGATGGAGAAGCATAGCGTTGCCAGCGGAATGCTGTTTTATTTGGATTGGGCCAAGTGGGTAAGCGGCTCACCCGCCGAGCGTCTGGCGCTTATTCCCGCTGGTCAAGAACGCATTCTTGAGCAGGAAGATGGCAAACAGCGTTTTACTCAGGTTGTGACCGAGCTTTCACAAGCATTTGCCCTGTGCGCGGCCAACGATGAAGCCGTCCGCATCCGCGATGACGTTTCGTATTTTCAGGCGCTAAAGGCAGCGCTAAACAAGCAGGCAAGCGTAAGCGAAAAAACGCCGGATCAATTGGATGCCGCAGTGCGCCAGCTTGTCTCACAAGCCATCACCACCGAAGGCCAGGTGATTGATGTTTTCACCGCCGCCGGTTTGCCCCGCCCAGATATAAGCATTTTGAGCGACCGGTTTTTGGCCGAGGTTCGCGCGTTAAAACACAGAAATGTGGCCGCAGAACTGCTGGAAAAACTGCTTCGCGATGAAATTAAAGCCCGCGCCAAAAGTAATTTTGTGCAAAGTCAGTTGTTTAGCGAGAAACTTCAGAAAACACTCAACGCGTATCACAACCGCGCCATCTCTACCATGCAGGTTTTGGAAGAGCTGATTGCCCTGGCCAAAGACCTGGATGCGGCCAGCAAGCGCGGCCAAGATATGGGGCTAACAGATGATGAGATCGCCTTTTATGATGCGCTGGCCGCCAATGAATCTGCGGTGAAAGCCATGGGAGATGACAAGCTCAAAGTCATCGCCACCGAGCTTATCACCCAGGTGCGCAAAAGCGTGTCCATAGACTGGACGCTACGCGAGAGCGCGAGAGCCAAAATCCGGGTCATGGTCAAGCGCATTCTGAACAAATATGGCTACCCGCCCGATCTGCAAGATAGCGCGGTAAAAACCGTGCTGGCTCAGGCAGAAATTTTGTGCGCCAACTGGTCTGAACAAGTTCAAGTTTGAAGCATGTCGTCTACCACCCGCCCGGCGTCAAGGCCTGCTTCAGGGTGTTGGGGAAATAGAAAATAAACATATCGCCTGGCAGCGCAAAATTTTGCTGGGTTTGTGTTCCAGAAATGGCGCTCACCCCGCCAATGGTGGACGAAATAAACATGCTGGCCGAGGCGGTCATGGTGTATGTTCCGGGCAAAACAGTGAGCGAGTATATGCCGCTCGCATCCGTCACCGCGCCAAATTGCAGGGTCGGCGTCACATATTGCGCCATCACCTGCGCCCCAGAAATGGGCAGCCCGCTTAACAAAGATGACACCACGCCGGTGATGACCGCGCTGCCCTTTGGCGTGGCATTCACCGCCGCCAGAACATTTAGCTTGCCCGCGCCATACACATTGTTTGGCACGCCGCTGCTGCTGCAAGCCGTCACCGAGACGGGCGTGGCGGTGTTGCGCAACAAATCCTCGGTAAAGTCTATTTGATGCTTGAGCAACGGCTGAGCCGACCAAATCAAAGCCACCGCGCCCGCCACATGCGGCCCGGCCATCGAGGTGCCGCTCCAACTGGCATACGACCCGCCCGGAATGCTGGAACGCACCCCCACCCCGGGCGCAGAAATATCGGGCTTGGGGCGGTTGCTGCCATCAACGGTCACCGGGCCGCGGCTGCTAAAGCTGGCAATGTTCCCCGCGCTGTCAACCGCGCCCACGCTAAATACTTCATCGTAAATGGCGATGGGGTCTTGCACCGTGCCGCACGCCGACCCCGAGTTGCCCGCCGATGCCTCCGTAAAAATGCCCGCCGCGCGTTGAGCCTGCGCCCCGGCCAGCAACGATGCCGCGTTGCAGCCCTCGGATGGCGGGCAGCCCCACGAGTTCACGGTCACATCCGGCGCAAACGCGGGGTTGCCCTGCGCGGGTGTGCCACCCACCGGATACGGCGCAAGAAAGAACTCAAAGCACTCCAAATACGTGGCGGGCGACCCCCAGCCACTATTCATGTTTCGGCAGCCGATCCATTTTGCGCCCGGCGCAACCCCCACCTGATTGCCCGCGCCATCATCACCGGTGGCGGTACCAACCGTGTGCGTGCCATGCCCGTGATCGTCGCACGGCGTGGGCGAATCTGCCGGGCAAGAGCCATTGGCCACGTGAATGCTGTCATGCCAGTTGTAATCGTGCGTGGCGGTAATGCCATTCCAGCCGCGATATTTGCCTTGAATCGCGGGGTGTGTCCACGAATAACCCGTGTCTTGCGCGCCCACCACCACGCCCTGCCCGGTGTACCCCTGCGCCCAAACACTTGGCGCGCCAATGGCCGTGATGTTCCACTCCACCGCATTGACCGCGTCCGCGCCCATTGGTTTTTCTGGCTGGGTGGATGGGTCATCGGGCAGAGGGATGCTTGACCGGATGACGGGGTTTCCGTCAATCCGCGCCACCTCTGGCAAAACGGCCAAACGCTGGGCCAGCGCGGCGTCGCCCTTCACCCAAATCGCGTTCACCACAAAAAACGCGCGGTATTCGGCTTTGGCGGCCTTTAGCATTTGCAAGATGGGTTTTTGGCTGGCCTGGGCCGTTTGCCTGAGACGGCTCACAACCGCGGCGGCTTTTTGGTTGGCGGGCACGTTTTTGGCAAAGCCGAGGTCTGCCTGGTCGTTCAAAATCACCAGGAACTCGGCGGTTTGCCCGCCCGCCGTGTGACCCATCACCCAGGGCGAAATTTTGGGGTTGGGTGGTGAAACCTGCTCTGGCGGCGACTGAACGGCGATGGCGCTTGCGGCGGGCGCGAAGGCCATCGCAAAAAAGACAAGCGCCAGAAAGATGCGTTTCATGGGCACCCATGATACGCGCAGGCGCGAGGCGGAGAAGCGGTGCGGTTTGGAAGTTGCTTTCTATTCCAAATTTTTTTCAAAAGCGCATTTTCGCCAGATTTGCTTTTTCATAACGTCGTCCAAATATTTTTGCGTTCCATCGGCAGCGGATAAAATCCGCCGCCTAAGCATTAGAAAACCCGCAGGCGGGTTTCCTAAAATCTAGCCGCCGGATTTATCCGGTGGCGGCCACCGGCGCGCATCTTCGTCAGAGTGAATTACTTGGAATGTATGTGGACCCGCCCCCCGCGCCTACCCAAACACCATTTTTGCAAACGCGACCGCCGCCAGCGCAAAACACACCCCCGCGCCAACCGATATGGCATTCACCACAAACACGGTGCCGCAGCCCAGCGCGGCGGCAAAAACAATCGCCCAGGTGAGCCGCGAAAGCCCGCCTTGAATTTTGCGAATTTCATCGGTGCTTTGCTGGCTAAACTGCGAACGCAACTCCAACTGGCCGTTGAGCGCCCGCGAAAACACCTGATCCATTTGCACCGGCAATTGGATGACAGTTCGCCCCAGCCGCAATACTTCGGCCAGCACGTCCTGGGCGGTTTGCGCGCCTTCTTTGCCCGCCAGATCGCTGGCAAATGGCTGAATCTCCTTCCACGGGTTAAACGCCGGGTCAAGCGCGGTGCTCATCCCGCTCAAAATATTCACCGCGCGGCCCAAATACAACACGTTTTGCGGAATTTGAAACGGCAATGTGTTGAGCAAATCCTTGAACTGCACCGCGAAGTCATACATCTCGTTAAAGTCCACATCGGTCAGGTCGTTGGTGGTCATGCCCCACACTTTGTCAAACAATGTGCCGATGGCCTGCTCAATGCGCAAAGTATCCGCGCCGGGCAAAAAGAAGCCCATCCGCCCGGCCGCCGCCGTCAACCGCCGCGCGTCTTTCAGGCTGGTGGAGATGACAAACTCTTTCAACTCCCTCATGTATTCCGGCTTTACGCGCCCCATCATGCCAAAATCAATATACGTGAGCTTAAATGGCGCGGGGTTCCCATCCACCGGCCCGCCCAGCGGCTGCACAAACAAGTTACCCGGATGCGGGTCGGCGTGAAAGAAGCCATCAATAAAAATTTGCTGGAGGTAGGTGTCGAACATTTTCTTCGCCACCTCGGCGCGGCTTACACCGGCCTGCTCCAGCGCGGGGAAATCGGTAATCTTGATCGCCTCCACGTTTTCCATCACCAGCACATGCCTGGTCACAAATTTTTCGTAGATGGCGGGCACGCGCACGGTTTGATCTTTCTCAAAGTTACGCGCGAACAAAACGGCGTTGCGGGCTTCCTGCTCGTAATCCAGCTCCTCCCAAACCACCGCGGCAAATTCATTGGCCAGCGCGGCCAGGTTGGCCCGTTTGCGGATGGGGCCGTAATAATTCAGCCAGCGCAAAATTCGGCGCAGCGTGCGCAGGTCAACGCGCACAATGTCCTCCATAAACGGCCTTTGGATTTTGACAATCACATGCGAAACGGGATTCGCGTTTGGGTCAAGCGGGCCATCTGCTGTTTTGAACCGGGCGCGGTGGGCCTGGCCAAACGAGGCGGCGGCGACGGGCAAAGGCTCAAACTCGGCAAAGATCTCATCCAGCGGCTTGCCCAGCTCGCGCTCAACCTGCGCCACAATCACCTCGGTGTTTTCGGGCGGCACGGCATCTTGCAGGTCGGCCAGCGCAGAAATAATCTCCGGCGGAAAAATATCCACGCGGCTGCTCAAAAACTGGCCGAGCTTGATCCACACCCCGCCCAGCTCCACCGCCAAACCGCGAAATCGCTTTGCCAGCGCAATAAAGCGCTCAAGCCGGTTTTTATCCACCCGCTCATGGCCCACAAAGCGAACCAAAATCATCTCCCACCAGACAAAACCGGCGATCATGCGCGCCCCAAACCACAAAGCCCGCTGCGCGCGGCTGTTTAACATGCGCGGATCGGCCTTGCTTTGCTCCGGTTTGTCGCGCATCCTGTTTAACATCCCGGCTTTCATATGAACTGCTCGTTGCATGGGGGCAGTTTAATGCGGATGTCCCCCGGTTGTTGGTTGTTGGTTGATAAACCTTAGAATGAGCGGCTTAATTTCTTTGCGCCTTGTGTGGCGTAAAATTCATACTTGATTATGGTTACTCAAATCACGGTATATGCTGTCTACAACCCCAAGATGAACGCGCGGACGGTTCACATCACAGGGCAGTGTCTAAACGGCACGCGGCCCGTGCCAAACACAATGGTGACAATTTCCAGCACGTGGGGCGAATCTGCGTACACAGAAACAACCCTCAATTACGGCTCATACTCGGCGGTTCTATCTGCGCCAAAAGATATTGAAAAAGCCAGAGTGATTGTTTCATCGCAGGGTCATAGCGTCACATCCCATATCGCACACATGGGAGATTAACCCACACGATATCCCACGCACCATGTGGGATAACTAAACATGATTAAAACATTTTTTTATTTTCTTGCAGCGCTCGCGCTGGCCGCCTGCTCTGCCGCGCCAGCCGCGGCCCCAACAGCCGAAGCCGCCAAACCCAACGATGGCAAACCCACCGCCGCGCCCAGCGCGACCCTGTTCACGCTGGTCAAACCAGATGGCAGCAAGATGGACTTTAGCGCCAGCGCATTAAACACGCTGCCAAAAGGCATGGTGATGCTGGGCGGCACGCCAAACGAAGGCGCCCTTTTGAGCGAAGTGCTAAAAGCCGCCGGCGTGGCCGATTTTGCCGAAGTCACACTCACCGGCAACCGCGGCTCGGTCACGTTCAAAAAAGCCGAGTTGACCAAGGAATATATTTTGGACTTCACCAACCGCGGCACGGTAAAGCCAAGCTGGCCCAACGCGCCCCAGCCCACCACCGTTGGCGATGTGAGCCAAATTACGGTCAAATAAATAAAAAACTGGACTTACGCAAAGCCGAGTTAATTTTGTGAAAATGATGAAATAAACCGAAGGTTTAGGCGTAGGGGCGAGGCATGTCTCGCCCCTACCGCGCCATTTCCCGCGTTATTAGGGAGTTTTTGCGTAAGTCCAGTCTTAATTTTTAATTCTTAATTCTTAATTGAAAATGCGCATCCTCATTGGCATAGACGACACCGACAATTTGGAAAGCCGCGGCACGGGGCATTGCGCGCGTCAGCTTGCATTTGCTCTGGCGCAGGCAGATGTGGCCGCGCCAGATGGGATCACCCGCCACCAACTGCTGGTGGACCCGCGCATCCCATACACCTCGCATAACAGCTCGGCGTGCATTACGGCCACCTGCCAGCCAGCCAAAATTGGCGATGTCATCTCTCTATGCCGTGAATTTTTGCTGCGCGAGGCGGCATCTGGCTCGGACGTGGGTTTGTGCGTGGCGCGGCGAGAGCAGGCCGAGAGCGCCATCCAGCGCTGGGGCAACCGCGCCAAAACGCAAGTGCTGGTGATGGCCGATGCGCTGGCTTTGGCCGCTCAGCATGACATCCATCTGGAAGGGCTGACCGGCACGCGCGGCGGCGTGATTGGCTCGCTGGCGGCGGTGGGGCTGCGCGCCGCCGGAAACGATGGCCGTTATTTGTGGCTGCCCGGCCTGCGCGAACTGGGCGAAGGCATTTATACCTCCGCGCAGTTAAAAGAAGTTGCGCACATTGACGATATTCAGCTAGAATCAGGCCAAAGCATTTTGGAACACGAGCGCATTTTGATTGGCGACTGGCCGCGCCCGATTTTGCGCGGCGGCAAGGCTGTTTTATTAGCACAGGAGGAAAAACATCATGGCGAATACGAGTGGGTTGGCATTACCCGCGAGCGGGTCAAAGAGCTTACGGGTTGAAGATCGCGCCACCGTGCGCGAACTTTTGTTGCTGGCGGCGCTGGGGGCGGCAGCCGTGCTCATTCACGCCGCCACACGCGGCAGGCTTGACCTTGCACCGGGGTATCAGGGCGTGTGGTGGATCGCGGCGCTCATCGCCGGGCGCAAACTGTCTCGTTTTCGCTGGGCGGGGATGGCCGTTGCGGCGGGCGCGGCGGGCACTTCCATGCTGCCCGTGTGGGGTTTTGGCGACCCGCTCCGCTGGCTCACCTATTTTTTGGCCGCGCTCACCGTTGACGCCCTTTTCCTCGCGCTAATGAGCCATCAAATTCCAATTTGGCTGTTCGCGGTCATTGGCGGGCTGGCGCACATGACCAAGCCGCTCATGCGCGTGGTCATTGGCGCGGCCACCGGCACATTCTATGATTCGTTGATGTGGGGTGTAGCTTACCCGGCGGCCACGCATTTTGTATTTGGGTTTGTCGGCGCGTTTATTGGCGTTGGCGCATTCATCGCCATACGCAAGCGATGGCAGAAATAACAGACCGGAATGGATAACACAAATCTTGCATTCGTTGTTTTGGCAACAGCCGCTGCGCTGGTGTTTGTGCTGGTGTATGTCATCGTGGTGATGCCGCAAAATCGCGCCCGCAAAAATCAGCAGCAGGTGGTGGAAGAGTTAAAGATTGGCGAGAAAATTGTCACGGTGGGCGGCCTCATTGGCAAGCTCACCTATCTTGATCGCGAGAAAGACCTTGCCCGTCTGGAAATTGCCAAAGGTGTGGAAATTGAAATCATCCCGGCGGCCATCAGCCACCCGCTGGATTATATGAAGCGTTTGCGCGCCCACGAAAAAGGCAAATGAGTGATAGTTAATTGTGATAGTTATAGAAATATGTTCACTCTAACTTTTAATCGGCTTTAACTAAAACGAATGGAGCAGACACGAAAAGCGCAGGCAACCTGGCGGCTGGTTCGCGCCGCTGTCAGCCGCCTGCGCTGGCCGCTGGCTGTGTTCATCATTTTGTTGGCGGGCGGCACAATTGTGTTTTTTGTGGGCGGCGGGCAGCCCAACCCCACCCGCGCCCTCATCTACACCCTCAACCTGATGACCTTTCAGCTTCAGCCGGGCGATGTGCCAGACAGCCTTGCGCTGCAGTTCATTTCATTTGGCGTAATCGTGGGCGGCGTGTTTGCGCTGGCTGGCGGCGCGGCCAAGGTGGTGGATTACATGACAGACGAACAAGAACGACAAATCGCGCTGGCTTCTACGCACAAAGATCACATCATTGTGGTGGGCGTGGGCAACGTGGGCTACCGCGTGGTGATGGAGCTGCTGGGCTTTAGCGAGCGCGTGGTTGTGATTAACACCGAGAACGATGGCGATTGGGTGAGCGAACTGCAAAGCCTGGGCGTGCCCGTGATTATTGGCGATGCCCGCAAACGCGATACGCTGCTCAAGGCCGGATTGTCGCGCGCAAAGTCGTTGGTGTGCTGCACCTCCAACGAGCTGACCAACCTGGACATCGCCCTGGATGCGCGCGATATGCGGCCAGACTTGAAAGTGGTGTTGCGCATGTTTGACCAGGCTTTGGCGCAAAAGGTCTCCAAAGGCTTCAACATCAAAACCGCGTTTAGCGTGTCTGGGTTGGCGGCCCCCGCTTTTGCTGTGGCCGCCACACGCACAAATGTAGATTACTCGTTTCGTATGCATGGCGCGCTGATGAACGTGAGCACAATCACTGTGAGTCAGAATTCCTCGTTGCGCGGGAAAACGCTGGGATGGGCGCAGGAGCAATTCAACGTCACAACTCTCAGCATGATGGATGGCTCACAACCCATCATGCATCCATCTCCCGCCCATGTGCTGCAAAGCGGGGATGTGTGCGTGTTCATTGGCGAACTTGCCGCGATCAAATCGCTTAATGCCGCCGCTTAGTTTTTTTACGCATGAAATTTGATATTTTTACGCTTTTCCCCGGCATGTTCAGCGGGCCGTTTGCAGAAAGCATCATCAAGCGGGCGATGGATGCCGGGCTGGTGGAGATCGCCGTGCACAACATCCGCGATTACACCACCGACAAACACCACATCACCGACGATTACGCGTATGGCGGCGGCGGCGGCATGGTGATGAAGCCCGACCCGATTTTTGCGGCGGTGGAAGGCGTCCTCGGCGCAGACGCCATCGCCAGCACCCCGATTATTTTGATGTCGCCGGGCGGCAGGCGGTTCACCAGCGCCATCGCCCGCGAGCTGGCGCAACTGCCGCGCGTGGCGCTGGTGTGCGGGCATTACGAGGGCGTGGACGAGCGCGTGCGCGAACACTTGTGCACAGACGCGCTGAGCATTGGCGATTACGTGCTCACCGGCGGCGAGCTTCCGGCGATGGTGATCACCGATGCCGTCTCGCGCTGGATACCCAGCGTGCTGCCAGAGTTTGCCCCGCGCAACGAATCATTCAGCGAGGAAAACGAGGGTTTGCTGGAATATCCGCATTACACCCGCCCGGCAGATTTTCGCGGATGGAAAGTGCCGGAGGTGCTGCTAAACGGCAACCACGCCCAGATTAACAAATGGCGAAAAGAACAGGCCGCCGCCCGCACCCAGCACATTCTGGGCGCAAATGACGCTCAGGGCAGCACGGACCCGGCCTGATCCAAGAAGGTCACCACACGCACGTTCAGGAGGGAGCAATGTTTGGAACAAAACCAAGACAGGCCGCCGTTGCGGTGGCGCTGGCGGGCGCGGCATGGCTGTGCGCGGCGCATATCGCCCGCGCAGATGCCATCATTGGCAACGGCACGCCAGAAAGCTGCACCGAGACCGCTTTTAACAGCGCATGGAGCGCGGGCGGCAAAATTGGCTTTGATTGCGGGGCGGCGCAAAAAACAATCACGCTCACCCACAATTACGCGGTCAACAAACCGGTTTGGCTGGATGGCGGCGGACTGGTCGCATTTCGCGGCGGCTCATCAGAGGCGCGGTTCACCGTGTATGCCGCCTTCACCATCACGCGCATGACCTTCTCGGACTTTTTTAGCACCTCAAGCTGGGGCAGCGTGATTAATATTCAGGCGGGCCATGCGCTGTTTGAAGATTCCACGTTTGCCGGAAACCGGGTGAGCAGCGGCGCGGGCGGGGCCATTTTTAACGGCGGGCAAGCCACTTTGCGCCGCGTTGTTCTGCTAAACAACCGGGCCGATTACGGCGGAGGCGCCATCAGCAATGGGCCAAATGGGCAACTGATTTTGGAGCAAACCCGTTTTGAAGACAACGCGGCCTATGCGGGCGGCGGTCTGTATAACAACGGCGGGAGGGTCATCATTTCGCAATCGTTGTTCGCGGGCAATGTGGTCACCGAGGCTGGCGGCGCGATAGCCAACGATGACAATTACGGCATAGCCACAAAATTTGGGCAAATTCAAATCACCAACTCCACGTTTGGCGCAAACAGCGCCCGCGTGGGCGGCGGATTGGCCGTGCGGCGGGCCGGGTCGGCCATCACCCTGACAAACAGCACGCTCAACGGCAACACCTCTACCGGCGGGTATGGCGCAAATGTGTATACCGATAACGGCGCGGATGTGCGAATGAAAAATACGATTCTGGCGGGTGGCGTTGGCGCGGCCAACTGCATGTCCGTCACGCCGTTCACCTCGCTGGGCAACAACATAAGCAGCGATGGCAGTTGCGTGGGCAACACGCTGCCAGACTGGAACAACACCAACCCGCAATTGCAGCCGCTGGCGAACAATGGCGGCTTCTCGCGCACATATTTTCCATCGGCTGGCAGCCCAGCCATTGATAACGGCGCGAATGCGGGCTGCCCAGCCACTGACCAGCGCGGCGTATCGCGTACCGCGGGCGCGGCCTGTGATATTGGCGCGGTTGAGGCGGTGCGCTTGAGCAGAAACGTTTATTTGCCGCTCATACGGCATTAACGCGCGTTGGTTTAACCCCAAACGGCGCAGGCCAAACGCAGGGAAAAAACGCAACCCTACGCTTGCCCGCCGCGCCGTTTCGCCGGGCAAGCGTCCAGCGTCAACACCGCCGCGCCCGTATACTCGCGCCACGCCCTCGCCTCATCCGGCCCTCCCCTACCCCGATACGGATGAGGCGAGGCGACTACTCCATAAAAACGCAAGAAGAACGCAACCAGCCCGCGGGCTTTGATTTGCGAATCATCCCTTTTATTAAAATCCGAAAAGGAAGAAATTTGATTTGGGCCTTCGTCCGCACTGGTATCATTACCAATTACCGCCGTCAAGTAGTCTACGAATTGACGGCGTAAATTTTGAGGTGAATACAGATGGTGAGCGCAGTTCAAACCAATTCCATTCCAGCGCAAGCATACGCCCCTGCCAGCAGGCTTAGCGTGTGGTGCGACCGCTTAATTGAGGCTGGGTGGCTGGCGGCAGTCATCGTGGCTCCGCTGTTTTTTAACATTTACTCCAGCCGCGTGTTCGAGCCAGACAAGCTCACCACCGTGCGCTCCATCGCATTGGCCATGTGCGTGTTTTGGCTGGTGAAGTGGATTGAGGAGCGCCGCAACCCCGCGCGAGACACCCGCGTGACCTGGCGTTCGCCGCTCATGCTGCCCACCATGATTCTGGTTGTGGTCTACATGATCAGCACCGCGCTCTCGGTAGCCAGCCGCACCAGCTTGCTGGGGTCATACCAGCGGTTGCAAGGCGCCTACACCACGTTCAGTTACGTGGTCATTTTCTTTATGATTGTGCAGGGCATGCGCACGCGGGCGCAGTTGGATCGGCTGATCACGATGACGATCCTCAATTCGCTGCCCATCGCCATTTACGGCGTCATCCAGCGCAACCAGCTAGACCCGCTGCCCTGGGGCGGCGATGTGACCGACCGCGTGGCCGGAAACATGGGCAACGCCATTTTCATCGCCGCGTATCTCATCATGACCTTCTTCCTCACCGTTGGCCGGGTGGTAGAAGCCATTTCAAATGCGCAGGAGAACGACAAAGCGAGCATAGCCGATGTGCTGCGGTCAGGCGCGTATATCATCATTGCGCTTGTAAACGCAGTGGTGGTTTTGCTTTTGGCAGGCAGCCGCGGCCCGCAACTGGGTTTTCTGTTCGGCATGTTCTTCCTCGTCACGCTGCTCCTTCAACTTTTGCGTCGCCGCAAACTGCGGCTTGGCCTAACGGTAGGCTGGGTGGGCACTGGGTTGGCAGCCATCCTGTTTCTTGTTTTGCTCAACGTCAAAGGATTCACCCCGTTTGATGGCTTGCGCACGCTGCCCGTGTTTAACCGTTTGTCCACCGTCATCAACGTCACAGATGGCACCAACCTGGTGCGCTATTTGATCTGGACAGGCGACGTGGAAATGATGCAGCCGCACGACCCCATCCAATTCCCGGATGGCACAAACGACGCATTTAACGCCATCCGCCCGCTGATTGGCTACGGCCCGGAAGCGATGTATGTGGCGTATAACCGCTTTTACCCGCCCGGTTTGGCCAACGTCGAAGCCCGCAACGCCTCGCCAGACAGAAGCCACAACGAGACGTGGGATTCGTTCATCATCACCGGCTTCCTTGGCTTTTTGGCCTATATGCTGGTGTTCGGCTCTGTGTTTTATTTCGCCTTCCGGTGGATTGGTCTCGTGACTTCCAACCGCGAGCGCAACCTATTTGTTATTTTATGGGTTTTGGGCGCGGCTGGGGGCGCAACGTTTGCCATCACCACCGACCCGCCCCTGCTGGGCGTGAGCATTGCCGCTGGCGTGGCGATAGGTCTCACCATCTTCCTCGTCATCAGCGCCATCATTAATGCCCGCAGCGAAAATGAAGGCACGGCCCACACCGGCTTGCAGCGCCGCGACCAGATTTTGCTGATCGCGCTCATCTCCGGCATCGCCGCGCACTTCATCGAGATCCACCTTGGGATCGCCATCGCATCCACCCGCACCCATTTCTGGGCGTTTGTGGGCATGTTGGTGGTGGTTGGGATGGGATTGCTGCGCGACACAAACCCCGCCGTGGCCGAGCCAGCGGTGGAAGTGATTAAACCCGTTGAACCAGTTGCGCCTGCCAGCGCGGGTGGCAGCCAGCGCAGACAACGCGCCGCGCAACAAGCGCAGGCCACCCGCACCCGCGCAACCACTCAACCGCGCGGAGGGGTCTCTCTGCCGCCCTGGTTTGCAGAAATTGCCAGCAACTCGCTCTTTTTGGGCTTCCTTTTGGCCGTGCTGGCCTACTGCTTTACCACCAACTCCAGCCGCCTTACCTCATCATTGCTGGTGTTTGGCAACAGCCTAACAGTTGTTAGAGACAAGACCGGTTATGGCGTTCTGGGCATGTTCCTGCTCACCTTAACTCTGGGCGTTATCATCATTGTTGCCGAAGCTCAACGCAATGGGCGGCTGAGCGCGAATACAGATCGCCAAACCGTCACCGGGGCTGTCGCCCTCGCAGTTTCCATCGGCCTGTTTACCTGGGTTGCATTTGGCACGTTTTTGGCGGGCCGGCTGGTAGAGCTGGTGCTGGTCACCGCAGGTTCTGTGAATGACATCATCGGCATCGCTGAACGGCTGGGGCAGTTCCCCGCTTTTCTATATTTGCTGATTGGGGTGGTGATGTTTGTGTTTGCCGCGCTGGTGCGCAAAGACACCTATGCGCCACCGCGGTTGTCTGGCTCAGTGGCTGGATGGACCACCTTGCCGATTTTGGGATTGGTCACCGTGCTCACCATGAGCACCAGCAACCTGCAATCCATCTCTGCCGACATCATGTACAAACAAGCCCAGCCATACGATGGTCAGGCCGCCAACATTCTTCAACAAAACACCAGCGTGCAAGGTTGGGATCTGGCTATTGAGCATTACCGCAAGGCGTTGCAAATGGCCCCCAACGAGGATTTTTACTATCTGTGGCTGGGGCGCGCTTTGCTGGAAAAAGCCAAGAGCATGCCCACCACTCAGGCCGCCGCAACCAAAGTGTGGGGCGACACCGTGAGCTTTAACGATGTGATTTACGATGGCAATTTGTGGAACAAGCAGCGCACGCCGCTGCCCTCCGCCGCGCTCTCGCGCGAGGATTTGCTCACCGCTGCCCGCGCGGTTCTGGATGAGGCGCGGCGCATCAACCCGCTGAACACCGATCACAGCGCCAACATGGCCCGCATGTGGCGCCAAAGCGCAGATATCACTCAGGATGCGGCGCTCAAACGCCAACGCCTCGAAAATTCATCCAAAGAATATGCCATTGCCACAAACCTCAGCCCCAACAACGCGCAGTTGTGGAACGAATGGGGTTCGTTGTATCTCTACTCGCTGGGTGATTCAACTCAGGCGTTCCAAAAGCTGAATCACTCAATTGAGATTGACCCGAAATACGATCAAACTTATTTGTTGCTGGGCGATTATGGGATGCAGCAGGCCAACGTGTTTGCCAGCAACCGCGACCAGATCAACGCGAAAATCAAAACCATCTCCGACACGGTTCAGATTGCCGCGTTGCAGGCCGAGGCGCAAACACAGGATGACAATTACAAGGCCAAGCTGAGGGAGACTACCATCCAGTTCACAAAAGCCATCAGCGTGAACCCCACTTCAACCCAGGCGTATAACATTTTGACCTACATTTACCAGCAGGTGGGCGATCTGCCATCGGCCATCGCCACCGCAGAGAACCTGCTTGCGGTTGCGCCAAAAGACTGGAACGTGTATAAAAACCTGATGATTTTGTATAACCAGAATCAGCAATATGACAAAGCCCGCGAAATAGGCGCAAAGGCGGTTGAACTTGCGCCAACCGAACAAAAGGCGGCTTTGCAATCGTATATCGCGGCGATTCCGCAAAAGTAAAAACCCAACCCGTGATTACCTCGCTGATTTTGTTTTTTGGCGCGCTGGTGCTGGCGCTGGCGCTCACGCCGGTGAGCAAGTGGCTGGCGCCGCACGCAGGCGTGATCGCCCGCCCCCGCTCGCGCGATGTGCACACCATCCCGGTGCCAAAGATGGGCGGGGTTGCCATTTTGCTGGCGGTGATGGCGATGGTGGTTTTGCTGCGCGGCCAGCCAGAAATTCGGCAAATTGTGTCCATCATCTTTGGCGCGGCGTTCATGTCATTTCTGGGACTGGTGGATGACCGCTTTGGCCTGAGCGCGTATGTGCGTCTGCCGCTTCAGCTTGCCACCGCCGCGTTTGTGTGGTTCAACGGCGTGCGCATTCAGTTTTTTTTAATTGAATATCTGGATGCGGCGCTCACTGTGATCTGGATTGTGGGCATCACCAACGCCATGAACTTTTTGGACAACATGGATGGCTTGCTGGCGGGCATCTCCGCTGTGATCTCGGCGTTCTTTCTGGTGCTGGCGGTGTTCAACGGGCAGATTTTAGTGGGGGCGCTATCCGCAGCCATGCTGGGCGCGTGCATTGGGTTTTTGTTTTACAACCTCAACCCGGCCACGGTGTTTATGGGCGATAGCGGCAGCATGTTTTTGGGATTTTTGCTGGCCTGCATCGCCATCAAACTGCGCTTTGCCCAAACGCCCTCCGTCTCGTGGCTGGTGCCGCTTGTTGTGATGGGGCTGCCCGTGTTCGATATGACTTTGGTGGTTATTTCGCGGCTGCGGCGCGGCAAAAATCCCCTCACCACCCCAGGCAAAGACCATTCTTCGCATCGTCTCACGGCGCTGGGGTTTAGCCACCGCGAGGCCGTGATGATTTTGTATCTTGTGTGTTGTGCTCTGGGCGTAGCCGCGCTGCTGGTGTCTGCATTCGACCGCACCGCGGCTCTGCTCCTGGGGCTTGCCATCTTGTTTGCCGGAGTATTTATGCTCTGGTTTATGGAGTTCGGACCTTGGAAATTCACCAACCCCTACCCGCTACCCGGCGCGAAGCCGGAATCGCCCGCGGAACAGACCAACGCATAGCCGTCATTGGCCTGGGCTATGTGGGCCTGCCGCTTGCCATCGCGTTTGCCCGCGTTGGCCGCCACGTTGTTGGCGTGGATGTGGATCGCAAAAAAATAAGCGCGCTGGAAAATGATGTCTCGTATATTCCCGATGTGCCAACCGAGGATGTGAAGCAAAGCCGCGCCGAGGGTTTCTTCACCGCAACGACGGATTACGACGCGCTGAAAACCTGCGATGTGATTTTTATTTGCGTGCCCACGCCGTATGATGCCATGCGCGCCCCCGATCTGATTTTTATTGAACAGGCCGCGGAAGGAATTTTGCCGCGTTTGCAAAAAGGGCAGCTTGTTGTTTTGCAAAGCACCACGTACCCGGGCACCACCACCGAGGTCGTGCAACCCATCCTTGAGCGCAGCGGGATGAAGGCGGGCGTGGATTTTGACCTGGCGTTCTCGCCAGAACGGATTGACCCAGGCCGGACTGACTTCACGTATTCCAACACGGCCAAAGTGGTGGGCGGCCTAACGCCAGAGGCCACCGACCGCGCCGGGCGTTTGTTGCAGGCAGTGGGCGCGCCGGTGCACGCGGTCTCATCACCCGCCGCCGCCGAGATGACCAAGCTGCTGGAAAATATTTTCCGCTCGGTAAACATTGCGCTGGTGAACGAGCTGGCCCGCCTGTGTGAGCGGATGGGCCTGGACATGTGGGAGGTGATTGACGCCGCCCGCACCAAGCCATACGGGTTTATGGCTTTCACGCCGGGCGCGGGCGTGGGCGGGCATTGCATTGGGGTTGACCCGTATTATCTTTCGTGGAAAGCCCGCGAGTTTGATTTTTACACCCGCTTTATTGAGCTGGCCGCAGAAGTGAATCAGCAAATGCCTTTCCATGTGGTTGAGTTGGTTGGCAAAGCGCTCAGTGAAGCCGGCCACGCGTTGAAAGGCGCAAAGATTTTGATTTTGGGCGTGGCTTTTAAGCGCGATATTGACGATCCACGAAACTCGCCCGCCGAGCGCGTGATGGAGCTGCTTATTGCGCGTGGCGCGAATGTATCCTATTCCGATCCGTATGTGCCGCGTTTCCACATCGGCGGGGATGTCTTTCACCACGAGGCGACCTCGTTTGTGTCTGTGCCGCTGAGCGAGAAGACGGTGAAGGAAGCTGATTGCGTGGTCATCGTCACCGGGCATCGCTCGGTAGATTACGCCATGGTCGTGCGCAACGCCCTCTCGGTTGTGGATTGCTGCAACGCCACCGACAAAATAACCGAGGGCAAGAGCAAGGTGGTTAAGCTGGGGGCGGCCTGAGTTAATTACGAATTACGAATTACGAATTAATCATTGACACCATCTTAGAGCCGCAGATCAAATTCTGCGCAAGCCAATTCGTAATTTGTAATTCGTAATTGATGTGAAGTGGGCGGTACAGGATTCGAACCTGTGACCTCTTGTGTGTAAAACAAGCGCTCTAACCAACTGAGCTAACCGCCCGAACGCGGAAACAGGAGTATACAACATGGCTTACAAGTTTGGCTCACCGGAATGGGCCGCGGCGCTCAAAGACGCCATCAACCAAAGCGCCAGCTACCGCGAGAGCGCCAAAAACTGGGAGGGTGATTTTTGGTTCATCATTGAGCCGGATGCCGCGCGGCCAGAGCGGGCCTTCATGTATGTTGACTTGTGGCATGGTGAATGCCGCGACGCCCGCGTGGCGATGGAGAGCGATTTTTCGCCGGAGTTTCGCATTTGGGGGCCTGCCAAAAACTGGCAGCGCGTGATTACAAAAGAGATTGATCCCATCCGCGCGTTGATGACCAACACGTTGAAGTTGAAGGGCAACCTGGCCAAGATTATGCGCAATGTGCGCGCCGCGCAAGAGCTTGTGTTGTGCGCGGCCAGCGTGCCAACCGAGTTTTGAGAAATAAGAAAACGCCGCCGAGCGGATTTTTTTATTTCACCTGGGTTATAATTTCCCGCCGCCAAAAATGGCGGAATGTAAAGCGGACAAGCTGCACCCTTGAGTGGCCTCCGCGCGTAAAAAATTTCAAGAGGAGAACAAAATGTCAATTTCAAAACAAGAGAAAACAGACGTCATTAGCAAGTTTGCCATCAACGCAAACGACACCGGCTCGCCAGAGGTGCAGATCGCCATTCTGACCACCCGGATTAATTCGCTCAACGGGCATCTCAAGACCCATTTCCACGATCAGCACAGCCGCTTTGGGCTGCTCAAGATGGTCGGCCAGCGCCGCCGCCTGCTCAAGTATCTGAGCAATACCAGCCCGGCCAAATACCGCGAGCTGATTCAGAAGCTGGGCCTGCGCAAGTAGGCTCTGAAATAAAAAGACCAGCAAATAAAGAGTCGGGCTTTGTAATGAAGCCCGGCTCTTTTGTTTTTCAAGTCAAAAACCGGGCAACGAAGTTTTCTTTCTTTTCATTTCTTGTTTATTGAACCACTTTTCCTGATAAAATGGTTCAAAGACGTTTAACAAAGGAGGTCAGCATGAAATCAATCACCATTCACGGCATTGACCCCGCACTCGATAAAAAGATCGCCGAGAAATCAAAGGAATACGGGCTAAGTCAGAACCGCACAGTCAAGGAGATTCTCCAGAAATCACTTTTGGGCAACAGAAAAGCTGCCCGGCGGCAAGCCTTTGCCAATTTATTTGGCGTGTGGTCTGAGGAAGATCAGGAAGAATTTGAAAAACACACCCGCGAGTTTGAGCAAGCTGATGAATCTGACTGACAAAAATGAAGAAAATTCTTTTGGACACAAACGCATATAGCTCATTTTTGCGCGGAAACAATGCTGTTTTTGAGGCGCTGGTTGAGGCAGATGTGGTTTACATGTCGGTAATTGTGTTAGGAGAACTCCTCGCAGGGTTTCGCGGCGGCAAACAATACGCGCTAAATCTTGAGCGATTGAAAAATTTTCTTGATAAGGACGGCGTTCAAGTAGTTGATGCCTCGCTTGAAACAGCCGAGATTTTTGGCGATCTAAAAGCGGAACTTGCCAAAAAAGGCGGGATGATCCCGATAAACGATATTTGGATTGCCGCGCACACAATTGAGACCGGCGCAAAACTCATCACGTTTGACGCGCATTTTCAACACATTGTCGGGCTAAGGGTTTGGGATGGGTTGTGATACAACAACATTGCCATATCTTTCTTACTTTGTTACCGGTTAGATCTCTAAAGACCAACTCCTGATTCTTTTCATTCACCTAACAACCCGCTGGCGCGCAAGCAAGTATAATTCCCTTCCGTAAAGAAAACAAAGCGGAGATCGAAAAGCGGAATTCCCCCCTCTCAACGCGCAGCGGTTTTGCGCGCCCCGGCGGTTATTCAAGCGGTAGATCAGAAGCGGATTTGCCCTGCTCCACGAATGAGCAAGGCAGCGGTAGAAAAAGAGAAAAAATAATATGGCAACCGAAAATACAACGATGGTTCTGCCCGCGCAGAAACCCCAAAATCACGTCTATACCGCCCAGGTGGGCGATAAGACCATTACCTTTGAAACCGGCAAGCTGGCCCAATTTGCGGGCGGCGCAGTTACGGCGCAAATTGGCGAGACAAAAGTGCTGGCCACCGCCACCATGTCTGGCTCTGTCCGCGCCGGGATTGATTTCTTCCCCCTGAGCGTGGATTACGAGGAGCGCCTATACGCGGCTGGCCGCATTCCGGGCAGCTTCTTCCGGCGCGAAGGCCGCCCCGCCGAGGCTGGCATTTTGATTTCCCGCCTCGTGGATCGCCCGCTGCGCCCGATGTTCCCCGATGACCTGCGCAACGACGTGCAAATCATCGTCACCGCCCTCTCGCACGACCAGGTGAACGACCTTGACGTGCTGGCCGTGAACGCATCCAGCGCGGCGCTCATCATCAGCAATGTGCCCTTCACCACGCCGGTTGGCGCGGTGCGCGTGGGCCTCATCAACGGCGAGTTCGTCTTTAACCCCACCTTCCCAGAGATGGCGTATAGCGACCTTGACCTGCGCGTGGCAGGCACCAAAGAAGCCATTGTGATGGTGGAATGCGGCGCAAACGAAGTGGATGAAGCCACGATGGTGCGCGCGCTCAAAGCCGCCCACGAGGCCATCCAAAGCATTGTTGCCGCGCAAGAACAAATGCGCGCCGAGGTGGGCAAGGCCAAGTCGGACTATCCCAAGTTCGGACAGAACGTGGAATTTAACAGCAAAGTGCGCGAGCATATTGGCGGGCGTGTGCAAACCGCCATTGACTCCGAAATGGAAAAAGCAGAGCGCAGCGCCACGATTGACGCGCTGGAAGGCGAAGTGCTGGCCCAAATGCAAACCATTGGGGATGTGAACGCCGACGAGCTTCACAAAGTCATCAAAGATATGACCAGCGAGGCTGTGCGCATGCGCATTCTCAAGGATGGCATTCGCCCGGATGGACGCCTGACCAAGCACATTCGCCCAATTTGGGTGGAAGTTGGCGGCGATTTGGCCCCGTGCGCGCACGGCGTGGGTCTGTTCACGCGCGGCGAGACGCAAGCCATGAGCATCGTCACCCTGGGCAGCAGCATGGACGCCCAGCAGTTGGATGGCCTGCACCCCAACAAAGAAAAGCGCTACATGCACAATTACAACTTTCCGCCGTTCAGCACGGGCGAGGCGAAAGTTTTGCGCGGCAGCAGCCGCCGCGAAGTGGGGCATGGCGCTCTGGCCGAGCGCGCCCTCATCCCGGTGCTGCCCAGCGAGGACGAGTTCCCCTACGTCATCCGCGTGGTGAGCGAAGTGCTGCAATCCAACGGGTCCACCTCCATGGCCAGCACCTGCGGCAGTACCCTTGCGCTGATGGATGCCGGTGTTCCCATCAAGGCGCCCGTGGCGGGTATCGCCATGGGTCTGGTGACAGGGCCAAACGGGTTTAGCGATGGATACGCCATCCTGAGCGACATTCAGGGTCTGGAAGATCACATTGGCGATATGGACTTTAAGGTAACTGGCACGACCAAAGGCATCACCGCGTTGCAGTTGGATATCAAGATCAACGGGTTGACCCCGGAGATTTTGGCCGAAGGTTTGGAGCAGGCCCGCGAGGGTCGCCTCGCCATTTTGGAGCGGATGCTGGAAACAGTGAACGCCCCGCGCGAGGAACTCAAGCCGCACGCGCCACGCATGCTCATTGTGCAGGTGGAGCAAGACAAGCTGGGCGCGGTGATTGGCCCAGGCGGCAAGACCGTGCGCGGCATCGAAGAAGAGACCGGCGCGAAAGTGGACATTCAGGACGATGGGCGCATCTTCATCGCCTCATCAGATGGCGTGGCCGCCGAGCGGGCCAAGAGCATCATTGAAGGCTTGACCGGCAGCGTGAAGCTGGGCAGCGTGTATACCGGCAAGGTTGTGCGCATTACCGACTTTGGCGCGTTCGTGGAGATCATGCCCCGCACCGATGGCATGGTGCATGTCTCGCAACTCTCAGATCATCCCGTGCGCTACGTGGAGGATGAGGTGAAGCTGGGGCAGGAAGTGACCGTGATGGTCATTGGCCAGGAAAACGGCAAGATTCGCCTGAGCCGCCGCGCCGTGCTTGAGGGCATGACCCTGGAAGAGGCGCAAGAGGCCGACAAGGGCGGCGGCGGTGGTCGTGGTGGCCCGCGCGGCGATCGTGGTGATCGCGGCGGCGACCGGGGCGGCTTCCGCGGGGATCGCGGTGGTGACCGGGGCGGAGATCGCGGCGGTGACCGCCGACCGTATCCGCCGCGCGGTGACCGGGGCGGGGATCGCGGCCCGCGCTAATTCTTCGGATTGAGCAAAACGAGTAAAAAAGCTCCGGGCGTAAATTTATGCCCGGAGTTTTTTTTTAAGGTGAGTTCTGGATACGAGTAAGCCTGTCATTCTGAGGAGCGCGGCGGCGCGAAGCAAAGCCGCGCGAGGAAGAATCTCTGCGAAATTCCGACTAAGAAAGAGTTAGCCAGAGTTGCTTCGCTCCGCTCAGCATGACATGTCATTATTTTTTGAGTGATTTGGATTCAGTTTTGCGTAAGTCTAGTTGAAATTGAAAAAAGACAAAGGTCTGCGCCAAAATACGCAGACCTTTGTCTTTTTTCTAACTCTGCCCTTCCCTACTCCGCAATCCAATCCTCGCGGTTCACCAGCTCACGAAATTTGGGATCGCGCATCATCTTGAAGGCGTAATCAATCTGGGCGCGCACTTCTGCCGTGCGCAGTTGAATGAGCAGCGAGCGCGTGTCGGTGCGCCCGTCGTATAGCCATCCACCCAGAACATGGCGCGGAAAACGGGCGGCCAGTTTTGCGGAATATCTCAGCAGTTGGGCGTTGCTCAAGTTTTTGCGATGAAACGCGTTATACGCCAGCGCCGCGCCCTCGTTGGCCTGGCGGCGTTTCAGGTAATTCACCGTCATGCGGAAGTCTGGGATGTGATGGTAGTTGAGGGCATCTGGCGCGTAGGCAATTTTGTCACCCGCCCGCCACATGGCGTGGTTTAGCCCGGTCTCGCCATCGCCCACCCAAATGTTGCCGGTGGCCTCCGGGTGAAACCCGCCACGCGCCATCAGCACACTTTTGCGGATGGCCATGTTGCCGCTATGAAAGATGCCGCGTTCGCTGACAAAGAGCGGCTTTTTCAAATCCAAGTAGCCAAAGGGGTTCACGGCTTTTGTGGCTAAAAAGTCGGTAAACCACGCGGGCGGGGTCACCTCGTATTTAATGTGGATGGGGCCGCCCGCCGCCGCGATCTCTGGGTTTTGCGTAAAGGCATCTTGATACGCCTTAACCCAGCCGGGGACAAAGGTCATGTCATCATCGGTGAAGAGTTGCAGCTCGCCGGGGGCGGCTTTGCTGGCCGTGTTGCGCGCGTAATGCACACCCAGGCGCGGCTCCGGCAAAT
>Ga0138256_10001487_pt1 | contig 25236 bp, 23 predicted proteins | sample KNB2016incub_MG_FD_105486 | JGI IMG/M metagenome (GOLD analysis project Ga0138256, IMG submission 105486) | Active sludge microbial communities from wastewater in Klosterneuburg, Austria - KNB2014incub_MG | ecosystem: Engineered > WWTP > Activated sludge > Unclassified | place: Austria...
TCTCATAGGGCTTGTTCCCTACCTGCAACTGTTGGTTCACCCACGGCCAGGCTCAGTTCTCTTCAGTTATCTATCCCCGACAAGGAAACTATCCCTCATCGACGGTGCAACACTAGAGCCTGCGGTGGTCTAGAAAGGAGGCACGCTACGATTGTGCATCGTCACTCCGGGCAAGCGAGGCTTTGCGAGCGGACCCGCCCTTCGCGCTGCCCTTCGGGCTGGAGTCTCACCCATGCCCACAGGGCAAAGGCCTTAGTGAGACACCGGATGGCCGGGACCTACGCGCTTTGCGCGCCCGGCCTCCGGAGTGACGGGCCGGTGAGCACGGCTGCGACCCGCAGGGTCGTCGCCATCGCTTCGCAAAAGCCTCGCAAGCGCGACAGACCCGGCGGAGGTTTGAGCCTCGCGAGCAGCGGGCAGAACCTGCGGTGGTTTGGGAGGACACCCTGCGGGGGACTATAGCACGGGCAAGAGGATTATGCAAATCCTCTCAGCCTACTGCAAAATCTGGGATGAATCCAAGTAACTTAGTCTCACCCCAATGACCGATTCCATGTTCGATCCGAGAGTAGTGTTGATGGTGTTCGTAAGTGCGATTTCAACACAAGCGTATTGCCAACCACTGTCGATAGCCAAAGAATATTACGAACCACAAACCCTCGCGTATTTCAAGTTGCGCGGCCCTGTCAAATCCGTTCAGGAGGATGGTCATACTCACTTAGGAGAATACAATGATGAGGTTGATTCTTTGCAACTACTGTTCAACTCACAAGGGTATTTGGTTGAGCAGATCCGCACTCCGATATCCGCAGAGAAGAGCGTCTATCTAATGCAGTATGATTCTGTCAATCATCTTATCCATTTCTATGTACCGGGAAGCGACTATTCAGATTACAGAAACTGCACCTTCACGTATAACGCTAAGGGGAATATTGTGAAATTGAAAGTCTTCTGGACGAAGCACTTCGAGTACCTGTATGATAGAATGAATAGGCTCATTGGGGCAATCGAGTGCAAATCGGATGGCACGAAGTGGAAGACGTGGGAGTATGAGTACGACGCGAGCGGCAATCTAGTGAAAGAGTATGGAAGTTTGGCTACGGACCCTGATCACGTATTCAACATTAATGAATTCGAATATGATGAGCAAGGCAATTTGATCAGATCCGAAACGTGCAGTGCAGCGTCAAGCTTTGCCCTTCGCTGTTATAGAGAAAGTATGCGATATGATGATCGGAATCGATTGAAAACCAAGACTGACTACGCTGGAATATCATTCCGAAGTATTACAGTCATAAGTTACGTATACAACGATCATGATGATATAGCTGAGTTGAATACCATGCACCCGGATGGCACATCAACGTTGTTGTCGTACGAATATGAATATGATGATCAGCTTAACTGGGTAAGGAAGGTTGCGTTAAGGAATGGCAAAGCTTCTCGTGTGACGGTTAGAAGAATTCAATACTTCGAGTAGCCAACGCTCGGACCTATTTAGTACTCCCCATTGACTGGACACTTTTCAGGCGTTGGTTAATGTGGGTTGGTGTTAATCGATCGTTGGCGTGAGGCTCCTGTTGCGTGAGTCCGTCAGCTTCAGGTCTGTAGAATGCCCCAAGCTTCCACAGTCTTTGCCCTAATTCATCCTCGGTCAACTCAGAGGAGAGCAACTCTACTTTGATCCGGTTCGCCAAGACCACACACTCGTCGCGTGTTGCATCATCCTTGAAACGCTGCACTACATCCTCCCATGTCGGATCGTCATCGAAGGAGTCTTGATGAAAATATCCTGCGAAGAACTGTTCCAAAGATTCGGGCGCGTCCGACATGCGCTTATTTACTCAAGTACATACTCCGCTCCCCATACACCTGCCTCTGCCGCGCCCCGCAGAGCCGGGGCTCGCAGTGACAGAACGGATCCCTCTTCGCGGTCATTTGCTCAGGTACATTGAGCGTTCGCCGTAGACCTGTCGGAAAAAGGGATCCTTCAGATCCTTGATGAAGTAGATCGCCTCGCCGGTGCTCTTCATCTCGGGCCCGAGGCTTTTGTCCACGTTCGGGAACTTGTCGAAGCTGAAGACGGGCACCTTGATCGCGTAGCCATCGAGGCGTGGCTTGAACTGGAAGTCCTTGAGCTTGGCGCCGAGCATCACCTTGGTGGCCCAGTTCACGTAGGGCTCGCCGTAGGCTTTCGCGATGAAGGGCACGGTGCGGCTGGCGCGCGGGTTGGCTTCGATCACGTACACCACTTCGTCCTTGATGGCGAACTGGATGTTCACCAGGCCCACGGTCTTCAGCGCCAACGCGATCTTGTGCGTGTGCTCGCGGATCTGCTGGATCACCTTTTCGCTGAGATCGAACGGAGGCAGCACCGCGTTGCTGTCGCCGCTGTGGATACCCGCCGGTTCGATGTGTTCCATGATGCCGATGATGCGCACCATCTCGCCGTCGCAGATGGAATCGCTTTCCGCTTCGATGGCGCCGTCGAGGAAGTGATCGATGAGGATGCGGTTGTCCGGCATCAGTTGCAGGATGTCCAGCACTTGGTCCACAAGTTCCCCTTCGTTGATCACGATCTTCATCTTCTGCCCGCCGAGCACGTAGCTGGGGCGCACCAGCAGCGGGAAGCCGAGCGTCTTGCTCAGCTTCACGGCTTCCTCCGGATTGTTCACTGCACCGAAGGCGGGGTACGGGATCTCGAGATCGCGCAGGAGCGATGAGAAGCGCTCGCGGTCCTCGGCCATGTCCAGCGCGGCGTAGCTGGTGCCGATGATCTTGATGCCGTACTTCTCCAGTTTCTCCGCCAGCTTCAACGCGGTTTGTCCGCCGAGCTGCACGATGACGCCCTCGGGCTGCTCGTGCTGGATGATGTCGTAGATGTGCTCCCAGAACACCGGCTCGAAGTAGAGCTTGTCGGCGGTGTCGAAGTCCGTGCTCACGGTCTCCGGGTTGCAATTGATCATGATGGTCTCGTAGCCCATCTCCTTCGCCGCGAGCACGCCGTGTACACAACTGTAATCGAACTCGATCCCTTGGCCGATGCGGTTGGGGCCGCTGCCGAGCACCACGATCTTCTTCTTGTCGCTGCGCACGCTTTCGTTCTCCTCTTCGAAAGTGCTGTAGTAGTACGGCGTCTTCGCGGGGAACTCACCGGCGCAGGTATCCACCAATTTGTACACGCGTTTGATGCCGAGTTCGTTCCGCTTCTTGTACACTTCGCTTTCGAGGCAGTCGAGCAAATGCGCCACTTGCCGGTCCGCATAGCCTTTCTGTTTCGCTTCGTAAAGCAGATCGCGGGGGATGGTGTCGAGCGTGTACTTCTCCACTTCCTTCTCGGTGAGGATCATGTCCTCGATCTGCTTCAGGAACCAGATGTCGATGCGCGTGAGTTCGTGGATCTTGCTGAACGGAATGCCCAGCTTGATCGCGTCGTACACGTGGAAGAGGCGGCTCCAGCTTGGGTTGGCGAGACTGTCGAGCAAGACGGCAGCATCGTGCGTTTCCTTGCCGTCGGCGCCCAAGCCGTTGCGTTTGATCTCCAAACTCTGACAGGCTTTCTGCAGCGCTTCTTGGAAGCTCCGGCCGATGCCCATCGTTTCGCCGACGCTCTTCATCTGCACACCGAGGCGACGGTCGCTGCCCTCGAACTTGTCGAAATTCCAACGCGGCACTTTCACGATCACGTAATCGAGCGTGGGCTCGAAGAAGGCGCTGGTGCCGGTGATGGGGTTCTCCAATTCATCCAAGCGGTAACCGATGGCGAGCTTGCTGGCGATCTTGGCGATGGGATAGCCCGTGGCTTTCGAGGCGAGCGCGCTGCTGCGGCTCACACGCGGATTGATCTCGATCGCGTAGATCTCTTCCTTCTCATCGGGGCTCACGGCGAACTGCACGTTGCAACCGCCAGCGAAGTCGCCGATGGCGCGCATCATCTTGATGGCCTCGGTACGCATGCGCTGGTAGGTGCGATCGCTGAGCGTCATCGCGGGCGCCACGGTGATGCTGTCACCCGTGTGGATGCCCATCGGATCGAAGTTCTCGATGGAGCAGATGATCACCACGTTGTCGTCCTTGTCGCGCAGCAGCTCGAGTTCGTACTCCTTCCAGCCGAGCAGCGCTTTGTCGATCATCACCTCGTGGATCGGACTGATCTGCAAACCGTGTTTCAGCAGCTTGTCGAACTCGGCGGGGTCCTTCACGAATGATGCGCCAGCGCCACCGAGCGTGTAGCTCGCGCGGATCACCAACGGAAAGCCGAACTCCTGCGCCACCTTCTTCCCTTCCAGGAAGCTGGCCACGGTCTTGCTGGGAGCCATGGGCACACCGATGCGCTCCATCAACTGCCGGAACTGCTCGCGGTCCTCAGTGATGTTGATGGCCTTGGTGTCGACTCCGATCATGCGAACGCCGTGTTCCTTCCAGATGCCGAGCTTCTCGCACTCGATGGCGAGGTTCAGCGCGGTCTGTCCGCCCATGGTGGGCAGCACCGCGTCGATCTTGTGCTTCTGTAGGATCAATTCGATGCTCGCAGTCGTGAGCGGCAGCAGGTAGATGTTGTCCGCCGTGACCGGATCGGTCATGATGGTGGCCGGGTTGCTGTTGATCAGCGTGACCTCGATGCCTTCGTTCCTAAGAGATCTGGAAGCTTGGCTGCCGGAGTAATCGAACTCGCAGGCCTGGCCGATAACGATCGGTCCACTGCCGATGAGCAGGACCGACTTGATGGAAGTGTCTCTTGGCATGTCCGGTTTGTAACCGGGGTGCGAAGGTATCCGGGACCGGGTGGCTGGAAAGGGGATGTGGATAAGGAGGCTGGATCGTGGAGAAACTCGATCAGAAGATCGGAAAATGGGACGATCAGAAAATTCCCCGCCCACGAACTTCGCCGGGTATTCCATTTTCCGATCGTCCGATCATTTCATTGTCTGATCCGCACTTGGTCTCCTACTTCACCCACGGCGTCACGCTTGCGTACCGTACGTACGGGAGCGGCGCTTTGCCCATCCTCGCCTTCCATGGCTTCGGTCGCACGGGTGCGGACTTCGCCATTCTCGAAGAGGCCCTTGGTGACCGTTGCACCCTGTACGCCTTCGACCTCCACTTCCACGGACAGAGTCCGGGGTACCCGGAGCGTGCGGACCTGCCCTTCACGCCGAACGAACTGATCACCTTCTTCACCGCCTTCGCGGATTCGATCCACGCGCCGAAGGTGAACGTGCTCGGGTATAGCTTGGGGGGGCGGATCGCGTTAAGCTTACTGGAGCATATGCCGGAGCGGGTCGAACGGGTCTTCCTTGTGGCACCCGATGGACTGAAGACCCGCCCGTGGTACCGTGGCCTGGCAGCTTCGCGGATCGGCCGCTGGCTGTACAAGCGATTCGTGTTCGACCCGACGATCACACACGGGATCATGAAGGCCTTGCGCGCCCTGAGGCTGATGAATGAGCGGATGTTCCGGTTCCTCATGGGCCAGACGGACAGCAGGGCCAAGCGACAATTGGTGCATGACGTGTGGTTGAGCTATCGGCTGATCGAACCCGATCTCTCGCAAGCCGCTGTCCAGGCCCGTAGCCATGGTGTTCCGGTCCACTTGTTCTTCGGCACCCACGACAGGGTGATCCCTCCGGCGCTTGGAGCGCGGCTAAGGGATCATGCCCCGGAAACCATCACTACCCAGGAATTGCCGTTCGGCCATGTGCTCCTGACCCCTGAATTGGGGGTGGCCATTCGGGTACGGCTCGCCGAATGATCGTTTGATCTGGCTAGTGAAGCTCAGCGAGCGAGAACAGCGCACCGGGCTGCCCACGCAATTGCGCGTTGGACATTCGTGAGACTCCGGGTCGCGGCGAAGACGCCTTGCCCGGAGTGACGTCCCGGGGAAAATGAAGAAGGGCCGTCCGTGGACGACCCTTCGAGGAAATTCAATTGGAGGATCCTATTTCGCCCCTACCATCTCATCCGAGCTGGTAAGCTTCACGCGGCCTTGGCGACGGCGGTTGGATAGGATGGCACGGCCAGCGGCAGTGCCCATCCGCTTGCGGAAGCCGTGCTTGTTGGTGCGCTTGCGCTTGCTGGGTTGGAAGGTCCTTTTCATAACCGGTTGTCTTTCTTAAGGGACGGCAAATGTAGACCTTTTCGTCACCCGGCAAAACGATCCTACCGAGGAGCGAAGCGAAGGCGGTCCAGACCATAGGCATTCACAGCTCCATCCTCGGTCTCGATGATGAGCCTTCCGAGCGGGTCCACATCCACGGTCCGGGCCCTGATGGGCGCACCATCCAGCGTCATGTCCGTCCAACGGCCACGGGTCCAAAGGCGGTCCGTATAGCTGACCAGACCTTCCCCCGGAGCGCTGGTCCATTTGCCCCACCAGTGGCCGAAACGATCCAAACATTCCCGCAGGACCACTTTCCGATCAAAGGACTTCCCGGCTTCCTTGGCCAAACTGGTCGCCACCAATTCCTCGGGCAAGCTGGTATTGTTCACATTGAGCCCGATGCCGATCACGGCGGACATCACCAACTCCCCCACCACTTCGTTCTTGATCAAGATCCCGGCGATCTTCTTCCGCTCCACCAGGACATCGTTCGGCCATTTGATCCGCACATCACCTTCCACATGCTTCCGGACCGTGTCATGCACCGCAAGCGCTGCGATCTTCCCGAGCGCGAATTGCGCATCCGCTCGTAGCCTAGGTGGTTTCACCACGATGCTGAAGGTGAGGTCCTGCCCCGGGGACGAAAGCCACGCGCTGCCGCGTTGACCTCTGCCATCGGCTTGAGAATGGGCCAGAATGACGGCCCCGTGATCCACTTTTGACAGTGCGAGCAATTCGGCCGCCTCTTTGTTGGTGCTGTCGAGCTTGTCGAACTCCAACAACGTTTCACCAATGGGCCTTGTCATGCGGGCGGTCGTGTTGATGCGTGCGGAAGGCGGGGTGGGTAACTTCGTACCTTTGAGCGCAACAAGATAACCCGGATGAAGAAGATCAAGGGCGGAACGACCGCCCGACTGGTGGAGGCCGTGATCGAAGGCATCCAAGAGGTGAAAGGCCGGGATATCGTACACATTGATCTACGAAGCGTTCCGAACGCGGTGTGCGGTCATTTCATTGTCTGCCACGGCGACTCGGACACGCAAGTGGATGCCATCGCGCGATCAGTACTGGAAAAGACCCGCGAACGGACAGGAGAAAAGCCCTGGCACACGGAGGGAGAACGGAATGCGGAGTGGATACTGATGGATTTCGTGGATGTGGTGGTCCACATCTTCCACCGCGAGCGCCGCGGGTACTATGCACTGGAGGATCTGTGGGGGGACGCTGCCCTGAAGCGATATGAGAATGTGGCCTGACCGACCGAAGCCGAGCAACGTGGAGAACAAGAACGATAAGAACGAGCCAAAGCGTAGCGAGCGCCCCAAGCGCTCCTTCAACTTCTATTGGATCTACGGCATCATCATCCTGGTGATCCTTTCGATCCAGCTGTTCCAGTACAACGGGAGCACCACCCCTTTGAACGTGGCGGACTTCTGGCCGATGCTCGATGCCGGTGATGTGGAGAAGGTGGAGATCGTGAACGACCAGGTGGTGAAGGTGACCATCAAGCAAGACGCATTGGGGAAGGAACCCCACAAGAGCAAGGTGACCAGTTCGCCGATCGCGGGCCCGAATCTCGTCGGTCCGCATTACGTCTTCAACATCGGGAACAGCAACAAACAGAAGGACAAGTTGGTGGAGGAGTTGGACAAGCACGGCGTCCACTACAGTTATACCTACCCTGACAACTGGGGGCGCGAGATCCTGAACTGGGTGCTCTTCTTCGGCGCGATGATCCTGATCTGGGTCTTCGTGATGCGTCGCCTCGGCGGCGGCGGTGGACCCGGAGGCCAGATCTTCAACATCGGCAAGAGCCGGGCACAGGTGTTCGAGGGCGGGAAGAGCACGAACGTGACCTTCAACGACGTGGCCGGATTGGCCGAGGCGAAGGAGGAGTTGCAGGAGATCGTGGACTTCCTGAAGACACCGAAGAAGTATACCGACCTCGGCGCGAAGATCCCGAAAGGCGCGTTACTCGTAGGTCCTCCGGGAACCGGAAAGACGTTGCTCGCGAAAGCGATCGCCGGTGAAGCGAATGTTCCTTTCTTCTCGCTCAGTGGTTCGGACTTCGTGGAGATGTTCGTTGGCGTGGGCGCAAGCCGTGTACGTGACCTCTTCAAGCAAGCGAAGGAGAAAGCACCGAGCATCATCTTCATTGATGAGATCGATGCCATCGGCCGCGCACGTGGACGCAGTGTGAGCATGGGCGCGAATGATGAACGCGAGAACACCCTGAACCAGTTGCTCACCGAGATGGACGGCTTCGGCACGAACAGCGGTGTGATCCTGATCGGTGCGACGAACCGCGCGGATGTGTTGGATCGCGCACTCATGCGCGCAGGCCGTTTCGACCGCCAGATCTTCGTGGACATGCCCGACCTCAATGAGCGGGAGCAGATCCTGCGGGTCCACTTGAAGCCGCTGAAAATGGATATCAACGTGGACGTTGATTTTCTTGCCCGCCAGACACCGGGATTCAGTGGTGCCGATCTGGCCAACATCTGCAACGAGGCGGCGTTGATCGCGGCACGCAAGCAGAAACACCAAGTGGACAAGCAGGACTTCCTCGATGCCGTGGATCGCGTGATCGGCGGATTGGAGAAGAAGAACAAGATCATCACCGCCGACGAGAAGAAGGCGATCGCCTACCACGAGGCCGGACATGCCACTGTGAGCTGGTTGGTGGAACACGCATCACCACTGGTGAAGGTGACGATCGTTCCCCGTGGGCGTTCGTTGGGTGCCGCGTGGTACCTGCCGGAAGAGCGACACCTTACCACCACCGAACAGATGTTGGATGAGATCTGTGCAGCCTTGGGTGGTCGTGCAGCTGAGGACGTGATGTACGGGAAGATCAGCACCGGTGCATTGAGCGATCTGGAGAAGGTGACCAAGCAGGCCTACGCGATGGTCTCGATGTACGGCCTGAATGACAAGGTGGGCAACGTAAGCTACTACGACAGCTCCGGCCAGAGCGAATACACCTTCGGCAAACCGTACAGTGAGCGCACCGCGCAGACCATCGATGAAGAGGTGAGCAAACTCATCGAAACCCAGTATCAGCGCGCCAAGCGGATCCTTACAGAGAACAAGGACAAGCTGACCGCGCTTGCCAAGCAACTGCTGATCAAGGAAGTGATCTTCAAGGAGGACCTGGAGAAGATCTTCGGGGAACGGACCTTCAAGATCTCGCCACAGGCCACCTCCAATGGACAGAAAGCCGAGGTGCCAAGTCCTGCGCCAGTGGAGCCTAGTACCGAGGAACAGGCTTGACCCTCCATGCGTGCGCCACAAGGTTGGACGTTGCTTCTTACCGTAGCATCCCCGACCGAGGCGACGTTGATCAAAGGACGTTTGGAAGAGCATGACATCGCTGTGTTGCTCGTGGATAACGGCGTGAGCATTTACCCGCAACTCACCGAGATCGGGCTGTATGTGGAGCAGGATGATGTGATGCGTGCCCGCCACCTTGTGCGTAACCCCGAAGAGTCGTGAAGGAACTTGGTCTGCGAGCCTTATCCGGCGCGGTTTACGTGGCCTTGGTGCTTGGCGCGGCGTGGCTTGGAACGGAAGCCACCGCGCTGCTCTTCCTGCCCATCACTGTAATGGCTGCGCTGGAACTGCGTAGACTGCAATGGGCCGACGCATCAGCAGCCATCCCGGCGATCCAGACCGGCGCACTTGCGGTGATCGCATACGGTGCATGGGTGTCCACGATCTTCTTCTTCCCTGCACCGGAGTTTCCGAAAGCGATCGCAGTGATCCTACTTGCCTTACTCGCGTTCGTGGTGATCCTGCTTCGTAGTGGAAGATCTGATCCCGCGACCAGGTTCGGTCATTTACTGGCCGTCGTTGTGTACATCACAGTCCCGATGGCGTGTGCCGTGTGGATGGTCGCCATCGATCCGATGCTCTTCATCGGCTTCATGCTCCTGCTTTGGACGAACGACACCGGCGCATACCTCGTGGGGAAGTCGATCGGGCGGAACAAGCTCATGCCGAAGGTGAGCCCGGGGAAGACTTGGGAGGGGTTGCTCGGCGGTATGGCCCTCACCGCATTGGTAGCGTGGTCGCTCATTACATACGGTGGTGTCGGACCGGTGAAGGAATGGATGATCGCCTCGGTTGTCGTGTCCATCACCGCAACGATCGGCGACCTGCTCGAGAGCGCGATGAAGCGCGCGGCCGGGGTGAAGGACAGCGGTAAGCTGTTGCCCGGGCACGGCGGAGCGTTGGATCGCTTCGACGGCTACTTACTTGCTGCACCGGCCATGTTGCTGGTGGTGCATCTGCTGATGGCGTCGTAAACGGACCATGCGTCCGAACGCACCTACCTTCAACCCGCATGGCGGCTCCCAAGCTTCTTGATGTGTTGCCCCATTTGGTGGGCGAAGGCTTGATCTCTTCGGAGCAAGCCGATCGGATCCGCGCACGCTACGCCACGGATACCGACCAAGGGAGCAACCGCATGCTGCTGGTGTTCGCCATCCTCGGCAGTTTGTTGGTCGGCTTGGGGATCATCCTCATCATCGCGCACAACTGGGATGATCTGCCGCGTGTCGCTCGCACGATCATCGCTTTCCTTCCGGTCTTACTGGGTCAGGTACTCGTATGGTTCGCTCTGGAACGCAGGAACGGAAATGCCTCATGGCGTGAAGGCAGCGGAGTGCTATTGGCGTGCGGACTTTTCGCTTGCGTGGCACTGATCAGCCAGATCTACCACATCGATGGTGAACTGGATGGATACCTGCTCACGTGCTCCTTGCTCATTCTTCCACTCTTGTACTTGCCGGGCTCATTGATCGTCACCCTCATCTACCTCGCCACCATCGTTTGGTACGGTTGGTTGGTCCGCTTTGACCATGGGGCCGATCACCCGTGGCTCATGATCCCGTTGATCGCTGCGGCGGTTCCGGTGTATCTGCGGTGGGCGAAGAGCAATGGCGTCGGCATCAGCTTCTGGTGGTTCAGTTTGTTCATGGCCTTGGGCGTGGGCATCACCAGCCAGTTGTTCTACACCGACTGGGAGGTCGTACACGTTCTGGGGCTTGTCGCCATGGCTTCCGCTTTCACACTGGTGCCGTGGATCCATCCCCGTCGCGTAATGCGCACGTGGCCTTGGGTGCTTGTTGGCGGGGCGACCATGCTGATCACGTTCTGCATCTTCAGTTTCCGCAATGTGTGGAAGGGGGTTGAACGTTTCAGTGACACAGGATCGGATACGGCGATCATCCTGATCCTTTCTGCGATCGGTAGTGTAGCCTACGTGCTATCGATCCGTCGTCGAAAACCTTTCGAGGGTTGGCCGTACCCGGAAGGCTGGTGGCTCTTCCTGCTGTGCTATGGGATCGGGCAATTCTCCCCGATCGCTGCGACCATCCTGATGAACCTCACGCTGCTCGCCTTGGGTGTGTTCACCATGAAGCACGGGATCGAACGTGATTCGTTGCAGCGCATGAACCTTGGACTGATCATCCTCAGCACCACGATCCTCATGCGCTTCTTCGACACCGATATGAGCTTCGTGCTGCGCGGCCTGGTCTTCATCGCCATCGGCTGCGGTTTCCTATACATGAACGTGCGCATGGTGCGCAAACGCGATCGTGACCGCCATGAAGCGTAGCACCTTGATCTTCCTCGCGATCGCGCTGGTCCAGTTGGGTTTCCTGGCATGGATGATCTTCGACCACCAACGGGTGTTGCATGATGGTGAGGTCTTCAAATTCCGCACAGCACCGATCGATCCGCGTGATCCGTTCCGCGGTGAGTACGTGATCCTGAATTTCGAGGCAAGCATCGGGGAATGGCCCGATCCGCATGCGGTACTGGATCAGGTGACGGATCAGGGTCAGTACGGTCGGCAGCGATCATTCGCGCTGATCGCTGTAAGCGATACGTCCGGATATGCGGTGATCACGGGATTGGTCGCGGTTGAACCAACGAGTGGGGCCTTCCTTCCTGTGACCCACTACGGCGAGAAGGGCAGCATGGTGGATCGCGTGGAACTTCCCTTCCGACGCTTCTACCTGGAAGAGGGTGATGGTGCGACCACAGAGTCCATGCTGACGCCGCAATGGGAGAATGGGGAAAGGACCGAAGGACTTCCCGCCTATGCGCTTGTTCGTGTGTACCAAGGACAAGCCGTGATCGAGGATCTGATCATCGGGGATCGTTCGATCCACGAGTGGCTCAACGAGCAGTAAGTGCCGTGGCTTCCTTCTTCGTGGTAGCGATCACCGCGCCAACAGAGGCCATCACCGGAGCGAGCATCAAACCCACGAGCGGGACCTTCATCAGCAAGCTGAAGAGCGAACCATTCGCGAGTACCGCGCCCATGCTGCTGTTCACGGCACGCGCCGTTTCTCCGATGCGCATGCGACGACGCTCGTACACATAGTCGAACATGGAGAAGCCATAGAAGTACGCCGAGATCAGGAAGAGCAGGATCAAACTGAGCGGCGTGATGATGGGAACGATGAGGGACACGATCCAGATCCCTGCGGTGATCGTCAACTCCAGGATCCCGTTGCGCATGGCGATGAGCGCACCGCGCATTGCATCCTTCATCAATTGTGAAAAGCTGAACGGGAAGTGCTTTCCTGTGATGATCTCCTCGGCGCGTTCACTGGCGTACGCCAAAAGCGGCGAAAGCAGGACAAGGACGATGTACTTGTTCGCCACGAAGAGCAGGTAACCGATCGCGATCTTCAGGATCCATGAGACGATCACGTTGGTCGCGCCGTTGATCCACGCCTTCACCGCACTCCACCAACCCTGCTCATCCGGCTCGATCGTGATCTCCAAGTAGCCAGCCGCCCATGCGCCCAACCAGTCGGAAAGCGCCTCCAGACCATGGAACATGCCATAAGCTAGGAGCACCCAGAGCACGATGGGCACCAGGAACATCCAACCCATGCCGTTACCGAGCACGAAACGGAAGGCCACGAAGAACCCGGAGAAGCCCCGGCCGAAGTCCTTGGAGAACGACATCGAGCAAAGATGCGCGCAATGCCGGTGGCTACCTTTGGCGCCTTCCTGAAAACCATGGACCTCGACGCGCTCACCGCCATTTCGCCCATCGACGGACGCTACCGCGACCGCACACGGACCTTGGCGCGCTGGTTCAGCGAACACGCGTTGATGCGCTACCGCTTGCGCGTGGAATTGGACTACTTCGTATTCCTCTGTGAAACCCCGCTTCCGGAACTTGCGGGCACGCCGTTGGAACGCCTCGAGCCGATCCGTAGGCGCATCACCGACCTGAGCACCGGCGACGCACAGCGGATCAAGGACATCGAAAAGGTGACGAACCACGATGTGAAGGCGATCGAATACTTCTTGAAGGAGCGCATGGAGGAGGCGGGCTTGGCGAAGCAGAAGGAGTTCGTACACTTCGCCCTCACCAGCCAGGACATCAACAATACCGCGCTGCCGTTGTTGATCAAGGATTTCATGTTCGCGGCGTACCTCCCCACCATGATCGGGTTGCGGGACAAACTGCATGGCCTTGCATTGGATTGGGCGCAGGTGCCGATGCTCGCGCGCACCCACGGCCAACCCGCCTCACCCACGCGCTTGGGTAAGGAGATCCAGGTCTTCGTGGAACGGTTGGATCAACAATTGAAACTGGTGCGCGAGGTTCCGTTCACCGGAAAATTCGGCGGCGCCACCGGCAATTTCAATGCGCACCACGTTGCGTATCCCGAATTGGATTGGATCAAGCTCGCGGATCGGTTCCTCGATCAGAAGCTTGGCCTCAAGCGCCAGCAGTTCACCACGCAGATCGAACACTACGACAACCTCGCCGCGCTCTTCGACGGCATGCGCCGCGTGAACACGATCCTGATCGATCTGTGCAAGGATCTGTGGCAGTATGTGAGCATGGACTACTTCCGCCAACGGATCAAGGCCGGAGAGATCGGCAGCAGCGCCATGCCACACAAGGTGAACCCGATCGATTTCGAGAACGCCGAAGGAAACTTGGGCATTGCCAATGCGCTCTTCATCCACCTCAGCGAGAAGTTGCCGATCAGTCGCCTGCAGCGCGACCTGACCGACAGTACGGTGACACGCAATATCGGCGTTCCGATCGCGCACACCATGCTCGCCATCGACAGCATCAACAAGGGGCTTGGCAAATTGCTCTTGAACGAGGCTGCCATCCGCCGCGACCTGGATGCACAGTGGCCCGTGATCGCCGAAGGCATGCAGACCATCCTGCGCCGCGCAGGGTTTCCACAGCCGTACGAGCGCTTGAAGGAATTGACACGCGGCAAGGAGCGCGTGAGCCAAGACGACATCAACGCATTCATTGACGGGCTGGAAGTAAGCGATGCCGTGAAGGACCAATTGCGCCGACTTTCACCGACCACATACACAGGTATGGACCTGTTAGGTCGTGTGATGTCCTGATCCGATCACGCACTCAACGAACGCTGGTACAGGACCAGATCATTGCCGGGGATCCCTTCCAGACGGAGTGCGCGCATCATGGTGATCAATTGCCCACGGTGTTGCGTGCTGTGGTTGAAGCAATGGTGTAGCATGCGCCACACCGCTGACTTCTGTGGATCGTCCTTGAGCGTTTTGAACTCCCGTGTTTCCAGCAAAAGGCCTTCGTCGTAGCCGAGGACCAGATCACAAAGCACCTTGCTGTAAGGGATAAGGTCCGCGATGTCCGATCTGTCGTTCGCAGGCCAAGGGACCGGGGCGCCTTGCAACCGGCAACTCCACGCATTCTCGGCATCGCGGATGTGCAGCAGTGTCTTGCGCAACGTGGGGAAGCTGCTCGGAACTTCGGCATCCAGAACGTGATCAGGTTCGATACACAAACGCTCTACGAAACGGGTGTTCGCCCACAGGTTGTAGCGGGCGTATTCATGTAATAGCGTGGTCATCATTGCCAAAGAGGTGGATAACGTTGTTGAAATTAGACGAAAAAAGTGCTCTGAACGACAAGCAGGTTCCGGGACCTTCGCACAACGTAAGACGCATGATAGCGACCCTGTTCGGAAGGAAACGGATCACCGAGGACAAACTGGCGAACGTGTTCGTGAACACGATGCTGGAGATGTGCGCGGAGGGGTTCCCGGTGGTGCTGGCGGAGGTGAACGAGGCTCCGGAGTTCGAACTTTCCCCCGGCATTCGTGATGGCGACGACGACCATTTCCTGATGATCGTCCTCGCGGCCAACCTCATGGAAATGGAACGGACCATGGGTGCGGGCGTGGATAAGCGCATCTTCTCCCTATCGGTCTCCAAGTTCTCGCAGGCGATCAACCGGAATTGCACGGACGTGGAGTTGGAAGTGCGCGCATTGCAGTCGCGCATGGAGCGGTTGAACTTCCCGAGCAAGAACCCGGTGTACGCCATGGGCCGTGCGATCTTCCAGGAATACGACCTCTTCTGCTACCAGGACAGCTACTACCGCGAAATGCGCGCGCCGCAGCCGATCGTGTTGAAGCGACTGAACGGTCTGATGGGTTACTTCCTGTGGAACTGGCCGGAGGTGAACGAGCAGTACCGGATCGCCTAAGGCGTCAGACCGGCGCAATGGCCAATTCCTTGGCCGCCATGTCCACGATGTGTTCGCCGATGGCCAACGCCGCTGTTGCCGCAGGCGATGGGGCATTGAGCACGTGGATGTGATTGCCGCGCCGCTCGATGCGGAAATCATCGACCATCACGCCATCGGTGCCCAATAACATCGCGCGCACCCCTGCCCTACCCGGTTTGATGTCCTCCATTGCCAGTGAGGGGATCAGGCGCTTCAACGTACGCAGGAACAACCGTTTGCTGAACGCACGACGGTACTCGTCGATACCGTAGCTCATGTTCGAAAAGAAGAGCTTCCACGTGCCGCCGTACGTGAGTGCATCGATCGTATCCTTCAGGTCGAAGTCGGTCTTGCCGTAGCCCTCGCGCTTGAAGGTGAACACCGCGTTGGGTCCGCACTCGATGCTGCCGTCGGTCATGCGCGTGAAGTGGACGCCCAGGAACGGGAAGCGTGGATCGGGCACGGGGTAGATGAGGTGCTTCACCTTGTGATGGCCCTGTTCCGTGAGGTCATAGTAGTCACCACGGAATCCGACGATGCGCTCCTTCACCTTGGCGCCGTCGGCCTTCGCCAAACGATCGCTCTGCAAGCCGCCGCAGAAGATCGCGAAGCGTGTGCGGTGGGTGCCCTTTGAGGTTCGCACGACACTTCCGCTGTCCGTGGAGGCGATCTCCTCGAACGTCTCACCGAGCGCAACCCGGCTTTCCGGTTGAAGCGCAAGAGCGAGATCGGCCATCTTGTTCGTGGCGGCGCGGAAGTCGATGATGCCGGTGCATCCGACGCGAACGGCTGCAATGCCTTCACAGAACGGCTCGATCTCCTTGATCCGTTCCGCCGCGATCCGCTCCATGCCCTCGATCCCGTTCGCAATGCCTGTATTGTAGATCTTCTCCAACCTCGGCAATTCCTCTCTGTTCGTGGCGACAATGAGCTTGCCGCAGATGTCGTGTGGCACACCATGCTCTTTCGCAAAGGCGACCAGTTCTCGACGACCGTTCACACAATTGCGCGCCTTGTAGCTGCCCGGCTTGTAATAGATCCCACTATGGATCACACCGCTGTTGTTGCCGGTCTGATGATCAGCAAGTGCCGCCTCCTTCTCCAACAACAGGATGCGCAGGGCAGGGTAGCGCGTCTGCAATTTGTACAAGGTGGCGACGCCTACAATGCCTCCACCTACGATGACCACATCCCAAGGTCGCTGCTCATTCATGGCTGCGAAGATCGCGACTATGCCGTTGCTGGGATCGGCACTTCCTCTTTCGGCACTCGCCAAAGCAGGAAGGCCCCAAGGACGAAGAAGGATCCGATGGCGATGATGGTATTGCGCAGATCGCCCGTGAACTGGTACACGAGTCCGTAAGCTGCTGTGCCCAGGACCGTTCCAACGTAATAACTCACATCATAGAAACTGAAGAATGAAGCGGTGTCCTTCGTCGCCGGCAGGAATTTGGCGTAGGTGCTACGGCTCAGGGCCTGACAACCGCCCATCACGGATCCCACCAAGGCCGCGAGGATGTAGAACTGATAGGTCCAGTGGATGCTCCACGCCATGGCGCATACCCCCACCCAGATGAGGCAGCCCAGGAGCAGTGCCCTCAAATTGCCCAACCGTTTGCTCAATTGAACGAAGGTCAACGCACCCAATGCGGCAACAAGTTGGATGATGAGCACACTGATGATCAGGCTCTCGTCGGAGATCGCCGAACCATCGGCCTGCTTGATCTCCTGCTTGGCGAAGTTCACCGCGAGGTACATGACGGTCTGGATGCCCATGTTGAACACGAAGAAGGCCATCAAATATCGACGCAGTCGCTGCATGCCCGTCAATTGGACCCACACTTTGCGCAACTCCTGGTAGCCGCTCCAGATCACGTGCTTCTTCCCCGGTTTCTGTCCCGATGGACCCGGCAACCGGCTGAATGGCCATTGTGCCCATCCGGCCCACCAGACCGCCACGCTCAAGAACGTGAGTCGCGCCGGTAGTCCATCCCTATCCGGAATTCCGAACCAGCCCGGTTTCATCACCATGAGCAGGTTGATGATGAGCAGGATCACGCTGCCGATATAGCCCATGGTATAACCACGCGCGCTGATGCGATCGTGGTCCTTGCGCTCGGCGATCTCGGGCAAATAGGCATCGTAGAAGACCAGGCTACCGGAGAATCCCGCGCAGGCCAGCACGATGCAGGCCATGCTCAGCCAGATGTGTTCCACCGAGAAGAAGAAGAGTCCGGCGCAACTCGCGGCACCGAGGTAGCAGAAGAACTTGAGGTACGAGAGTTTGTTCCCGCGGTGATCCGCAATGCCACTGAGCAAGGGGACGATCATGGCCACAAGTAGGAAACCTGCCGACAAGGCATACGAGTAGAGAGATGCGGACGGCACACCGTACTGTTCCAGAAAGCGCGCCTCACCGAAGTCCGCAGTAACCGCCACGTAGAACATGGGGAAGACCGCACTCGTGATCGTAAGGGAGTACGACGAGTTCGCCCAGTCGTACATCGACCATGCCCGGATGACCTTGCGATCGCCTTTGACGATCCCGGAAGCGGATTGCTCCATCGGCGCGGAAGGTAGCCGAAGCCAGGATCGGTCGTCCCTTACGACCAACCGGGCGCTACGCGAGGCTACTTCTTGATCGCCACCTCCACCCGACGGTTCTTGCTCATGCCCACCTCCGTATTGCTGTCATCGGCAGGTTCTGAAGCGTCCTTGCCCACGATGAGCACACGCGCTGCGTCGATCCCCGCCTCCACCAACGCTTCCTTAACGGACTCCGCACGTTCCTTGGAAAGATCGACGAGGTCGGGTCGCACACGGGTGCGATCCATTTCCACGGAATCGAAGTGGCCGATGAGTTCGATCTTGAACGTTGTGTTCTCCTTCATGGCCTCGATGAGATTGGTCACCCACGGCTCCATGGAAGGATCCACCGACTTCTGGAAGCGCTTGAAATAGAAGACCTGCACGTCCGCTTTCTCAGGTCCCTTGATCCCGGGAGGTGTCACCCCCTTCCGACTGAAGATGTACTCACTCTCGGCATCCTTCAACTGTTCGCAGCTACAGGAGGTCCGGTTCTTCACGGCATACACTTCCACGTTGTCGATGAAGTAGTAGGCGGAGAATACCTGTGGACGGGTTTCGCCGCGCGGTCGCTTCACCTTCTCGTTCATTGTTTTCTCGGTGGCCGCAAAATTCCCAAGGATCATCCACTCCTCGTTGCCCTTGCTCTGGTATGTCCCGCAGACGCCCTGCCAACTGAACAGGTCGCTGTACACTTTCGTCCGCACGGAGGGCACGGTCACCTCGTAGGTCAGGCTGAGCGCATCATCCTTCTCGATCTTGTCCTTGCTGAAGTACGCGCCCAATTCCCCTGTCGCGTATTTGCTCAGGTCGGCGAGCGACACGTAGAATCGCACACAATAGAGCGAGTCCTTCTTCATCTTGTACTTCATCTGCGTTTGCAGGTACGTGCGCGGCTCCTTGTTCTGGTAGCTCCACCAGCGAATACCGGCGTAGTTGGCACCGCTCAGGGCCAATTGATCACCGGCGAAATTCTTCGGGGTGCTCACCGTGCTCTCCACGGTCGCGTTCTCACTGAAGAGATCCACCTTCTTGCCCGTAGCGGAGGACCAACCGCTGGCATACTGGATCCCACCGGGGCGCTTCAATTTCTTGCCATCCATCTGCTCGAAGTCACCGTTCCTGATCCAGGTGTTGGTGGTATCGATCTGCTGGGCGATGCTTCCCAAGGGCAATAGGGCGATGATCAACGTGAAAACAGGGTTGCGGGACAGGTTCATTGCTCGTGGTGGTTGTTATCGGCTCCGGGCCAAGGTAAAGAGCGGCCGGGAACGTGGAGTGCTGGGTTGGCAAGGACCGTGCCTTCACCTTGGAGATGAACCAAAAGAAACAGGGCCGTTCCTTGCGGAACGGCCCTGCCCAAAAGGTCTAAGCCAGGCTTAGTTGCCGAGGTAGATGCCGAAGTTGATCATGACTCCGAAAGCGGAGCCACTGTACGAATCGCCACCGTCGGGCTTCGTGCTGAGGGCGGAATATTTGATCATCGGCTCGATGGTCACATTGTCGTTCAACCACGCAGCGTAGCCAACTCCAACGCCCAATGCGCCGGTGGAACCGAGCTTGGTCCCGTCGTAGGAAGAAGAACCGATCTTATATCCGAGTTCACCGAACAGCTTGCTCTCCATGAGGTAGTAACGGAGATAGGGACCCACGCCCAGATCGGCACCGCTCACACCACCAACGCTAACGGAACTGTAACCGAGATCCAAGCCAACAGCCAGATTGTCGATCACGAAGTAACCAGCACGCACGTCCAATGACAATTGTGAAGCTGCGTCCTCTTGGTCGCTATTCTCCTTTCCGGAGGTGAAACCCAGATTGGAACCTGCACCGAACATCCACGTGCCCTGGTCGGTTTGGGCCATCGCGGTGATGCCGAGCACCAGCGCGGAAACTACTGTTACGATCTTCTTCATGTTTGTTGAGATTGGTTTGGTCTCGGTTGAATTCGGGGCCAAATCTATGCCGCGTTCGCGAATGACCAAATGCGCACCCCCCGACTAATCCCCAATGGATGGTGGAAAACTCACGTCCAACGCGCGCTTCAGAAGCATGAAAAGGATTTTCATCGCCTCTTTCGATCAGCTTCCGTGTTGTGCCCGAATGATGTTCAGTGCGCTGCCTGCTTTGAACCATTCGATCTGCGGTGCATTGTAGGTGTGGTTGCAGACGATCGTGTCGCTTCCGCCGCCTTTGTGCTTGAAAACCAACGTGATCGGCTTGCCGGGTGCAAAAGCCACGAGGTCCGTAAAGTCAACGCGGTCATCCTCCTGGATCTTGTCGTAGTCGGCCTCATTGGCAAAGGTGAGCGCCAACATGCCTTGCTTCTTCAGGTTGGTCTCGTGGATCCGCGCGAAGCTCTTCACAAGTACCGCAGCGACACCAAGGTGTCGCGGTTGCATGGCTGCGTGCTCGCGCGATGAGCCTTCACCGTAGTTGTGGTCACCCACGACGATGCTTGGAACACCTGCAGCCTTATACGCTCGTTGCGTAGCAGGCACGGCACCGTATTCACCGGTCAATTGGCTCTTCACCTTGTCCGTGGCTCCGTTGAATGCATTGGTCGCGCCGATCAATGTGTTGTTGCTGATGTTATCCAAGTGTCCGCGATACCGCAGCCATGGGCCGGCCATGCTGATGTGATCCGTGGTGCATTTGCCCTTCGCCTTGATCAGGACGACCGCGTCGGTGATGTCCTTGCCGTTCCACGCAGGGAATGGTTCGAGCAACTGAAGCCGATCGCTGCCCTCCTTCACCACCACATTCACAGAACTGCCATCCGCAGCAGGCGCCTTGTAGCCGGCATCCTTCACATCGAATCCCTTCGGGGGGAGTTCAATTCCCTTCGGTTCATCCAGTTTCACCTTCTTCCCTTCCTCATTCACCAACTCATCGGTGAGCGGGTTGAAGGTGAGGTCCCCGGCGATCGCGAGCGCTGTCACGATCTCCGGCGACGCGACGAACGCATGCGTATTGGGGTTGCCGTCATTGCGCTTCGCGAAGTTGCGGTTGAAGCTGGTGATGATCGAATTCTTCCGGTCCGGATCATCCGTGTGGCGCGCCCACTGACCGATGCAAGGGCCACACGCATTGGCAAGCACCACCCCGCCCATTTGATCGAAGGTTCCCAGGATGCCATCGCGCTCGGCCGTGTAACGGACCAGTTCACTGCCCGGTGTGATGGTGAATTCGCTCTTCGCCCTCAGCTTCTTATCAATGGCTTGTTGCGCGATGGATGCACTCCGCGTGAGGTCCTCGTAGCTGCTGTTGGTGCAGGACCCGATCAGGCCGACCTCCAGCTTCGCAGGCCACTTGTTCTCCTTCACCGCTGCGGCGAACTTGCTGATGGGCCATGCGAGATCCGGCGTGAATGGTCCATTGACATGCGGCTCCAATGTGCTGAGGTCGATCTCGATCACCTGATCGAAGTACTTCGTCGGGTCAGCGTAGACCTCCGGATCGCCTTGCAAATGTTCCTTGATCGCATCGGCCATGGCTGCGATCTCCGCACGCCCAGTGCCCTTGAGGTAGCGTGACATCGAATCGTCGTAGCTGAAGGTGCTCGTCGTTGCACCGATCTCCGCACCCATGTTCGCGATGGTGCCCTTGCCGGTGCAGCTCATGCTCTCCGACCCGGATCCGAAGTACTCCACGATGGCGCCCGTTCCACCCTTCACCGTTAGGATGCCGGCCACTTTCAGGATCACATCCTTCGGTGAGGCCCAGCCGTTGAGCTTGCCGGTCAGTTTCACGCCGATGATCTTCGGGAACTTCAATTCCCAAGCGAGTCCGCTCATCACGTCGCACGCATCGGCACCGCCAACACCGATCGCGACCATGCCCAGACCGCCTGCGTTCACCGTGTGGCTATCCGTGCCGATCATCATGCCGCCGGGGAAGGCGTACTGTTCAAGCACCACTTGGTGAATGATCCCTGCGCCGGGCTTCCAGAAGCCGATGCCATACTTGTTGCTGATGCTTTCCAGAAAGTTGAAGACCTCGTTGCTCTTGAGCAGTGCATCCTGAAGGTCCTGCTTTGCCCCGACCCGCGCTTGGATCAAGTGATCGCAATGCACAGTGCTCGGCACCGCGACCGTCTTGCGACCGGTGGTGCTGAACTGGAGCAGCGCCATCTGCGCGGTTGCATCCTGCATGGCCACGCGGTCGGGTGCGAAATCGACGTAGTCCTTCCCACGACCGAACGGTTGTGTAGCTGCACCATCCCAGAGGTGTGCGTAGAGGATCTTCTCGGTGAGCGTGAGCGGCTTCCCCACGGCTTTACGTGCGGCAGACACTCTTTCCGGATAGCGGCCGTACACCACTTTGATCATGTCGAGGTCGAAGATCTGGCTCATTCGTAGGCTTCTCGTTTGAGGCGCGAAAGTAATCCGCGTTCGGCAGCCTTCCGGAAAGTAAAGCGGGCCGCACGTTGCGGCCCGCTCAGTGAAGTGCGTTCGTCCTCCTATAATTCGTCAACGGCGACCGCGAGGCTGTCCATGGCGGTGATGTTCGCCGGCTCTCCTCCCATGGCAACGGGCGTGGTAAGGAAGTCCAGGCCGCTGATCAATTTGGCCACATCCACCTTGGCAGCCATAGTGACCGTGCCGCCGGCGACCAGTCCCGCATGGATGTGTACATGGGTTTCGCGCAACAAGGCATCCGTGGCGCAGTCATAGGCGATATCCAGGTCCTCGGTGTCATCGAAGTCGCCATCCCCATTACCATCCACCTTACCCACCATCATGAGGAATTTGTATCCGGCCGCCGGGTTCCAGCTCCAATGCATCCCCGGAACGTTGAGCGGGTAGTCCGCCAGTGTCGGGTCCGCATGGTTCAACGTGCTATCCAGCCCCAATGCGATATGCGCTTCGTGTACATGGCCGGGCGACATGGTTCCGAGGGTGAAGAGGTTGGATGTAGCGGATGCATCCACGAGCACCACGGCTTCGTGGAATTCGCCCACGGTCACTGCTGCATCATTCACCAAGTGGAAGTCCGAGGCGTAGAATTTCAGGGCGCTTAAACGGATCTTGCGCCCCGCACCGTCGATGAGGATGCTATCCAGCGTGTATGCGTTCGTACCGCTCATGAAGGTCACCGACAACGCGATCGTTCCCGTGGTGGGATCGGGGTCCGGATCCGGTTCCTTGTCCTTCTTGCACGCTACGAGTGTGAGGCTGATAAAGGCCATCAAGGCCAGGTCCATTCTGCTCATGATCGGTTCTTGTTTCTGATGAGGTTGTATGTAAGTCCGACGACTACGCGCTCCTTGTTCGGGATCATTTGCTCGCCCAAGCTACGCGCAACGGCATGCTGGTACGTGCTCGAGAATCCCCAGGAACGCCACCACACGCGGACTCCTACGTGGGTGAAAAGGGTTGAACTACCGGTACCTTGAACGGGGTCTCCGCTCAAGGCATCCTTGCCGGCCAGTTCGTGATAGACGCCCAAGGAGGGCATCACTTTCCAGACTTCGCCGATGTCGAACCGACGGAATAGTTCAGTGGTGGTGCTGATGCCATGCCCCATCCGATGCTCCATGTCATTCGTTCCATTGTATCGGCCGATCACGCTCAGGCTTCCGCCGTACTTGCCACGACGCACCATGTACTCCGCCGAACCAAGCAGATCCAATGAACCAGTACCTGGTTGCTGGTCCACCTCCACTTGTTCACCATTGTAGGAGGTGGCATGCGCACCCAACGGGAACTTGGCTCCCGCACCGAGCATCACCCGGTGGACCGTGCGTTCATCCATCGTGAGGCACTTCGTATTCACCAAGAGGTATCGACCAAGTATGAACGGGTCTCCCATACCATAGACGTCGTTGCGGATCACCCCGTTCACCGCGCGGTAGTTGTTCACCATCGGGATGGAAACCAATGTGGCGAAGCGCTGGCTCCACCAGATATCGCCACGGAACTCGGCGACCTGATACAGCTCGCGGTAGTGGGTATCGCCGGTCAACGTGGCATTGTCCGAACCATGCTTGGGCAGGGCCAACGTGCTACCGGGTAGCGAGCCTTCCAAATGACGGTACCGCCAAAGGAGGCTGAAGGAAGTGGTGCGATCGTGCGGCTGTATCCCGAGGAAAATGCCGCACACGTCGCACCCGAGGCCGATGACGGGCAGCCATAGCGCCAGCCATGCGGCAAATAGATGCTTCATGGAATTGGTTTGAAGTTCGACCGAACACGGACCTCAATGGCCCGCGACACTGGGAGAACTCAACACCAAGGAACCGGATCGGGGTCGTTGGAAAATCCATCCGAGAACGACACTTCGAACGGAAGGAAGCCAAGCCCGATGGACGGTGGGATGAAGACCGGATGGTTTTCTTGAAGTGGGATCATGGGCTCGGTACGGAACTCCAAACGATCCGCCGGGAACCCTTGCTGGGATTCGGCCTCCAAGGCGTGGAATTTCTTGGAGAGTTGGCACTCCCCATGGCAGGTCCGCATGCTTTCCACCACATCGCGCTGCACGCACAACTCCTTCTCGATGTAGGTTCGATGCAGGGTGAATTGGAGAAGGAACAAGGACGGAGCGATCATCACAGCCGCGAATGGCAGCGCCAAGAGAAGTCCGATGATCCGCCGCATGACCGGACAAACATATGACGCCACATGGTGCAGCTCTTGAGTTTCATCAGGCACGACAGTCCCACTACACAACCGCTACTTGTGTCAACGCAACCATGTCCATCGCCGCAGCAAGCCCCAACCCTTCCGGCAGTGCGATGCTTCCACCCGGTCCGTACCGGATACCACCGATCACCGGATCCGCCGTGAACATGAGCGGGGTATCCATGTCGAAAAAGCGCGCGGCATCGCTGATCTGTGCCAAGTGGGCCGCTGCCGTCCATGCCAGCCGCGATTCCAGGAACCCGCCGATCTGCACTTCGATCCCATGCTGTTCCGCTAGCGCGATGATCTTCTTCGCCTTGAACAAGCCGCCGCTCTTGCCCAACTTGATGTTGAAGCGCTGACAAGCA